>Ga0163200_1000491_pt1 | contig 17136 bp, 16 predicted proteins | sample PL_2010_200m_FD_113535 | JGI IMG/M metagenome (GOLD analysis project Ga0163200, IMG submission 113535) | Freshwater microbial communities from Powell Lake, British Columbia, Canada to study Microbial Dark Matter (Phase II) - PL_2010_200m | ecosystem: Environmental > Aquatic > Freshwater > Lake ... | reverse complement strand
GTGGTGATGTGGAACGAGAAGCCCATCTTGTCGTCCTTGAGCAGCATCCGCGTGCTGTCCCAGGTATCGGTCTTGATCTTGCGGTTGGACTGCTCGCATTCAGCCAGGGTACGTACGATCATTCTTCAATCCTCAAGAAGCTTGGTTGGCGGCTTGATCGGACATAACGGCGGCGAAGGCCTTGTCCAGGATGCTCATAGCCTTGTCGATCTGCTCTTCGCTGATGATCAGCGGGCAGAGACACTTGACCACTTCGCTGTGGGCGCCGCTGGTTTCGACGACGAGGCCGTTCTCGAAGGAATGGCGGCAAATCGCGGCGGCGGTGTCGCCGTCCGGGCAGCTGATGCCGATCATCATGCCGCGGCCTTTGACGAACAGTGAATCCGGGCCGTAGCGGCGAACGATCTTGTTCATGCCGTCGGCAATACGCTTGCCCTTGGCCTTGACGCTATTGGCGAACTCGTCGTCTTTCCAGAAGTGTTCAATGGCAGCAGCAGCAGTGACGAACGCGTGGTTGTTACCGCGGAAGGTGCCGTTGTGCTCGCCCGGCTTCCACTGGTCCAGCTCTTTGCGCAGCAGCACCATGGCGAATGGCAGGCCATAGCCCGACAGCGACTTGGACAAGGTGATCATGTCCGGCTTGATGCCCATCTCTTCAAAGCTGAAGAACGTACCAGTACGGCCGCAGCCGGCCTGGATGTCATCAACGATCAGCAGCATCTCGTGCTTGCGGCAGAGTTTCTCCAGCTTGCGGACCCACTCGGCGGATGCGGCGTTGAGGCCGCCTTCGCCCTGAACAACTTCCACGATCACCGCGGCCGGCTTGTCGATGCCGCTGGATGGGTCGGTCAGCAGCTTGTCCATCATCGCGATGGTGTTGACCTTGTCACCGAAGTAGTTGGCATAGGGCATGCGGCTGACGTCAGTCAGCGGTACACCGGCGGCGCCACGGTGATGCTTGTTGCCGGTCGCCGCCAGCGCGCCGATGCTGCAGCCGTGGAAGCCATTGGTGAAGCTGATGACGTTGTTGCGGCCGGTCACCTTGCGCGCCAGCTTCAGCGCGGCTTCCACCGCGTTGGTGCCGGTCGGGCCGGTGAACTGCATGACGTAATCCATCTTGCGCGGCTTGAGGATCAGGCGGTCGAAGGTCGATAGGAAGGTTTCCTTCGCCTCGGAGTACATGTCCAGACCATGGGTGATGCCGTCAGCTTCGATGTAATCGAGCAGCGCCTGCTTGAGCACCGGATGGTTGTGGCCGTAGTTGAGCGTGCCAGCGCCAGCGAGGAAATCGATGTAGTGCTTGCCTTCGCGGGTGATCAGTTCAGCGCCACGGGCTTGCTTGAAGACCACTGGGAAGGAGCGGCAGTAGCTGCGAACGCCAGATTCGTGCAGTTCGAAAGTTTTCATGCGTTTTCCTCTAGTTCTTCTTCTGAATTAGGTGCGGCGAACGGGCCGGCGCGGTAGAGCACTTCGTCTTCATGCTTGCCGGCAAAGTGTTCGGCGCGGGAGAACAGGGTGCGGGTGCTGTAGTCGACGCCAAGTTTGGCGAAGGCCTTTTTAAACAGCGCCTGGGATGCCCCGTTGTCCGGCGAGATGGTGGTTTCCAGGTTGACGACGCCCTGCTCACTGGCGACTCGTGCGACCAGTGCCATCAGCATGCGCAGCGCCAGCCCCTGACCGCGCATCGACGCGTCGACTGCGACTTGCCAGACGAACAAAGTGTCTGGGCGAGCAGGAGGGCAGTAACCGGAAATGAAACCTACCAATTGGCCATCCGCGTTCGTGGCGGCAATGGAGGTGTCGGCGAAATCGGAGCATTGCAGGAGGTTGCAGTACGCCGAATTTGTGTCCAGAGGTTGGCAGCGTGCTACCAGCTCATGGAGGGGGAAACCGTCGCCGTCGGTTGGGCGACGGAGCGTTACGGTAGGAACACTCAAAACAAGACCTTTGGGGTTGCTGATTGAAATCCTTTTCTAGAATAAACACATCAAAAAATTAATCTCAACCTCAGTCGCCGATCATGGGCGTTGATTCGCCGCTGATATCTCCGAAGTTCGCCGTTTATCGCGAAAGTTGAACTTGCCGGTCAAGCGCCGTCACCGGACTCGATCTGGAGTGTATATACGGCCGAATATGAGCGTCGGATTTGGCTCATGGGCTGGGCGAATAGAGCGGCCTGTTTCGGGCGCGGCAGAAGAGTACGTCACAGTGCTTACGAAATTTGACAGAGCCCGCGCGAAACAAGGCGTTTAGCTGATCTTGGTGATAGCGGTTTGGTTGTGGATAACGTACGCATTAGTCTGGCTAGAACCAGCCGAAGTTACGGCTGGATTAAGCCCGGCTCGACGGGCTAGAGCGAGCGAGTTCAGTCGCCGATATCATGCCTAGATATCGGCGATCTGCTCCGCGGAGATGGCGACTTCGTCGCGTTCTGTTAATTTTTTTTGTCAGCGCGACAAATTGATGATGTTTGAAAGTTCAGTCAATAGTTGCCAGGCACCTGGTTTGTTAGTTGCCGATACTTGCATTTGACCGCTCTATTTCGCGGCTGGAAGCGACTTTGCAGGCCCGCCAATTGGATGCTTAGGCTGGCTCAGCGCAACCATTGCCGACCCTGATGCTCAATCAGTTGGTGTGCTTGCTCAGGACCGTCGGTTCCGGCCGGATAGGGCCTGGGCTTGCGGTAGTGACTCTGCCAGCCGCAGAGGATCGGATCGACCCAGTTCCAGGCCGCTTCCACCTCATCGCGGCGCATGAACAGTGTCGAGTCGCCTTCGATCACGTCCAGCAACAGCCGCTCGTAGGCCTCCCAGCGGCGTGTGCTGCTGAACGCATGGGCCAGATTCAGATCGAGCTCGACGGGCTCCAGTTGCATCCCTTTACCGGGTGCCTTGGCCATGAGCTGCAGGCTGATGCTCTCCTCCGGCTGCAGGCGGATCACCAGGCGGTTGACCTCGCCTTTGGTGAACAGCATGTGCGGCACCTGTTTGAAGGTGATGATGATTTCCGAGCGCTTCTTCGCCATGCGCTTGCCAGTGCGCAGGTAGAAGGGCACGCCAGCCCAGCGCCAGTTGTCGATTTCGGCCTTTACGGCGACGAAGGTTTCGGTGTCGCTGTCGTTATCCACGTCCTTTTCGAAGTAGTAAGCCTGCACATCATTGCCGCCGATCTGCCCGGCGACGTACTGCCCGCGCACGGTCTTGTCCTGCACGTCGTTACCGGTAATCGGCTTGAGGGCTTCCAGAATCTTGACCTTTTCGCCGCGAATCGATTTGGCATCGAAGCGCACCGGGGCTTCCATCGCCACCAGGCAGAGCAGTTGCAGCAGGTGGTTCTGCAGCATGTCGCGCATGGCGCCGGCATGGTCGTAATAGCTGCCGCGTTCCTCGACGCCGAGGGTCTCGGCCACCGTGATCTGCACATGATCGATATGGCCGCTGCGCCAGATTGGCTCGAACAGAGCGTTGGCAAAACGCAGCGCCATGAGGTTCTGCACGGTTTCCTTGCCGAGGTAGTGGTCGATCCGATAGATGCGTGACTCGGGGAAGACGTTACCGATGGCCTCGTTGATCTCGAGTGCTGATTCGAGGGAATGGCCGATGGGCTTCTCCAGGACGATGCGCGCGTCTTCTCCGGCAAGCCCGGCGCTCTCAAGGTTCGAGGCAATGGGCTCGAACAGGTTGGGCGCGGTCGCCAGGTAGTGCACCCGCACGCGGCCTTCGGCCTGGCCGAGGTGATGCGCCAGACGGACGTACTCACCCCTCTGAGTGGCGTCCATGGGGAAGTAGTCGAGGCGCTGGCTGAACGCATTCCAGATTTCAGCCTCGAAGTCCGTGCGCGCGATTTGCGCTCGGATATGCCGCTCGGCCAACGCGAGATAGGCGTTGCGATCAATATCCTGGCGCGCAATCGCCAGGATGCGGACATCATCATGCAGACGATGCTCGCGGTGCAGGTAATAGAGTGCAGGGATGAGTTTGTGTAGCGCCAGGTCGCCGGTACCGCCAAATACCAGCATGTCGCAAGAAATGGACACAGCGTCACTCCTAGAAGGTGGACAGACTCGATAGGTGGGCGATACTGCGAGGCTTGTAGTATAACTACAAGCCCACTACAACCCAGCCGGCTTGACGGATGCGAGCGCACCCGCAGCGTTCGACCATTCTTGCCAGGTTTTGATCATAGCGAGTCCGCCACGTGAACCTGCTGCAACACATTGCCCAATCGAGAGGTTCGTTACGCAAGTCGGAGCTGAAAGTCGCCGACCATGTACTCCTCGATCCAGCTGCCGTGATGCACAGTTCAATGGCCGACCTGGCCCATGTGGTGGGGGTCAGTGAGCCGACCATCGTGCGCTTCTGCCGCGCCATCGGTTGCCTGGGATTTCAGGACCTCAAATTGAAACTGGCGCAGAGCCTTGCTGCCGGCGCCAGCTTCGGCCAGTTCGCCATCAGCGAAAATGACTCGGTCACCGATTTCGCGCTGAAAATCTTCGACACCACCCTGCACACGCTGATGGAAGTGCGCGAGAAGCTCGACTCCGATGCGCTCGAGCGCGCAGTGGCGGCGATGGCCAAGGCCGAGCGAGTCGAGTTTTACGGCTTTGGTGCGTCCGGCGCGGTGGCGACCGATGCCCAGCACAAGTTCTTTCGCCTGCTGCTCAGCGCCGCGGCCTATTCCGACCCGCACATGCAGGCGATGTCGGCTGTCACGCTGAAGCCCACCGACGTGGCGATCTGCATTTCCCAGTCGGGCCGCTCCAAGGACTTGCTGATCACGGCGAATGTGGTCCGCGAATCCGGCGCCACGCTGATCACCCTCTGTCCGAGCCAGACCCCGCTCGCGGAACTGGCGACCATCAACCTGGCCATCGACGTGCAGGAAGACACCGAGATCTACACCCCGCTGACCTCGCGTATCGCGCATCTGGTGGTGATCGACGTGTTGGCGATGGGCGTCGCCATGGCGCGCGGTCCGAGCCTGGTCAATCACCTCAAGAGCGTGAAGCGCAGCTTGCGTAGCCTGCGCCTGTCGCCGAAATCGGTGAAGCCGCACGAAGATTGACGAGCGCTTAAGCGGCGTTCATCGCTCCGTCATCTGCTTGTCCTCATAGCGTCACCCGGGGCTTCGATGCTGGGCTCTCCCGACACCTGTTCCGGAGACCGCGCATGTCCCAGCACCGTGAACCCTACGTCAACCTCGATGCCCGTGCCCGCCGCAAGCAGCTGGACGAGCGCCGCATGCATTTCCGCCGTGCCATCGAAAGCTACGACGAGCAGCGCCAGCTGCATGCGCAGCTGATGGAGTTCCCCGACCTGCTGATGGTCAGCCCGCTGCTGGAGGGTTTGCCTGCGAGCCGTCAAAGCGCGCAGCCAGGGCGATGATCTGCGCGCGTTCTTCGCGGATAAAAGTGAAGAACGCCTGAGCCACCGGGCTCAGCCGCTTGGCTCGCGGATGTACCACGCACCAGCTGCGGTACAGCGGTAGCTCCTCGACCGGCAGCTCTCGCAGCAGCCCGTGAGCCAGCTCCAGGTGGACTGCATGGCGTGGCATCAGCGCTACGCCGAGCCCTGCTACGACGCTCTCGCGTAGCGCGTCCAGTGAGGCCACCTGGATCGTCTGGGCGAAATGCGCACGCTTCTGGCGCAGATAGTCTTCGCCAGCTTTGCGCGTACCCGATCCCGGCTCTCGGACTAGCAGTGGGTAGGCGGTCAGGTCCTGCAAGGTCAGGGATGTCGCCTGGCTTAGTGGATGATCAGTCGGTGCGACGGCCACGATGGGGTTGTTCAGGAATGGCATGAATTCCAGATCCATGTCAGTCGGCACCTGCGACATGATCAGTAGATCGTCGCGGCTGATCGAAAGGCGTTTGACCGCCTGCGCATGGTTGACCACCACGAGTTCCAGGCTGACCTCTGGATGCTTGCGTTTGAAGGCCGCAAACAGGTGCGGCGTGATGTATTTGGCGCTCGACTCGACCGCCAGATTCAGCTGACCCTGTAGCGAGCCCTGCATGTCGGATAGCTGCATATCCAGGCTGTCCAGGCGCCCAAATATGTCGGTGCTGGCGCGCTGCAGCGCTTCGGCAGCGGCGGTCAGGTAGAGTTTTTTGCCCAGATATTCGAACAGCGGCTGGCCGATCAGCTCCTCGAGTTGGCGAATCTGCAAGCTCACGGCTGGCTGGGTCAGCGCCATTTCTTCTGCCGCTCGGCTATAGGAGCGGCTTTCACATACCGCCCGGAACACCTGCAGCTGACGCAAGGTTATCCGCATCATGCTTTTGCGCATTGATTCCGCCGCTCCTGTTTAGTTGGGTCCACTGATCCCGCTGATCGCTAGGCCGCTAAGGCCCGTCCAGTGCGGGTTTGACTGAGCGTATAAGTTATTACTTATGCAAGATCAAACTATTATTCATTTTCAGTAATCATGCTGGTAGGCGTAGGGTTTATAGGCTTGTACAACGTGCAGGCGTGACATGGCCCCTCAAGGCGGCCTTCTGCTCATCGACCGAGGGAATGACAGCGTGATCAAGAAGCTGCTGATCGCTAACCGCGGTGAAATCGCCGTCCGCATCGTGCGGGCTTGTGCCGAAATGGACGTACGCTCGGTGGCGGTGTTTGCCGAGCCCGACCGGCACGCGTTGCACGTCAAGCGTGCCGACGAGGCCCATTTCATTGGCGACGATCCGCTTGCCGGCTACCTCAACCCGCGCAAGCTGGTGAACCTGGCCGTGGAGACCGGCTGTGATGCGTTGCATCCAGGCTATGGATTCCTGTCCGAAAACGCCGAACTGGCGGAAATCTGCGCCGAGCGCGGCATCCGCTTCGTTGGCCCCAGCGCCGAAGTGATTCGACGCATGGGCGACAAGACCGAGGCGCGGCGCAGCATGATCAAGGCCGGCGTGCCGGTCACGCCGGGCACCGAAGGCAACGTGGCGGATGTCGAAGAAGCGCTGGCCGCAGCGGAGGGCATCGGCTATCCGGTGATGCTCAAAGCCACCTCGGGCGGTGGCGGCCGCGGTATCCGCCGCTGTAACTCGCGTGACGAGCTGGCCCAGGCCTATCCGCGCGTCATCTCCGAGGCGACCAAGGCGTTCGGATCGGCTGATGTATTCCTTGAGAAATGCATCGTCGAGCCCAAGCACATCGAGGCGCAAATTCTCGCTGACTCCTTTGGCAACACCGTGCACCTGTTCGAGCGCGACTGCTCGATCCAGCGGCGCAACCAGAAGCTCATCGAGATCGCCCCCAGCCCTCAGCTCACCCCGGAACAGCGCGCCTATATTGGCGACCTGGCGGTGCGTGCGGCCAAGGCGGTGGGTTACGAGAACGCCGGCACCGTGGAGTTCCTGCTCGCCGAAGGCGAGGTGTACTTCATGGAAATGAACACCCGCGTGCAGGTGGAGCACACCATCACCGAGGAAATCACCGGCATCGACATCGTCCGTGAGCAGATCCGCATCGCCTCCGGTCTGCCGCTCTCGGTCAAGCAGGAGGACATCCAGTATCGCGGCTTCGCCCTGCAATTCCGCATCAACGCCGAGGAACCGCGCAACAACTTCCTGCCCTGCTTCGGCAAGATCACCCGTTACTACGCCCCCGGCGGCCCCGGTGTGCGCACCGATACGGCGATCTACACCGGCTACACCATTCCACCGTATTACGACTCCATGTGCCTGAAGCTGATCGTCTGGGCACTGACCTGGGAAGAGGCACTGGCGCGCGGCTCGCGTGCGCTGGACGACATGCGCGTGCAAGGCGTGAAAACCACCGCCACCTATTACCAGCAGATTCTCGCCAACCCGGATTTCCGCAGCGGGCAGTTCAATACCAGCTTCGTCGACAACCATCCGGAACTGCTGAACTACTCGATCAAACGCAAGCCGGGCGAACTGGCCCTGGCCATCGCTGCCGCCATCGCCGCCCACGCAGGCCTGTGAGGAACGAACCATGACTGCTCAGAAGAAAATCACCGTTACCGACACCATCCTGCGTGACGCCCACCAGTCGCTGCTGGCTACGCGCATGCGTACCGAGGACATGCTGCCGATCTGCGACAAGCTCGACCGCGTCGGCTATTGGTCCCTCGAAGTCTGGGGCGGCGCGACCTTCGACGCCTGTGTGCGTTTTCTGAAAGAAGACCCGTGGGAGCGCCTGCGCCAGCTCAAGGCTGCGCTGCCCAACACCCGGTTGCAGATGTTGCTGCGCGGACAAAACCTGCTGGGCTACCGACACTACGCCGATGACGTGGTCGAGGCGTTCTGCGCCAAGGCGGCAGAGAACGGCATCGACGTGTTCCGCATCTTCGATGCGATGAACGACGTGCGGAATCTGGAGACCGCCATCCGTGCCGTGAAGAAGACCGGCAAGCACGCCCAGGGCACCATCGCCTACACCACCAGCCCAGTGCATACCGTCGAGCTGTTCGTCGAACAGGCACGGGCGATGCGCGACATGGGCGTCGACTCCATCGCCATCAAGGACATGGCCGGTTTGCTGACGCCGTTCGCCACTGGTGATCTGGTTCGCGCACTGAAGGCCGAGATCGACCTGCCGGTGTTCATCCATTCCCATGACACGGCGGGCGTCGCCAGCATGTGCCAGTTAAAAGCCATCGAAAACGGCGCGGATCACATCGACACGGCGATCTCGTCCATGGCCTGGGGCACCAGTCACCCTGGCACCGAGTCGATGGTCGCTGCGCTGCGCGGCACGCCCTACGACACCGGCCTCGACCTGGAGCTGCTGCAGGAGATCGGCCTGTACTTCTATGCGGTGCGCAAGAAGTACCACCAGTTCGAGAGCGATTTCACCGGCGTCGACACCCGCGTGCAGGTCAACCAGGTCCCGGGCGGGATGATTTCCAACCTGGCCAACCAGCTCAAGGAGCAGGGCGCACTCAACCGTATGGATGAAGTGCTGGCCGAGATCCCTCGCGTGCGCAAGGACCTGGGCTACCCGCCGTTGGTGACGCCCACCTCGCAGATCGTTGGCACCCAGGCGTTCTTCAACGTGCTCGCCGGTGAGCGTTACAAGACCATTACTAATGAAGTGAAGCTCTACCTGCAGGGCGGCTACGGCAAGGCGCCGGGCACCATCGACGCCAAGCTGCAGCGCCAGGCCATCGGCGGTGAGGAGCTCATCGAGGTGCGTCCGGCCGATCTGATTAAACCCGAGTTGGGCAAGCTGCGGCGGGAGGTCGGTGCGCTGGCGAAATCCGAAGAGGACGTGCTGACCTACGCCATGTTCCCCGATATTGGCCGCAAGTTTCTTGAGGAGCGCGAAGCCGGTACGCTGGTGCCAGAAGTGCTGCTGCCGATTCCGGATGGCAGCACGGCAACTGCCGCGGGCGCGCAGGGCGTGCCGACCGAGTTCGTCATCGACGTGCACGGCGAGACCTATCGCGTCGATATCACGGGCGTCGGCGTAAAGGGCGAAGGCAAGCGGCACTTCTTCCTCTCTATCGATGGCATGCCGGAAGAAGTGGTATTCGAGCCACTGAACAACTTCGTCGGCGGCAGCGGCGGCGGTCAGCGTAAACAGGCCAATGGTCCGGGTGACGTGAGCACCAGCATGCCGGGCAACGTGGTCGACGTGCTGGTTAAGGAGGGCGACGTGGTCAAGGCCGGCCAGGCCGTGCTGATCAGCGAAGCGATGAAGATGGAAACCGAGATCCAGGCGCCGATCGCCGGCAAGGTGAAAGCGGTGCATGTGGCCAAAGGTGACCGGGTGACCCCCGGCGATCTTCTTATCGAGATCGAAGCCTAAGCAATTGTCCTCTGGGAGCCGAAAGGCTCCCTTTTTTCTGTTCAATGAATCCGGGAGGTATCGATGGGGCTCGACCCAGTAGTGCTGTTCTTCCTGTTCGGCCTGTTTGCCGGGTTGGTGAAGAGTGAGTTGAAGCTGCCACCGGCGTTGTACGACACGCTGTCCATTCTGCTGCTGCTGGCGATCGGTCTGCACGGTGGTGTCGAGCTGGCCGAACAAGCCAGCGCAGCGTTGCTGGGCCAGTCCGCGCTTGTGTTGCTGCTGGGTTGTACGCTGCCACTGATGGCGTTTCCGTTTCTGCGGCTGCTGGGCTTTTCGCGGGTCGACTCGGCCAGCGTGGCGGCGCACTACGGCTCGGTCAGTGCCGGTACCTTTGCCGTGGTAGTTGCCTTTCTGTTGGCCAACAAAATCGCCTTCGAAAGCTACATGCCGCTGTTCGTGGCGATCCTGGAAATCCCGGCGATCCTTATCGGCATAATCCTAGCCAAGGGGATCAGCCGCGATACACATTGGAAGGAGCTGGGGCGCGAGATCTTTCTCGGCAAGAGCATCATGCTGCTACTGGGAGGATTGATCATCGGCGCCATCGCCGGCAAGGAGGGGATCAAGCCGCTCGAGCCCTTCTACACCAGCATGTTCAAGCCGGTGCTCGCACTCTTCCTGCTGGAAATGGGGTTGATTGCGTCCGGCCAGATGGGCTCCCTGCGCCGCTATGGGCTGAGGCTGGCGGTGTTCGGCCTGGGCATGCCACTGGTAGGCGCGGTGATCGGTGCGCTGCTAGCGCGACTGATGGGCCTGTCGCTCGGGGGCACTGCCATGCTCGCCACGCTGGCCGCCAGCGCCTCCTATATTGCGGTGCCGGCGGCTATGCGACTGGCATTGCCTGAGGCCAACCCTTCGTTGTCGTTGACGGCGTCGCTGGGCATCACCTTTCCGTTCAACATCCTGGTCGGCATTCCGCTGTATCTCGCGCTGGCCGAAACCCTGATCGCCTGGGGGCTGTAGACATGACAATCGCAACCCGAACCCTGCTTACCGTGATCTGCGAAGCAGCGCTGGAAAAGAAGCTGGTGGCCGACCTCGACCACCTCGGCGCACCGGGCTGGACGCTGTCCGAAGCGCGCGGGCGAGGCAGCCGTGGTGTGCGCAGCGCCGAATGGGATACCGAAGGCAACATCCGCCTGGAGATCATCTGCAACCGCGAACTGGCCGAACGCATCGCAGAGCATCTTCAGGCGCGCTATTACGATAACTTCGCCATGGTCTGCTATCTGGCTGAAGTTGAGGTGTTGCGCCCGGAAAAGTTTTAACCGACTTGTCACGCGCCACCGGCTGGACGAGCTTCAAGCGTTTGGAACGATCCATCGCCTCGGTGCATACCGAGGCGATGTGCCGCGGGAATCTAGCGGTCTAGACGGCGCTGGCTGCGAAGATCCTTCAGGTCGCCCTGGGTGCAGCTGAGCGGCTCGGCACCGGTCAGGTCATAGCAGCGCTGACCGAACCCCATCGGCCAGTAGATGATGCCGCCTGGCGGCCAGAAAATGGAGGCGACGCGGAAGCGCGCACGCAACTTGCCTTGCTGCAGCAGCTCTCCGTCTTCGCTGCTGAGTTTGTAGGGAATGCCGCCAGCGGCTGTCCAGAAGAACGGACGCGTCTTGACCAGACCCTGGGAGTATTGCTGCGGCCGTTCATAAACCGAGACTTTGCTGTTCTCGGGCAGTTTGAAGTAGGTCGCGGTGGAGCAGCCGCTCACTGCCATCGCGAGCGCCAGCAGGCCCGCCGCACGTTTCAGTTTCATCTGTTTTCTTTCCTTGTTGCGACGCCCGAGGCACAGGCCGTGCCCCGTGAAGCGGGCGGCACTATACCGGAGCCAATCGTGATCTCGAAAATAGGGTGCTATGTGTCGAGCGCCAGTTCCGCCGGAATGCGCCGTCAAGCCTTGATGTGTCACCAGCACGCGTTTGATTAGTGGGCTCGGCAGACTGTCTAGAGCATGGGTCGGAACGTGAGGCGTTGCGGTTGGACTCATGAAACAGACGCACCTTTTCGTACTGTGATGACCGTGGTTTTAGCGGCGTCTAGTAGCCTGGTGCGCCTCGCGCCATTTACATGAGGATGTCATGCAAAACCTATTGAGTGAGATTCTCGACGAAGTCCGCCCGCTCCTCGGCCAAGGCAAGGTGGCCGACTATATTCCGGCGCTGGCGCACGTACCGGCTGATCAATTGGGGATCGCGGTCTACAGCGCCGAGGGTGAGCTTTACCACGCCGGTGATGCGAAGACGCCGTTTTCGATCCAGAGCATTTCCAAGGTCTTTAGCTTGGTGCAGGCAATTCAGCATTGCGGCGAGTCGTTGTGGGAGCGCCTGGGTCACGAGCCGTCTGGGCAGCCGTTCAACTCGCTGGTGCAGCTGGAGTTCGAGCGTGGCATACCACGCAACCCGTTCATCAATGCCGGGGCGCTGGTGATCTGCGACATCAACCAGTCGCGCTTTGCCGTGCCGGCACTGTCCATGCGCGATTTCGTTCGGCACCTTTCGGGCAATCCGCTGATTGTGTCCGACTCGGTAGTGGCTGATTCGGAATACCAGCATCGCGCGCGTAACGCCGCGATGGCGTATCTGATGCAGGCGTTCGGTAACGTCCACAATGATGTCGAGGCGGTGCTGCGCAGTTACTTCCATCATTGCGCGCTGCGCATGAGCTGCGTCGACCTGGCCCGTGCGTTTGGCTTTTTGGCTCGTGACGGCGCTTGCCTGGCAGGTGGCGAACCGGTGCTGACACCGCGCCAAGCGAAACAGGTCAATGCGATCATGGCCACCAGCGGTCTGTATGACGAGGCAGGTAATTTCGCTTACCGCGTCGGGTTGCCCGGCAAGAGCGGCGTAGGCGGTGGCATCGTCGCGGTCGTGCCGGGGCGCTTCACGGTCTGCGTCTGGTCACCCGAACTGAACCAGGCTGGGAATTCACTGATCGGCATGGCGGCACTGGAGAAGCTCTCCCAGCGAATCGGCTGGTCTATCTTTTGAGATCAGCGGTACAGATTCATCACGTCGAGGCAAGCGCCCGGCGTTCGTTACGGTCTGTCACATCTGTGCAGTGTCCGGCCTGATGCGTGCAACGTCGTACCTAACCAAACCATAAGAGAGATCGTGTTATGAGTCTCGAAGACAAGAAGACCGAAACAGCGCAGGAGGCGCTCGACAACCTGATCGCGGGGGTCATTCAGTTCCGCGAGGACATCTATCCGGAGCAGCGTGAGCTGTTCAGCAAGCTGGCCCACGAGCAGACGCCTCGGGCCATGTTCATCACCTGCGCGGACTCGCGAATCCTGCCCGAGCTGATCACCCAGAGCTCGCCGGGCGACCTGTTCGTGACCCGTAATGTCGGCAATATCGTGCCGCCCTACGGGATCATGAATGGCGGCGTGTCGACCGCCATCGAGTTCGCGGTGATGGCGCTTGGCGTGCATCACATCATCGTCTGCGGGCATTCCGATTGTGGCGCGATGAAAGCGGTGCTGAATCCCTCGAGCCTCGACGGAATGCCGACCGTACGGAGCTGGCTGCGACACGCCGAAGTGGCAAGGACGGTGGTCGAGGAAAACTGCGGCTGCGCCGACCACAACACGCTGGGCGTGCTGACCGAGGAGAACGTGTTGGCCCAACTCGACCATCTACGTACTCACCCATCAGTGGCGGCGCGGTTGGCCAGTGGGCAGCTGTTCATCCATGGCTGGGTGTACAACATCGGCACCAGTGAAATCCGCGCTTACGATGCGTCCAAGGGCGAGTTCCGTCTGATCGGCGACGGCCCACTGCCGATGGCCACACCGAAGTCACGCTACGTCTGAGCGCCTCGCGACCCCGGTGCGCTCAGGGCACCTTGCGGTCGCGTATCAGATAGCAGAGGTCGGGGGTCTTGCTGCAGCCGGCATACCCCTCGCCAATCACATCATTGAGCGCGCTCTGCAGACGCTCCACGGCTTCGTCAGGCGTGTCCTTGTGCAGCGCCAGGTACAGGTCTTCAGCTCGATAACTCAGCGCTGGCTTGAGGCCTTCTGCGCCCTGTTCTTTGGCCTGGTAACGCCAGACCGGATCAGCCGTTGCCCAGAGATCGAGGCGGCCGCTGAGCAATTTGCGCAGGTTTTCGTCTTCGCTGAGGCTATCGATTGGGCGCAACCCTTGTTGTTCCAGGTACTGGCTGATGCCGCTGCTTTTCTGCGCGCCGATTTCCAGCCCCTGGGCCTGGGCCAAGGAGTTGAGGTCGATGTGCTTGTCCGCCGCCGCGAGCAGCACACTTTCGTAGCGGGCCAGGGGCCCGACCCATTTGAATAAGCCTTCGTTCTGCGCCGTACGGGTGACGGAAAACAACCCGTGACCGGTGTCGGTGAGGGTCTGGTTGTAGATGCGGTCCCAGGGCGAGCGAAGCGTCAGGTTGTAGCCGATGCCGGCACGTTTGAAGATCTCCCGCACGGTATCAGTGGCGATGCCTTGCACCTCATCGCCGCGAGCGAAGTTCTTGTGCGCTGGCCCCATGTTGAAGGGTGGGAAATTGTCGGTCTGCAGGATGATCTGATAGTTCTTCGGCAACTCGGCGTGCGCGGCACCGCTGAGGGCGAGCAGCACACTGAGCAATAGGATGGCTTTACGGGGCAGGCCCATGGCATCGGCTCCTTGACGCTGTATTTTTATTGTTGGCAGGTGCAGCGTAGTCCGGCGTGCGCTTGCATGCCAGTCTTAGCGGTAGCTTGCTAGCGCGGTGATGTCCGGCCGTTGCCGGCGATGGGCCGCGACCGAACAGCCGGCGGCAGCCCGCCGCTTCGCAGTGGTTGCGCGGGCGTTTGGGCGGTCAGCGGTCAGGGCTGTAGCAGCCCGACGCACCCTGGCAGTGCAGAGGGGGCGGCTGCGTTTACTTATGCAGCACGAACTGGCCGGTGAAACGCACTGCGTCCCGGCCATCAGCAGCCAGGATGCGGCTGTGCAGGGTCAGACGCGAACGGCCACGGCGACGGTAGATCGTCTCGAATCGCTCCCAGGCGCTATCGTCCGGGGCCGAGCATACAGCGGTGGCGTCATCCATCACGGGCAGCGGATAGTCGATCTGGCCTTCCTGAATGACGATATGACCGTCGTCGATCCCGGCCTCGCGCAGGCGCAGGTGCAGCCAGCCCCAGCCAGCCAGCACCGAGGCGCAGTAGAGGCTGCCACCGAACATGCTGCTTTTGTGGTTGATGTTCGCTTGCAGCGGGACCTTCAGGCGCAGCTCATGATTTTCCCAATGCTCGACGCGCAGGCCCATCGCCCGGGTCAGTGGGATGTCGTGGTGCAGAATGGCTTCCAGGTAGCGGCTATCGCGGCTCATGCCGGGTGGATTCCTAACGTGTGCGGATACAGGCAGACGTCAAGCATGACTGCTGAGTCACGATATTGCCAGTTTCCGCGGCGCTTTTTAGCGGCCGTTTCCCGACGTTTCGGATGGATTGGAAGGCGGCGTTAACGCGCTGCGGTTTTCTGCTGATAGGCGCAGTAGCCGGGCCTTGGACCGACATGCGGGTGGTTGCGGCAGGTATCGGGGCGCTTGGCATAGACCGTGCACAAGCGTGTCTTGCGATCGAGGTAAAGACAGTCTCCGTTGGCCAGTCGGGTCAGGGTGAAGATGCCGTGCTTCTGATTGAAATGTTCAACGAGGCCTTCTTTGCTCAGGCGTTTGGCGATGCCCTTGAGCGGCTCGTCACGCTCGAAGACGTCGACCATCTCAAGGCGGATCAGGTCATCGATCCGCACCTCGACCGGCAAAGTGCAACACCTGGCGTGGCAATCTCGGCACAGGCCGTTGCTGTATCGCGCCCAGGTTTCGAGGCGTTCGGGGTCGGCAGAAGCGATCAAACGTGTCTTCACGGCGGCGGTATCGGTAATGGCGGCGCGCGCTCATAGCGACACGGGGTGGAATTTCCAGCGAAACCCACGAGTCGAACGCCGGACAGACGGTCGCCCAGATGCTGTTGAAACCTGCAAACCTGTCTGTATTGCCGTTTTTTGGGGCGGCCTGACGCCGCCATGAATACTTCGTATCCTTTCACCCGCTGCACGAGGTCTGTCCATGACGCAAGAAACGACTGCTCCCAACGCCGATGAGGTCGCAGCTTTTCGTGAAAACGTAATCAGCAAGCTGACCTATTCGATCGGTAAGGACCCCGAGCATGCCTCCGACCATGACTGGTTCGAGGCGGTGGCGCTGGCCACGCGTGACCGTATGATCGACCAGTGGATGGACCGTACCCGACAGGGCTATCGCGAAGGCAAGAAGCGGGTCTATTACCTCTCGCTGGAATTCCTCATAGGCCGTCTGCTCACCGACAGCCTCAGTAACCTGGGCCTGCTCGATGTGGCGCGCGAGGCGCTGGCCGGCGTAGATGTCGACTTCGAGCGCATTCGCGTGCTCGAGCCTGACGCCGCGCTGGGTAATGGTGGCCTGGGGCGGCTTGCGGCCTGTTTCATGGAAAGCATGGCGACTCTCGGCGTTGCCGCGCACGGCTATGGCATCCGCTACGATCACGGCCTGTTCCGCCAGGCGATCGTCGATGGTTGGCAGCACGAGCAGACCGAGACCTGGTTGAATTTCGGCAATCCATGGGAATTCGAGCGACCCGAAGTCAGCTATCTGATCGGCTTCGGCGGCAGCGTGGCGGCGATGCCGTCGGATGGCAGCAGCTCTGATCAGCCCAAGCATTTCTGGCACTGGGCCGAAGGGGTCCGGGCCATTGCCTACGACACGCCAGTGGTGGGCTGGCGCGGTGCTAGCGTTAACACTTTGCGTTTGTGGCGTGCGCGGGCCGAGGCGGACTTCCATCTGGAGCGCTTCAACGCCGGCGACCACATCGGTGCGGTCGCTGAGGAAGCGCGCGCTGAAAGCATCTCTCGTGTTCTGTATCCCGCTGACAGCACCGAAGCGGGGCAGGAGCTGCGTCTGCGCCAGGAGTATTTCTTCGTTGCGGCATCCTTGCAGGACTTGCTGCGCCGACACCTGGATCAGCGCGGCACGCTGATGAATCTTCCGGAATTCGCCGCTATCCAGCTCAACGACACGCACCCGGCGATCGCCGTTGCCGAGTTGATGCGCCTGCTGGTAGACGTGCATGACGTTCCGTGGCGCAAGGCCTGGGAGCTGACCGTCGGCACCCTGTCCTACACCAACCACACGCTGCTGCCCGAGGCGCTGGAAACCTGGCCGGTGGGGCTGATGGAGCGCCTGCTGCCGCGGCACATGCAGATTATCTACCTGCTCAATGCCCAGCATCTCGATGCGTTGCGTGAGCGCGGTATCCACGACGTAAATCTGCTGCGCTCGGTCTCGCTGATCGAAGAAG
>Ga0163200_1000489_pt1 | contig 17182 bp, 13 predicted proteins | sample PL_2010_200m_FD_113535 | JGI IMG/M metagenome (GOLD analysis project Ga0163200, IMG submission 113535) | Freshwater microbial communities from Powell Lake, British Columbia, Canada to study Microbial Dark Matter (Phase II) - PL_2010_200m | ecosystem: Environmental > Aquatic > Freshwater > Lake ... | reverse complement strand
TATCCCGCCGGCGGCCAGCAGGGCACCACCTTCCTGATCCGGCTCGGCGGACAAGGCTTGGACGGCATCCACGAGATACACGTCTCCGGCACGGGCGTGTCCGCCAAACTGCTCGAGTATTTCCGTCCGTTGAGCAACCAGGATGTCTCGCTGATGGGCGCGCAACTGCGGAGTTTGACTCCCACGAAAAAGAAACGCGCATCCACGCCGGATCCGATGATGACATCCGAGATGGCGATCATGACGATGATTTCATCCACGACCACTGGGAAAACGATGGCGGCGGTTTCCGAGAAGGATGTGATCAAGGCGCGGATCCAGAAAAGAATCAGCGAACACATGCAAAGGCCGGCCTGCTCTTCAATCGCCACCCTTGTCTTCGTCGAGGTCACGATTGCCCCGGACGCACCGCCCGGCGAACGCGAGTTGCGGCTGATTACCACGCGCGGTCCATCGAACCCGCTCGTGTTCCATGTTGGCCAGGTGCCGGAATACACACGCAAACCGATGAAGACCGCCGCGAGACAGGTGCTCGGCAAGGAATCGCAAGCCCTCCGCAACCGGCCGGCCGAGCAGGCTGAGGTTCGCGTCAATCTGCCGTGCGCCATGAACGGCCAGATCGCTTCCCGTGAAGTCAACAGCTACCGCTTCACCGCGCGCAAAGGCCAGCGGCTGGTCATCACCATGCTGGCGCGGCAGTTGATCCCGTACATTGCCGACGCCGTGCCCGGCTGGTTCCAGCCCGTGATGGCGTTGTACGACGCACAGGGACAAGAAGTGGCGTATAACGACGATTATCGCTTCAAGCCCGACCCGGTGATCCTCTTCGAAGTGCCCAAGGACAGCGAATACGTGCTGGCGATTCAGGACAGCATCTACCGCGGTCGCGAGGATTTCGTCTATCGCATCAACATCGGCGAACTGCCGTTCATCTCCAACGTCTTCCCCCTCGGCGGCCGAATCAACGAGCCAACCACCGTTGCCATCCGGGGCTTCAATCTGTCCGTCGACAAGTACAGCCTCAACCTCACCGGCGTCAAACCTGGCCTCTACCCGTTCACCCTCGGCAGCAAGGAACGACAAACCAACCGCGTCGCCTTCATGGTGGACACTCTGCCGGAGTGCTTCGAAAAGGAGACCAATGATGATCCGTCACCGGCACAGTATGTGACGCTGCCCATCATCATCAACGGCCGCATTGACAAGACGGATGATTGGGACGTGTTCCAGTTCAGCGGCAGGGCCAACGATACTGTTGTCGCCGAAGTGTATGCCCGGCGGCTCGATTCCCCGCTGGACTCTGTGCTCAAACTCACCGACGCGAAAGGCACGCTTCTGGCGTTCAACGACGATTGTGAAGACCTCACCTCCGGGTTGGACACGCACCACGCCGATTCCTACTTCATGGCCAAGCTGCCTGCCGACGGCATCTATTACGTTCACATTGGCGACACCGCGCGTCACGGCGGCGACGAGTACGGCTACCGGCTCCGCATCAGCGCGCCGCGGCCCGATTTCGCATTGCGCCTTGTGCCTTCCGGCGCCGCCATCCGCAGCAAGGAAGGCGCCAATGTCAGCATCTATGGCATCCGCAAAGACGGCTTCACCGGCCCGATCACACTTGGCTTGAAAGATCCCCCGACGGGTTTCACGTCGCAGGCCACATCGTTGGGTAACCAAGCCGTCACTCGGTTCACGTTCAAGACCGGCTCGACGACTGCAAAACAGCTTGTCAACCTGCACATTGAGGGTCGCGCGAAAGTTGGTACCACAGAAATCGTCCGCGAAGCGGTGCCTGCGGAAGACAGAATGCAGGCGTTTCTCTGGCGACATCTGGTTCCCGCCAAGGAATTCAGCGTGTTGACCCATCCCCCCTCCTCCTCCTCCCGACTGTCTCCCAAACGCACTCCTCCCACACTTCCATCGTCCACAGCTACGACTTCCAAGACTCAGAAATCCAAGTTCACCAAAGGTAAGGTGGCCGGCCGCCTGCGGCAGCTTGAACGCCTTTATGAAGACGGCCTGTTCACTGACGAGTTTTATCTGGCCAAGGTTGCCGAGTGCGAATCCGGACAGTGAACACCCGTATCCTCTTTCGTCTGCTCTGGTTCAGCGCGGCCCTTCCCGCCGGCACGTTGGGCCTCAGGTGAATTCCGCGTGTTCGTCAGCGTCTATTTTGTGGACTGGCCGCACGTTAGTGGTACACTTGATTGATAAGGAGTGGATTTATGGCCAAAATTCAATGGCTTGCAATTGTGGGCTTGGCCCTCTCGATGGCCATCGCGCCGTCGGTGCGGGCACAGCGACCGTACATCGGGTTCACGTATCCCGCCGGCGGCCAACAGGGCAAAACCTTCCAGATCCGCCTCGGCGGACAAGGCTTGGACGGTGTCCTTGAGACGCGTGTCTCCGGAACAGGCGTGACCGCCAAGATTCTGGAGAACCACTGGCCAATTAGCCCGCAGGATTCGCGCTTGTTGAACGAGCAAATGAGCGAACTGCGCCGTAATAAAAAACCTTCGCCAGCGGAAACAAATCTGATGGCCAAGATCGAATACCGGCTTCGCAACTATGTTCAACGACCGGCTTGTCGCTCGATCTCCAGCCTTCTCTATGTTGAGGTCACGATTGCGCCCGACGCGCCACCCGGTGAACGCGAACTGCGGGTGATAACCACGCGCGGCCCGTCGAATCCCCTCGTCTTCTATGTCGGCCTAATACCGGAATACTCTTGCAAGCCGATGCGCACTGCCCCACTTCAACTCCTTGGCAAAGAGGAGTTGGCACTCCGCAACAGGCCAGCCGACGAAGCTGAACAGCGCATCAACATCCCCTGCACTGTCAACGGCCAGATCGCCTCCCGCGAAGTCAACAGTTACCGCTTCACCGCGCGCAAAGGCCAGCAGATCGTGATCAGCACACTCGCTCGGCAACTGATCCCCTACATCGCTGACGGCGTGCCCGGATGGTTCCAACCCGTGCTCGTCCTGTACGATGCCAAGGGCAAGGAAGTGGCGTATAACGACGATTATCGCTTCAAGCCCGACCCGGTGATCTTCTTCGAAGTACCCAAGGACGGCGAATATGTATTCGCCATCCAGGACAGCATCTACCGCGGACGCGAGGATTTCGTCTATCGCATCACCATCGGCGAACTGCCGTTCATCTCCAACGTCTTTCCCCTCGGCGGCCGAGTCAACGAGCCAACCACCATCGCCATACGGGGGTACAATCTCTCCGCCGACAGGTACACCCTCAACCTCGCCGGCGTCAAACCCGGCCTCTACCCGTTCACCCTCGGCAGCAAGGAACGACAAACCAACCGCGTCGCCTTCATGGTGGACACTCTGCCGGAGTGCTTCGAAAAGGAGCCCAATGATACTCCGTCATCGGCACAGTATGTGACGCTGCCCATCATCATCAACGGTCGCATTGACAAGACGGACGACTGGGACGTGTTCCAGTTCAGCGGCAGGGCCAACGATACCGTTGTCGCCGAAGTTTATGCCCGGCGAGTTGATTCCCCTCTGGACTCTGTGCTCAAACTCACCGACGCGAAAGGCAAGCTTCTGGCGTTCAACGACGACAACGAAGACCTCGCTTCCGGGCTGGACACGCACCATGCCGATTCTTACTTCATGACCAAGTTGCCTGCCGACGGCATCTATTACGTTCACATTGGCGACACCGCGCGTCACGGCGGCGACGAGTACGGTTACCGGCTCCGCATCAGCGCGCCGCGGCCCGATTTCGCCCTCCGCGTCGTACCCTCCAGCGCCGGCCTCCGCGGCAAGGACAGCGCCGGCGTCAGCGTCTATGCCATTCGCAAGGACGGTTTTAACGGCCCGATCACAGTCGGCTTGAAAGGTTCGCCGGCGGGTTTCTCGTCGCAGTCCACATCGTTGACCGGCAACCAACCTGTCACCCGGCTCACATTCAAGACCACCTCGACGACTGCAAAACAGCTTGTCAACCTGCACATTGAGGGACGCGCGAAAGCTGGTACCACAGAAATCGTCCGCGACGCCGTACCCGCTGAAGACAAAATGCAAGCATTTCTCTGGCGGCATCTTGTTCCTGCCAACGAATTCACCGTGACGGCCTATCCCTACTCCTACGAACTGCCGTCCAAACGCACTCCGCCCACGCCTCCGCAGTCCTCTCTGCCGTCTGTAACCCCGGCCCGTACCGCATCCACAACCCCTAATTCCACGACAGAGACACCCAAGTTCAACAAAGGTCAGGTCGCCGGCCGTCTGCGTCAGCTCAGACGCATCTACGAAGACGGCCTGTTCACCGACAAGTTTTATCTGGCCAAGGTCGCCGAGTGCGAATCCGGACAGTAAACGCCCGCATCCTCTTTCATCTGCTCTGGTTCAGCGCGGCCCTTCCGGCCGGCGCCCTGACGCTGGTGGAGAACGGCCAGCCGCGCGCGGTCATCATCACGCCCGACCAGCCATCGCCGTCGGCCAAGCTCGGCGCGCAGATTCTGCGTGACCACATCAAACAGATTTCCGGCGCCGAGTTGCCCATTCTTCGCGAGAGCACGGTCTCCGGCGAGCCAACCGATGAACGCGCGTGGGTGTTCGTCGGCGAAGGCAAACAGACCGTCAAGCTGGGCCTGTCCAGCAAATCGCTCGGTCCCGGCAGCATGGTGTTGCACGCAAAGGGCAACGTGCTCGCGCTGTTCGGCACCGACGACGGCACGCACTACGCCGTCGTCACGTTCCTTGAAGACAAACTCGGTGTGCGTTGGCTCTGGCCGGGCGAGCTGGGCAAGGTTGTGCCGCGACACGACACCATCCGCATCGAAGACTTCGACCTGACGTGCACACCCCAACTGGCGCAACGGAAAATTCGCGACGCACACATCAACGACCGCCTCGAGACCGGCCTGAAGAATCTCGGTTTCACGGCGAACGACTACAAACGCCGGCGTGCGGCAGCGGAACAGACGACGTCGGAGTCGGGCGGCTGGTTTGGCTGGCAGAAACTCGGCGGCACCTTCAACGTCAGCGGTGGCCACGCCTTCGGCCATCTCTGGGAGAAATACGGCAAGGAGCACCCCGACTGGTTCGCCATGCAGCCGAACGGCTCGCGCGATCAATCGCGCAACGGCGCGCGGGCGCGCCTCTGCAAGTCGAATCCCGAACTCATCGCCGCCATCGCGCGCGAGAAGATCGAGGAGTTGAACAGGAACCCAAACCTCGGCGGCGTGTCGCTCTCGCCAAATGACGGCGGCGTCAACACCTTCTGCACTTGTCCAAAGTGCGAGGCCCTCGACGCACCCGACGCCCGCAAAGTGAAACTGCGCCAGTTCGAGCACGTCGCGTTGACCGACCGGATGGTCTATTTCTGGAACGCCATCGCCGAACAGGTGACGAAGGTGCATCCGAACGCGCTGTTCACCGTGGACGCCTACAGCGCCTACCGCTCGCCGCCGCTGCTGCGCAAGCTCCACCCAAACCTCGTCGTCCGGTTCGTCCAGATTCAATACACCGACGAGACGTTGCGCCAACAAGGCCTGCGCGACTGGGACGAGTGGGCGAAAGCCGCCCCCAAAATGTACTTCCGCCCGAACCTGCTGCTCGCCGGCCGCCGCACCGGCGCGCCGTTGATCTACGTCCACAAGTTCGCAACCGACTTCCGCTACCTCGCGCACCACAGCATGTGGGGCACCGACTTCGACTCCTGCACGCACAACTGGGCCACGCAAGGACTCAACTACTACGTCGTCGCCCGCCTGCACTGGAATCCCGACATGGACGTGGACGCGATCATTGACGACTATTGCCGCGCCGGTTTCGGCAACGCCGCGAAATCGGTGCGCCACTATTTCAACAGGCTGGAGACAATCACCAACGAGATCGCCGCCAACCGCGCCGCGCTCGACGCCGACATTGACACGGCCAAGATCGAGCCGCTCGGCACGTTCACGCCGCAGGCGCTCGCCGAACTGCGCGACCTGCTTCGCCAAGCGCGCGAACAGGCGGCAAGCGACGCAATCTCGCTGAAACGGCTGGCATTTCTTGAACGCGGTCTGCGCTGGACAGAAACGGAGTCGCGCGTCCACGCCTTCTTCCAGCAAACGGACAAGGTCGCAGCGCGCAAAGCCTGCGAGGAGCGGTTCGCTTTGATGCGCGACGTTTTCCAGAATGATTTTCTCGCCGTGAACGTCGCCGCCATCTCCTGGGGCGAGGACGGCTACATCAAACGCCTTGGCTGGAAACACCCGGTGAAGTAGCGGCGCAATTCCGCTTGCGCGGGCGGCACGTTTCGCCTAGAACGCTTCGCACTCACCATGAACAAACGCACCGTTGATGCGACCTACCGGCTCGCCAAAGAACAATACGCGGAACTCGGCGTCAACACCGACGCCGCCCTCAAGAAACTCGCCACCATCCCGATCTCCCTGCATTGCTGGCAGGGCGATGATGTCGGCGGCTTTGAGAAAATGGGCCAGGAACTCGGCGGCGGCCTCGCCGTCACCGGCAACTACCCCGGCAAGGCCCGCACACCCGACGAACTCCGCGCCGACCTCGACAAAGCCCTCTCGCTCATCCCCGGCAAACACCGCCTCAACCTCCACGCCTTCTACGCCGAAACCGGCGGCCAGAAAGTTGACCGCAACGAAATGGGGCCGCAACATTTCCGGAACTGGATCGCGTGGTGCAAGAACAACGGCATGGGCATGGATTTCAACCCAACCTACTTCTCGCATCCGAAGGCCAGCGACGGCTTCACGCTCTCCCACGCCGACAAGGGCATCCGACAGTTCTGGATCGAACACGGCATCTGCTGTCGCGAGATCGGAGCCGCCATCGGCAAGGCGCTCGGCAAGACCTGCGTGACCAACGTCTGGATTCCCGACGGCATGAAAGACACGCCGGCCGACCGCAAGTCGCCGCGCGAACGCCTCGCCGCGTCGCTCGACGCGATGTTCAAGAAGAAGATTGATCCAAAGCTGAACCTCGATGCCATCGAAGGCAAGCTGTTTGGTATCGGCTCGGAAAGCTACGTCGTTGGCTCGCACGAGTTTTATCTCGCGTACGCCGTCCGCCACAACAAACTCGTCACGCTCGACGCCGGGCATTATCACCCAACGGAGAGCATGGCCGACAAGATTTCGTCGGTATTGACGCAGCTTGACGAGATTCTGTTGCACGTCAGCCGCGGCGTGCGTTGGGACAGCGACCACGTCGTGACGTTGACCGACGATTTACAAGCCATCGCGCAGGAGATTGTCTGGGGCGGCTACACCAAGCGTGTTCACATCGGGCTCGACTACTTCGACGCGAGCATCAACCGCGTCGCTGCATGGACCATTGGCACGCGCAACATGCTCAAGGCGCTGCTGCTCGCCCTGCTGACACCCATCGAAAAGATCAAGGCTGCCGAGGCCGCTGGGGATTACACGGCGCGGCTCGCGCTGCTCGAAGACACGAAGACGATGCCTGCCGGCGCGGTCTGGGATTACTACTGCGCCGCCAAGGGCGTGCCTGTCGGCGCCGCATGGCTCGACGAAGTGAAGGCATACGAGAGAAACGTGCTGTCAAAACGACGATGAAGAGAACCGTGCCACATGCCTGAGCAACCGCAGGAACAACACCATCACGGCGCCGAGGAGTTCAAGCGGCAGCCGGTTCCGGAGCGGGCGCTGCTGGGTTTCAAGAGTTTCGTCGGGATGTACGCCGGCGAGCACACCGCCGGCACGGAGCTGATGATCGGGCCGTTGTTCGTTGCATCAGGCGTGAGCGCGTTCGACGTGGTGGTGGGGTTGTTCGTCGGCAACCTGCTGGCGGTGTTGAGCTGGGTGTTTTTGACCGCTCCGATTGCCACGCACGCCCGTCTGACGTTGTACTATCAACTGGAAAAAATCTGCGGACGCAAACTGGTCACGCTCTACAACCTCGCCAACGGCGTGATGTTCTGTTTCCTCGCCGGCTCGATGGTGACGGTCTCGGCGACGGCGGTCGGGGTCTGGTTCAAGTTCCCGATGCCGGGCTTGAACGACCTGTGGCCAAACAGCGTCGGCTGGGTCGTGGCCGTGCTGGTGGTGGGCGTGATGATCGCCGTGGTGGCCGCTTACGGTTACAAGATGGTGGCGCACATCGGCAACATCGCCGCGCCGTGGATGACGCCCGTGTTCGTGGCGTTCGGCTTGGTGGCGCTGAAACAGTTCATTGACACGACCGGCACGCAGATTCATTCGCCGGGCGACCTCTGGCAACTGGCGCAGACGCATTTGTGGAAGGGCGGCACGCCGTTGCCGGGACAGGTGAAGTTCAGCTTCTGGCATGTGATGTTCTTCGCGTGGTTCTGCAACATGGCGATGCACATCGGGATGTCGGACCTGACAGTGCTGCGCTACGCGAAACATTCCTGGTACGGTATCGCCTCGGCGACCGGAATGTACCTTGGTCATTTCCTGGCGTGGCTGAGCGCCTCGCTGCTGTACGCGCTGCAACTGCACCAGAACCCCGCCAACACCGACGTGCTGCCGGGGCCCTGGCGTACCGGGCGTGCGGGTTTGCCGGGCTGGTCTGCGTCATCGTGGCCGGATGGACGACGGCGAACCCGACGATTTACCGCGCCGGCATGGCGTTCCAAGCCATCATGCCGAAACGGTCCCGCTACGCCGTGACGCTGGTCACCGGCCTCATCGCCACGGTCGCGGGCTTGTTCCCGGCAATTGCAATGAAGCTGCTCGGCTTCGTGGCGTTGTACGGGATGCTGCTGATGCCGATGGGCGCGGTGGTGTTTGTGGATTTCTGGCTGAGCCGCAAGCTCGGCTTCCAGCCGTACTACGCGGAAACGAGCGGCACCAGTTTCAACTGGGCAGCGGGCCTGACCTGGTTTCTGACGCTGGCGGCCTGTTGGGGCTTGGTGAAATTCGCCGGTGTGCAGATTTTCTTCGTGAGCCTGCCCGGCTGGTTCGTGGCCGCCATCCTGTACATCGCGCTGAGCAAGCTCATCCAGAAGAAACCAGCGGAGGTGAAATGATGAAAACGATGGCGCAAATCATTTCCTGGATCGCGCTGGCTGCGACGATCATCACCCCGATGGTCTTCCTTGCCGGCAAGCTTGAACTGGACGCAATGAAACTCTGGCTGAGTGTGGCGACCGTCGTTTGGTTTGTGGCCACGCCCATCTGGATGGAACGCGGCGAAGCCTGACAACACACCCACCATGACACCCAATCCATTCCTCGGCGTATTCTTCCACTGGCTCGGCGGTCTCGCCTCCGGCAGCTTCTACGTCCCCTACAAAGGCGTCAAGAAATGGGCGTGGGAAGTCTATTGGCTCGTCGGCGGTTTCTTCTCGTGGATCATCTGCCCGTGGCTGTTGGCGACGTTGATGACCAACGACGTCTTCGGCGTCCTGCGCCAGCAGTCCATGACCACGCTCTGGTGGACGTATTTCTTCGGCGCGATGTGGGGCTTCGGTGGTCTGACGTTCGGTCTGACGATGCGTTACCTCGGCATGTCGCTTGGCATGGGGGTCGCGCTCGGCTACTGCGCCGCGTTCGGCACGCTGCTGCCGCCGATCTTCAAGACGTTTATGCCATCCGTACCCGTTCCCGAAACCATCGCCCAGATCGCCGCAACCACCCCCGGCCAAGTCACGCTCGGCGGTGTCGCGGTCTGCTTGCTCGGCATCGGCATTGCCGCGCTGGCGGGCTTGACCAAGGAAAGGGAAATGCCCGCTGAGGAAAAGAAGAAGGCCATTGCGGAGTTCAACTTCAAGAAGGGCATCCTCGTCGCCACCTTCTCCGGCATCATGAGTGCCTGTTTCTCCTTTGCCCTCACTGCCGGCACGCCGATTGGCGAAGCGTCGAAAGCCGCTGGCACGTCCACGCTTTGGACGGGCCTGCCGAAGCTGATCGTCGTGCTGCTGGGCGGGTTCACCACCAACTTCGTCTGGTGCGTCATCCTCAACATCAAGAACGGGACCGGCTACCAGTATTTCTGCTCCAAGCTCCGCGGCGAGTCCCCCAAACGCGAAGACGAGACCATCGTCGAGACCGCGATTGACGCGCCCAGCGAGGAAGTCGTCACCCACGCGCCCGGCGGCTGCGGCTGCAACGGCGCCGACCGCGCCCCGATGTTGCGCAACTACTTCTTCTCCGCGCTGGCGGGCACGACGTGGTACTTCCAGTTCTTCTTCTACACGATGGGCGAGACACAGATGGGCAAGTTCGGGTTCGCCTCGTGGACGCTGCACATGGCCAGCATCATCATCTTCAGCACCATGTGGGGCTGGATCTTCCACGAATGGAAAGGCTCCAGCAAGAAAGCCCACCGCCTGATTGCCTCCGGCATCCTGGCGCTGATCCTATCCACCATCATCATCGGCTTCGGCACATGGCTCAAAGGCCAGATAGGCGGGCACTAACGTTTCCGGACTTGTCCGCTGTAGTCCCGAAAGTTTTCGGGACGAAGGCGGAACACGGCAATCAAACCACGGAAGGCACGGAAGAGCCGGAAGTTCCGGACTACGGACTCTGGACTTTGGACGCGTTCCCTTTAGCCTTGCTAGCGACGCTGGATGGCAGCCTCAATAATTTCTTTCACGAATTCGGGTACAGCCTTGCCGGCGTTGTGAGCGTCTGACTTGAGCCGGTCGTATCGCGAAACCTCGGCGCCCTGCCAAAGCAAGTCCACACGACGGACAGGACGCATAGCGATGTGCGAATACTCCTCTGGATATGCCCAATAGCACGAAAGACAGATTTCACGCTTCTTGAGATTACGCCAGTTCTCGCAATGTTCGCATGACCATGACTTAGCGCGATTGGCTGAACCGCACAGCAGCATGAAGTCATCTGGCGAAGGCTGCCCGCCAGTGTCACCGTCAACTTCATAGGGAACGCGGTGGTCGATCTGGAGTTCTGCTTCCGGCATCTCCTCCAGGTAGATGAAACACTGGCAGCCATATTTCTGAATGAGCGCCTGCTTGATTTGTTCGGACAGGCCGGTGCGACCGGCCAACCGTCGCAACTTCATCTTACCGGGGTCAGCAAACCGGTAGGCAGCGATCTTGCGTCCGTCAGAACCAACCACTGTGATTCGTTCCAACGGGATTCCGTGCTCTTTCACGTCACGAGCGGCACGCGGCGGGTGGTTGTAACCGTACTTGCTCTTGAGTTCTTCCGTGGAGATTTGTCCATGTTTGAGAATGTGGTCAATGACTATCCGTGCGCGCTTCGCGGTTATGGACCGGCAAAGCTTAAGAAACTCTTTTGGATATTTTGCCATAGGGTTTGCGTGACTCCATTAAAACAAATTGTTCCACTTCCCGTCGTTTGTGCATCTGCTCCGACGCGCCGACCTCTTCTGCTAACGGCGTGGAGAGGTACAACGACTCGACGGTGATCGCCTTACGTCCCAGCAGTGTTGCCTGTGTCGAAGGGCCGGCTTCGAGTTCCACGAGCGTCAACTCCAACACCTTCGGCATCGGCTTGCCAAACCGTTTCGTGCCTGTTCGCCCATCGTAACTGACCACGTACCGGATTCCCCGGCGATTCAGTTCCGCCAGTTCGGCAACAAAGTCGTCGAACATCACGCCGGCGTAGTATCGTGAATCACGTTCGCCACAGACGCCTTGATAAGGCGGATCCATGTACACCACATCGTCGGCACCTACATTCGCCAGCACATCGCGGTAGTCGAGCGACGAAATGACTGACCGACCTCGCAACAACACCGAGACGCCAAGGATGTTCGCGCGCATTGTCTCCGGGCGTGTGCCATGACGGCGTTTATCCGGGCTTTGGTTGAAAAGCCCTTCGGCGTTATAGCGTACTGCCCCTTTGACACATCGCGTCAACAGGTACAACAACAGCCGGGGATTTTGTGTCCGGTTGAAGTCCTCGCGTACCCGGTAGTAATGCTCCACACTGTCTGGATACTGTTCCTGCCACAGCCCTTTGTAGAACCGGCACATTTCATCCGAATGATTGATCATCAACCCAATCAGTTCCGCCAATGGTTTGTTCAGGTCATTGAGCCAATACGTCTTGGCCCGTCCGTGCGCCGCGCACGCAATCGACACCGCCGCCGAGCCTGCAAACGGTTCCACTAAACGTTCCATCTGCACTGGCAGGTAACGCAAAATCAGCGGTGCCAAACCGCGTTTGCTGCCCTGATACTGAATCGGGTGCGGAATCACGCGCGCAGAATACACGAAGCCGCTGATTTTGCACAACTTGAACTTGATGGCTGGCGGTGCAAACGGCGGCTCAGGCAGTGTTGGATGCGCGACATGTTGGATGCGCGGACGCAATACCCGACCGCGCCGTAGATCGCTGTTACCGGCCCGACCCCTTCCCCAGCGACCGCCACCGCGTCGAATACCTCTTCGCCCTCTACGAGAAAATCACCGCGCCGTTGGTGGCCGCGGCGAAGCCGAAACGGCGACGCAAAGACTGACTGACCGCTGATGGCTGAATGCTAATCGCTTTCTGCGCGGCAGCTACCTTTTATTTCTTGCTCAGTCCTTCGATGGCCTTTTCAGCCAGCGCAAGCACCTTCTCCGCACCGATCGCTGGCTTCTTCTCTACGGGTTCTGCCTGTGCAAACATGCGGTCTGCAAGTGCCTTCTTGAGATCATCCCTCTTGTCCTTGGGAAGACTCTCAAGGAACGGATCAATGGATGACAGCTCAAGTTGCATGCGTCGGTATTTCTGCTCCATTTTTCTGTGATGCCCGGATTCGTTCATGGCATAAGCAGCGGGGAATGCAAGGATAAGGGCCGTGGCGTAACGAAAGATCACCATTTTCCATTCAAACTGGTTTTCCTTGAATGACAATCCGAGAATGATTGCGGCAGCAACTACGAGTGCTGTCATAAAACCGATGGCGACACGCCGCCAATAGTCAGCAGCTATCTTTTCTTGTCCAGCGAGTTTCTCGTAATCCCCAGTTACGGTGATGTTCGCTGTAACTTGAACAAGATCCGCCGCTTGCTTCTTTCTGGCGTCCAACTCCGCAATGGCCTTCTTCGCTTGTTCCTTGAATTGCTCGAGAATTGCACCAACGTCGTTTTGCTTCTGATCCGTGAATGCCTTGATCGCTTTGCCGATGTCATCCCGGAAAGCGGCAAACTGCTCGTTGTGTTTCCGCTCTGTCTCTTCGATCTGTTTCCTGCGAGATCCTTCGGCTTCAGAAAACTGGCGCTGGAAGTCAGCAATGGCCTTGTCGAGACGGCCTTTCTGATCTTCGATGACCTTCTCTTGTAGTGTGAGTTTCTGGGCGACGGAAGCTGCTGCTGCAACGATTTGCTGAACTTTTTCGGACTGTTGTTTGGATTGCTCTTGAAGCGTAAGGAGCAAGTTGCTGGTTTGCTTCGTGAAGTCAGACGCAGCGGTTGTCAGTGCCGCGACTGTGGTTCCAATCGGGAGTCGGGGGAAATGCTGTGTAAGTGCATCCGCCTGATTGTTTGCCGCTTGCAAGTTGCTGGCGTTCGCTGTCGACAGAAAGGATACCAGATTCGCTCTGAGAATCGGCAGAGGTTCAGCCAACGTGTTCAGGTAGGCCGTCGTCGTCAAGTTAGGGTCGAGGCCTTCAACGAACGAACTGAACTGCTTAACTACGCTCACGAGGCGTTCGTAATTGGCAATGAGTTGGGCATCCCCTGTCTTGAGGGCCGCACCGTCAATCAACTTGTTGATCTCGCCGAGTTCCGTTTTCAGCCGGTGCCGTTGATATCGTGTATACCAGTCATTCATCTGGCGTCTCCTGTGCCCACTTTCACAATGTGAGCCTGAGTCGGCGGCTTTGTACACGGTTCTTGCAGCGTGCACACGACTTTGCAGGTAGCCATGATTCTTTCTCCTTACTATTGCTCTTGTCACACCATCTTGTTCGCCCCGGCGGCGCTGGTCTTGGCGATGGCGGCGGACAGCCCCGCACGGATCGGGGCAAGTGTTTGGCGATTCGGCGTCAAGCTTGTTCTTTCAGTTGGTACGAGTAGAGGAGGAGCACGCTTCCGCGTGGCCGACTGCCGGTTCGTGGCCGCGCAGAAACGCGCCCCTCCGGAACAAAACCGGAACACGGCGATTGACAGAATCGGTGTCGGCGTTACGATGCACGACATGCGTAACACTACTAAAGACTCCGCTGTCCGATTCAGCGTCTCGCTACCGCGCCGCCTCGCACGCGAACTTGACCAGATGTCCCGTGAGAAGAGCTACGACAACCGTTCGCTGGCCATCGCTGACATGATTCGGGCCCACCTCATCGAGCATCGCCAGCAACAAGGCCACGGCGAGATCGCCGGCTCCATCACCCTCGTGTACGACCATCACCGGCACCATCTCCAAGACCTGCTCACCGACCTCCAACACGAACACCGCGAGATCATCATCTCCTCGCTGCATTGCCATCTTGACCACGACAACTGTCTCGAACTACTTGCCGTCCGAGGGAAGGCAGGAGAAATCAAGAAGCTGGCCGACGAACTGATCGCCGCCAAGGGGGTCAAGCACGGCAAGCTCACGATCACCACGACCGGCGAAAACCTTCCCGACTGAGTTAGTCCGCAACACGCACTTGACAAGCGTATCGCGTAGGTGTTACGACATGCGGTATGAATAATACTACATGGCGTAACACCTATACCATGCTGACGGTCGTCTGCCTTTCGGGTGCGTCCATCCACGCCAACACCAACACCCCTGCCCGCTTGCCGGAAGTCGTCGTGACCGGCACGCCGATCATCGAGGAAAACCGTCTGACGCCGCTGGCCGGGCAGGTCACCACGGTTTCCAAAGAGCAGATTAAGGAATTGAACGCGCAGGATTTGCCCTCGGCGCTGCGCCGCACGCCGGGCGTGGTGATCTCGCGGCACAACCCGGTCGGCAGTTTCGGCGGTGGCGAGGGCGGCGCGGTGTTTATCCGCGGCATGGGCGCATCGCGGCCGGGCACGGAAATCGCGATGACCATGGATGGGATTTCGCGGTTTGTGGGGTTGTGGACGCATCCGTTGATGGATACACTGAGCGTGGACAACGCGGCGCGCTTGGACGTGTACAAGGGCGCGCAGCCGGTCCTGTTCGGCAACATGGCGTTTGGCGTGGTGGATATCGTGACCAAACGCCAGACCAACCCGGGGTTCCATACGGAACTGCAACTGGCCTGCGGCTCGTATGACACCTGGGTGGAAACCGCCGAGCACGGCGGCAGAACCGGCCCGCTCGATTACTACCTCGTCCAAAGCTACCGCACATCCGACGGTCACCGCACCAACGCCAGCGGCGAACTGCAGAATTACCTCGGACGGATCGGCTACGACATCACCGAGCACTGGAACATCAGCCTGCTGTACAACCGGACCGATAACTCGGCCAAAGACCCCGGCGACATTCGGACGGGCATCAACCAAGGGCAGTTCGACACGACGACAGATTTTGGCGTGGTCACGCTGGCCAACCACTTTGAGCGCGCGGACGGCTGGATCAAAGTGTACTGGGACCACGGCGCGATTGATTGGGTGGACCAGTACAACTCCACCACCAAGGCCAACGACGTGGACACGCTCACCCGCTGGGACAACTACGGCCTGAAGGCCCGCGAGACCTTTCGCCCGTGGGATGGCGGTGAACTGATGGCGGGCTTGGACATTGACTACATCAGCGGCAAGGCGACGTTCGTGTCTCCGCCAGCGCCGACAACGCAATGGGGACGCGAAACCTTCCGTATCGTTCAGCCGTACGGGATGGTCGCCCAGCAGTTCGACCTTGCCGACGGCATTTGGATTAAACCCTCCGCCGGTGTGCGCGGGTTCTTCCACGACAACTTCGACAACGAAGCCGGGCCGCAGGCGGGACTGGTGTTGAACATCCGTGACACGCAACTGCACTTTGGCTATGCCCGCGGCGTCAACTACCCCGGCATCTTCGTCAAGACGCAGGCGCAGTTGTGGATGCCGGGCGACAACAAAGAAAACCTGTTGCAGGCGGAAACCCTCGACCACTTCGAGGCCGGCATCCGCCAGGACTTCGGAAAGAAGCTCCGCTTGGAAGTCACCGGCTTCCTGGACAACGGGCATAACCGCATCGTCACCGTGCCGCCCCCGCCGTTCCCGCCCACATGGCAAAACGCCGGCGCGTTCGACACGCACGGCATCGAGGGCACGGTCACGTATCGCCCCATCAACGATCTTGCGTTATTCGCCGGCGTCACGTGGTTGCGGGCCGATCCCGGCGACCTGCCGTACACACCGAAATGGACAGCGAGCGCAGGCGCAAGCTGGCGGTTCCTGAAGCACTTCACCCTGAACGTGGACGGTTCGTTTGTGGACGACCAAATCGTGTTGTCACGCGGACGGTCTTCCACGGCGATCAACACGGCGCAAGTGGATTCGTATTTCCTGCTAAGCGCCCGGCTGGCGTATGCGTTCCCGCTGCCGTGGAGCAGCGGACGCGGCGAACTGTTCGTGGCGGGCGAAAACCTGACCGACATCAACTACGAGTACAAACCCGGCTACCCGATGCCCGGCATCAACGGCATGGGCGGCATTCGCTTGGAGTTCTGATCATGAAACGGTTCCCTTTCTGCGTTCTTGCATCTCTTTTCGTAACCATCACGGTGCAGGGTCACGACCATGCCATGCCTTCGCGTGACACTGTGGTCATTGAGCGGTTTCCGTCCGAGTTGATCGAGTTGCAGGCGGATGTCCGGCCATACGCGAAGCAGATCATCGCCCGTTACGGGATGGAGGAGTGGAAGGCGGCGCTGCTGACGAGCGAACTGCACCGGCATCTCGGCACGTACTCGATTGTCGGGGCAAAAATGGGGATCTGGGCGCGGGAGTTATTGGGCGCATCGCTCGATGAATTGAGTGTCGAAAGCCATGCCGGGTTGAAGCCCCCGCTGAGTTGCCTCAACGACGGCCTGCAAGTGTCCACCGGCGCGAGTTTGGGGCGTGGGACGATCCGGGTTGTCACCAACGAGACGCCTCGTTGCGAAGCAGTCTTCACGCACGGCGGCAAACGGATTTGTCTGCGGTTGAAGCCCAATATTGCCGGGCGGATCACGGCGGAGGTGGCGGCGTTGCTCAAACGCCACGGCGGACCGTCGCCCCCCTATTTTAACGAGGTGAGGGCGCAGTCGTTGCGGCACTGGTTGGAGCTTGACCGGCGCGAGATTTTCGAGGAAGTGAGAGGCGATGCACATCCCTG
>Ga0163200_1000487_pt1 | contig 17233 bp, 20 predicted proteins | sample PL_2010_200m_FD_113535 | JGI IMG/M metagenome (GOLD analysis project Ga0163200, IMG submission 113535) | Freshwater microbial communities from Powell Lake, British Columbia, Canada to study Microbial Dark Matter (Phase II) - PL_2010_200m | ecosystem: Environmental > Aquatic > Freshwater > Lake ... | reverse complement strand
TTGCGGCTGTTGGTCACGGTCAGGTGGTAGAAAGGGCGCTTCTTGGAGCCGCCACGGGCGAGACGAATAGTTACCATGTGAACATCGTTCCTGTAGTCGGTACAGCAAATCTGAATGCAGGGCTCAAGGCCCGAAAGGCCGCATATTCTAAGGAATATCCGGACTTTTGCAAATGGCTTTTTCAAAAACAATCGCAAGCCTCGACCGCAGGCCTGCTCAGCCTCAGCAGGCCCCGACGAAGAACCCGCTGAAACGCTCGAAACTTTAGAACTTGGGCATTCCGCCGCCGCCTGGAAACATGCCGCCCATGCCGCGCATCATCTTCGCCATGCCGCCTTTGCCGCTGACCTTTTTCATCATTTTCTGCATCTGCTTGTGCTGCTTGATCAGACGACCAATATCTTGCACTTGCGTGCCGGAACCCATGGCGATGCGCCGCTTGCGCGAACCGCTGATGATGTCCGGGTTGCGCCGCTCAACAGGGGTCATCGAGTTGATGATGGCCTCCATCTGCTTGAACTGCTTCTCCGCCGCGCCCTGCGCGTTACCCATTTGCGACAGATTCACACCGCCGATCGATGGCAGTTTATCCATCAAGCCGCCTAAGCCACCCATGTTTTTCATTTGCTGAAGCTGATCACGGAAGTCTTCCAGATCAAAACCTTTGCCCTTCTTCAGCTTCTTGGTGAGCTTCTCGGCCTTTTCCCGATCGAGCGTTTGCTCAGCCTGCTCGATCAGGCTGAGCACATCGCCCATGCCCAGGATTCGGGAGGCGATCCGGTCCGGATGAAACGGCTCGAGCGCGTCACTCTTCTCGCCCATGCCGAGAAACTTGATCGGCTTGCCCGTGATATGTCGCACCGACAGGGCAGCACCGCCGCGCGCGTCACCGTCAACCTTGGTCAGCACCACGCCGGTCAAAGGGAGCGCCTCACCGAACGCCTTAGCAGTATTCGCAGCGTCCTGACCCGTCATGGCGTCAACCACGAACAATGTCTCGGCCGGCTTGATCGCCGCATGAACGGCCTGGATTTCGGCCATCATTTCAGCATCGATGGCCAGCCGGCCGGCCGTATCGACGAGCACCACATCGATGTATTTGAGCTTGGCCTCACGAATCGCCGCCAGTGCGATTTCCACGGGCTTCTGGCTGGTATCGGAAGGGAAAAAAGTCACCCCTACTTCCGTCGCGAGCATCTCCAGCTGTTTGATTGCTGCTGGGCGATAGACGTCGGCTGAAACCACCAGCACCGACTTCTTCTTGCGCTCTTTGAGGAACCTTGCCAGCTTGCCGACCGTCGTCGTCTTACCCGCACCCTGGAGGCCTGCCATCAGTACTACCGCGGGCGGCACCACACTAAGATCGAGGTCTTCGTTGGCCGCGCCCATCAGCTCTTCCAGCTCGGCGCGAACGATCTTCACAAAGGCTTGGCCTGGCGTCAGGCTCTTGGAGACTTCCGTGCCGACTGCCCTGTCCTTGACCCTGGCGACGAACTCCTTGACCACGGGTAGCGCGACATCGGCTTCTAGCAATGCCATGCGGACTTCGCGCAAGGTGTCCTTGATATTGTCCTCGGTCAGTTTGGCCTTGCCGGTAACATGGCGAAGCGTCTGCGAGAGGCGGTCGGTTAGGTTTTCAAACATGTGCCGTTTTCCACGCTGGGTGTGGTTAAGGCGCCGATTATAGAAGCTGCATGCCCCAGGCCGGTACCCCGCCGCCCGTGCTTTTCATCGAGCAGGACATATCCATACCTGCCAGGGGCACCGCCACCTGTCGGTTGTCCGCCCATTGACCCGCACCACGGCAGTACCGGCAGCCAACCGTGTACTTTTGCGCACCCGGTGTTTATGCCACACTCAGCGCCTTTCGAGCCTACTAACAGACCTATGCACCCTTTGCTCCCGAGCCTAGCTGCCGCCTGCCTCTACGCCGGCGTCACCGGATACCAGGGCCTGCGCCTGGCGCAACGCACCGTGCCGGACAAGCGTCTGCTTCTTATCCTGGGCGCCTTGGCGCTCGTTGCACACGGGGTGAGTCTATTCATCCAGTTGTTGTCACCGAGCGGCCTGCACCTGGACTTCTTCACCGCCTCGAGCCTGATTGCTGCGGCCGTAATTCTGCTGATCCTGCTCGCGCTTTACCGAATGCCTGTCGAAAATCTGCTGCTGCTGCTCTTCCCCCTCGGCTGCCTGACGGTGCTGTTCGCCCAGTTTGCACCGTCCGGCACGGCACCCGCCATCGCCGAGCAGCCGGGGATACTGGCGCACATCCTGTTTTCCATCCTTGCTTACGGGATGCTCACGATCGCCGTGTTTCAATCGTTGCTGTTGCTGCTGCAGGATCATCATCTCAAGCACAAGCACCCTTCCGGCCTGATCAAGAACTTCCCTCCGCTGCAGACCATGGAGAGCCTGCTGTTCGGCTTCTTGCTAGCCGGCTGGCTACTGTTGTCAGCATCGCTCATTTCCGGCTGGATCTTCCTCGACAACCTGTTTGCCCAGCATCTGGTACACAAAACGCTGCTGTCGGTGGTCGCCTGGGTGGTCTTCGGCCTGCTGCTATGGGGCCGCCATCAGCTAGGCTGGCGCGGCTACAAGGCCATCCGCTGGACACTGGCAGGCTTCTGCTTGCTGATGCTGGCTTACTTCGGCAGCAAGCTGGTCCGCGAATTCATCCTGCACATCTAGGACCACTACGTGGAAAATCTACACCCCGGCTTTCTGCTCGGCATGCTGGTCTTCCTGCTGTTGTGCTCGGCTTTCTTTTCCAGCTCCGAAACCGGAATGCTCAGTCTCAACCGCTATCGCCTGCGCCACCAGGCCAAGGAAGGACACCGCGGAGCAAAACGCGCTAGCGCCCTGCTTGAGCGGCCAGACAGGCTGCTCGGGACCATCCTGGTCGGCAACAACTTCGTCAACATCCTCGCTTCTGCCATTGCTACCGTCCTAGCCATCAAGCTGTGGGGGGAGGCCGGGATTGCGATCGCGACCGTCGGCCTGACGATAGTCCTGCTGATTTTTGGGGAAATAACACCAAAAACCCTTGCAGCCCTGCGACCTGAAGCAGTTGCCTACCCTGTCAGCCTCCCGCTGCTGATGCTGCAAAAAGTACTGTATCCGCTGGTGGCATTGCTCAACTGGATCAGCAATGGATTGCTCAGGCTGCTCGGTGTTGATCTGACCAACAAAGGTAGCGACAGCCTGTCCACGGAAGAACTGCGTAGCGTGGTCCATGAATCGGGAAGTGACATGCCGATGAAACGGCAAAGCATGCTGCTCGGCATCCTCGACCTGGAACGGGTAACCGTCGACGACATCATGATTCCGCGTAATGAGGTCGCCGGCATAGACCTGGAAGATGACCTTGAAACCATCGTGACGCAATTGCGCACGACACCTCATACCCGCCTTCCCGTGTTTCGCAAGGACATCAACCAGATCGAAGGCATCGTGCACATGCGCCAGATCGCGCGTCTGCTCAGCCATGATCAGTTGACCCGAGAAAGCCTGCTGGACGCATGTAGCGACCCTTACTTCATTCCGGAGAACACCCCCCTCTCCACCCAATTGGTCAACTTCCAGAAGCAAAAACGCCGGATCGGCATTGTCGTCGATGAGTATGGTGATGTGCTGGGAATCGTGACCCTGGAAGACATTCTCGAAGAGATCGTCGGCGAATTCAGCAATCAGGACGCGTTGCGCAGCCCGGACATACACCCGCAGGACGACGGCACCCTGGTAATCGACGGCGCCGCCTACTTGCGTGAAGTCAACCGCGCCCTGGGATGGCAGCTACCCTGCGACGGCCCCAAGACGCTCAACGGATTGATTACAGAGGCACTCGAACACATTCCGGATAGTGGGATATGCCTGCAGATCAACCAGTACCGACTCGAGATCCTGCAGGCTGCGGACAACCGCGTCAAAAGCGTGCGCGCCTGGGTAATCGAGGCGCCTGAGGAATCAAAAAGCGACACTCAATAACCGGCACCTCAATGGCGAGCCAGGGTAACTATAGCTTTGCATCAATCGCCGAGGCCGCCCGCAACGCTTTGCCACGCGCCGCTTCTATCGATCCGTCACGAGCCAGCGCAACACCCATACGCCGCCGCCCACTGACGCCCGGCTTGCCGAACAACCGTAGCGCAGTATCCGGCTCGGCCAACGCAGCAGCCAGATTGCCGAAGCTCACCTGATCGGACTCGCCTTCCACCAGCACCACGGCGGAAGCAGACGGGCCGAACTGGCGGATCGCTGGAATGGGCAGTCCAAGGATCGCTCGCGCATGCAAGGCGAACTCGGACAGGTCCTGAGATATCAGGGTTACCAGGCCCGTATCATGCGGCCTTGGTGAAACCTCGCAGAACCAGACCTGGTCGCCCTTGATAAACAGCTCGACACCAAAGATGCCGCGCCCGCCCAATGCGCCGGTGACCGCCAGGGCAATTCGCTCGGCCTCGACCATCGCTGCAGCCGTCATCGGTTGCGGCTGCCACGACTCCTGATAGTCACCCCTTTCCTGCCGATGTCCCACCGCAGGACAGAAGGTGGTCCCGCCCGCATGCCGAACGGTCAGCAGCGTAATTTCATAATCGAAATCGATGAAGCCTTCGACGATCACGCGCCCCTTCCCCGCTCGGCCACCGGCCTGGGCATATTCCCAGGCTTCGAGGAGATCAGCCTCACTGCGCAGAACCGATTGCCCCTTGCCCGAGGAGCTCATGACAGGCTTGATCAGACAGGGAAAGCCGAGCGCGGACACGGCAGAACGGCACTCCTCCAGCGAATCAGCGAAACGGTATGGTGAGGTTGGCAGCCCGAGCTCCTCAGCGGCCAGCCGGCGGATACCTTCCCGGTTCATGGTGAGCTGAGCGGCCCGCGCCGTAGGAATAACGGTATAGCCTTCACGCTCCAGATCCACTAGCGTCGCAGTGGCGATCGCCTCGATTTCAGGGACGATAAAGTGCGGCTTTTCCTGCTCGATGACGCTCCGCAACGCTGCACCATCGAGCATGTCGATCACGTGGTGACGGTGCGCAACCTGCATAGCTGGGGCGTTGGCGTAACGGTCTACCGCAATGACCTCCACGCCCAGACGTTGAAGCTCGATCACCAGCTCCTTGCCGAGCTCACCAGAACCACAGAGCAGCACGCGGGTAGCGCTGGACGATAATGGCGTACCAATTCGGGGCATGACGTTCCTCGTTGTACAAATAGCGAAAGGCGATTGCCAAAAGATAAAGCGCTTCAGCGCTAGAACAGCAGGCCACTTTGGAGCGCGCGCTCATGACAACGCAGCAGCACCTGTCGCCGCTCAGGATTATCCATCCGCCCCCAGCGACGAATCTCGTCAATACTGCGCTGGCAGCCCGTACAGATATCGTCGTCGTTCAACGCACAAACACTTACACAGGGTGATGCAACCGGCTTTTCGCTTGCAGTCAATCGTCCTGCTCCGCCAGATCACGCGCATAGCGCTGAGCGTTATGTACATAATGCGCCGCGCTCGCTTCGAGCATTTTTTTCTGCTGGTCGGTCAATTCACGCACCACCTTGCCTGGTGAACCGACCACCAAGGAACCGTCCGGAATTTCCTTGCCTTCAGCGATCAAGGTATTAGCGCCGATGATGCAATACTTGCCGATTTTCGCGCCGTTGAGGATAACTGCGTTGATCCCCACCAGACTGTAATCGCCGACGGTGCAGCCGTGCAGCATGGCGTTATGGCCGACGGTAACGCCGGTCCCCAGCGTCAGCGGATAGCCCATGTCGGTATGCATGACACTGCCGTCCTGCACGTTGCTGTTTTCACCGATATGGATCAGCTCGTTGTCACCACGCAGCACCGCACCAAACCAGACGTTGGCACCAGCCTCCAGGCGAATCTTGCCGACCAGCGTTGCATTTGGCGCTACCCAGCTCTGCGGATGGGTTTCAACGAGGGAATCACCCAAGCGATATTTCACGGTTATGACCTCTTCTGACTCAGATCGATATAGGACGCGGGAGGCCGGCGCATTTCGATCCCCGCGTCATAGATCAGGTTGACCAACTCGACGATCATGATCGCTGTCAGCCCCCAGATTTTGTATTCGCCATATCGGTAAGACGGGACGTACCAAGCACCGCCTTGATAGTCGATCCGGTGGGTCACTTCACGCGCATCCTGGCAGAAGAAATCCAGCGGAACGGAGAACACTGAGGCAATCTCCGCATCATTGGCGCGATATTCGACGTAGTCCGGCACGATGCCGACAAAAGGCGTGACATGAATACCGTGCAGCGAAACCACGCTGCTGAGAGGCCCAACGATTTCCACTATCCCAGGCGCCAACCCGACCTCTTCTTCAGCTTCGCGCAGCGCGGTATGGATCAGGTCACGATCCTCTGGGTCGCGCCGCCCTCCGGGGAATGCCACCTCGCCACCATGAGTAGAAAGACCACTGGCGCGCAGCGTCAGCACCAGTTCCGGCGAGTCACTGCGGGTAATGGGCATCAATACGGCCGCCTCAGGCATCCTGCCTTCAGGCTCCAGAAGATGCGGAGAGTAATCACGCACCCGTTGGAGAATCTTGTCCAGCATGGAACTTCTCTTTCTGTCTTTGACTGGCATCATGGCATGAATCACCGAGGCGCCCAAGACAGGCCAAGCCAAAATCCAGCCGCCCTGGCGCAGCGAAAGTGGGCAGGTTCGACCAGGCCAATCGTTGTTGGCAAACTTTTCGCAACAGGTCGGCTCTCAGCAATAGCCAGCTCGCTGATCAAACCCGGCCGAACGAAATACGCAAACTAAGGAGTCGTAATGAAATTTTGCAGCCAGTGCGGCGACTCGGTCATTCAGCGGGTGCCCGACGGAGACAACAGGCAGCGATTCGTCTGTGCGTCCTGCGATACGATTCACTACCAAAACCCGCGCATCGTTGCTGGCTGCCTGCCCGTCTGGGATGAACATGTTCTGCTTTGCCGACGCGCAATCGAACCACGACGCGGATACTGGACACTGCCTGCCGGCTTTATGGAAAACGGCGAAACCGTACAGCAGGCAGCAGCGCGGGAAACACTCGAGGAAGCCTGCGCCCGAGTCACGGACCTACAGCTGTATACGCTGTTCGACTTGCCGCACATCAACCAGGTCTACATGTTCTTCCGCGCAGAGCTGGTCGATGAGCGATTTTCTCCAGGAGACGAAAGTCTGGAAGTCAGGCTTTTCCGACAAGCCGACATCCCTTGGTCAGAGCTGGCTTTTCCGACCGTTGGCCGTACCCTAGAATACTTCTTCGCCGACCGGGTGCAGCAGACCTTCCCGGTGCGCAACGAAGCCATCGAGGCAATGCGGGTGGCGCGCAGACAGGTCTGATGCAGTTTAGATTCAGGATTCGCCCCAATGCGCTGGCTGTTAGCGATTGTCTGCTTTAGTTTCGCCACCCTTTCCTTTGCAAACGCGGCCCCTGCCCTTGACGAGGCTTTCATCGACAAGGTCTTGGTGGTCAAGTCCGAGCGCAAGCTTCATTTGATCAGCCGCGGCGTCAGCATGAAGAGCTACCGCGTTTCCCTCGGCAAGCAAGTCGGGCCCAAACAGCGCGAAGGCGACCAGCGTACCCCTGAAGGCCTTTATTGGATCGACTGGCGCAAAGTCTCCGACAAGTACAACCTGGCAATGCACATTTCCTACCCGAACGCGAAGGACCTGGCGCGCGCAAGCAGCGAAGGCGCGAAACCGGGCAGTATGATCATGTTGCACGGCACACCGGTTGATGAGGAGTATCCCGAATGGTACTTCCACACGCTCGACTGGACTGAGGGCTGCATCGCCCTGAAGAACGATGACATGCGCGAAATCTGGAATCTGGTGAAAGACGGCACCCTGATAGAGATTCGTCCCTGAACGAGTGCCGAGCTTGGCAGCAAGCAAGGCTGCGCGTTACCGTGAAAGCCATTTCCTTGCCATTCGACCACCCATGACAAAGCCCTCTTCAGACGAGCAATTGCAGCTGGACCATCAGCTGTGTTTCGCCCTGTATTCTGCCTCGCTGCAGATGACCAAAGCCTACAAGCCGCTGCTACAAAGCATCGGCCTGACCTACCCGCAGTACCTGGCCATGCTCGTTCTCTGGGAGCGCGACGGCCTCACGGTCAGCGAGATCAGCGCTCGCCTCATGACGGAGCCGGGCTCCCTGACTCCGCTGCTCAAACGTTTGGAAGCAGAAGGCCTCATCAGCCGGACCCGCAGCAGCCGCGACGAGCGAGTGGTCGAATTGCGTCTCACGGATACTGGATGGGCCATGAAGGAGCAGGCTCGTGAGTTTCCCGCCTGCATGCTCGAATGCACCGGGCAATCACACGAAGTGTTGCTAGCACTTCGCGATCAACTCGTTTCCCTTCGAAGCGCATTATTGACTCGCGACTGACGGCTAGCTGACCTTACCTTTCCGATGCCAGCCGCATAAGCACGAGAGATGCTGATATTTACCTTGCGCGCTAAATATTATCGCTATACGTTAATCAGCCTACTCATCTCGAAGGAAGCGAATCATGCAAAGCATCAAGGCGCTCTATACAGCCACCGCCACCGCGACCGGAGGTCGCGACGGCCGAGCAGCGTCGTCCGACGGCCTGCTCGACGTAAAACTGTCCACTCCCCGCGAGCTCGGCGGACAAGGCGGCGATGGCACCAACCCGGAGCAACTCTTCGCCGCAGGATATTCGGCCTGCTTCATTGGCGCACTCAAGTTTGCCGCGAGCCAACTAAAGCAACCGCTTCCCACCGATACGTCAGTCGCTGCCCAGGTTGGCATAGGCCAGATTCCAGGAGGTTTCGGGCTTGAAGTAGAGCTGAACGTCAGCCTGCCAGGCCTGGATCAGTCCACAGCCGAGCAGTTGGCGGAAGCAGCGCATAAGGTCTGCCCATATTCCAACGCTACACGCGGGAATATCGAGGTTCGCCTCAACGTTAGCGTCTGATCGACCCCATGAAGCAAAAAAGCCGAGTCACCCATGGCGACTCGGCTTTGTTTGGACATCATTCAATCAGAACTGTAAATCGGATAGTCGCCACACCTCGAAGGCAGGCGTCTCATATGGATGAGTGTGCTTGAGCGCCTTGACGCTATCGTGGATCAGCTCATCAGCGACCACCAGTTCAACTTTCCACTCGGATACCGATTGAACCTGGCCATGCTGCCCTAGAAACGGCGTGCTTCCCTCCAGCGGGCGATACTGCCCGTGCCCTAGCACCTGCCAGCAACAACTGTCGTAAGCGCCAATACGCCCGGCGCCCGCCGCGAAAACCGCTTTCTTGACTGCATCCAGATGGCTTTCCGGAACATAGAAACACAGCTTGTACAAATTAACACCTCCAACCCAGCAAAAATGGGCCTCTCTAGCTTCTACGCTGATTTTGGGTAGAAATTTTGGTTAGAATCACTGCTTAGAAAATCGACCCAGTGATGCCAGCATGCCATCAATCAAAAGCCATCTTCTGCTACGCGGTTCGACGTATCACGTAAGACTCGACGTTCCTGAGAAGCTACAGCCGATCTATAGCAGGCGCGTCCTTAGCAAGAGCCTGAAGACTGGTGACGCTCTACTGGCGAGAGAGCTGGCGGCTCGACAGGTAGCAGATTGGAAAGCCGAGTTTCGACAGCTACGCGATCAACAAATTCGCCGTGGCGATCAGTGGAAAGAATCTATTGCTCGGTCTGGTGAGTTTTACGAGAAGAGTCGTAAGCGGCAGATCATGCACGCCGTTGATGGCCACCCCACTTCCATAGCTCGCACACCCGAAGAGGTTGATTCGATCCTGTCAGCCCTGAAGTTCCTCTTTGACGAGGTGGATGCCGACCGTAGAGCCGCAGGCGTTCCCCAAGCTGATATCGACCGAGCTAACGAGCTTGTCCGTCAAAAGTTTCTCATTACAGGTACAGACCTCATCCCCCTTGTTCAGGAGGCCAACACCCTCTCCCGTCAGAGTGAGGTGCTGTTTGCACAGCAAGAGCACTTGCTTACGCCTAAAGAGCTAGAAGAGGCCAGATCGCTTATTGCCAAGCCAGAAGCCTACCGTGCCCGCTCTCCGCTCACCCCATCGCTACAACGCCGGTTTGCCGATCACTTCGCCACACAATCAGCTAACGAACGCACACGCTCCGTAGCGCTCAGCAAGATCAAATCATTCTCCGACTGGCTGACGACTGAAAAGCTTCCGCTCTCATTTGATGCCGTTGCTCATTACCTGGACACACTCGGTGCAAACAGGCAGACACGCCAAGGTCACCTGTGGGCGCTACGCAAGATTCACAAATGGGCCTGCCGCTACGATCCGACATACCGCGAGCAATTCGCCGCCTTCCCTTCACCCTTCGAAGGACACGAGCACCCGCGAGTTGGTAAAGCTGCTGGGGGTAGCTGGGCAGCATTCACAAAGCAGGAAGCAGAACGTTTATATAAAGCTGCAAAGGCAAAGCAGGACACTGACCTTGCGGACCTGATTGCATTCGCCTGCTTTACAGGTTGTCGAATCGAAGAATTAGGACGCCTAAGCACCAGCACAACGATACTCAACGATCTGGGCGAGCCAGTCGCATTCCGTGTTGACGATTCCAAAACCAAAGCGGGTATCCGTGAGATTCCAATCGCCTCGAAACTCGCACCTTTATATAAGCAGCGTCTGTCGCGTGCCCAGGCTCAAGGTGGCTTCCTGTTCGCAGGCAACAATAAAACGAAAAGCGGCATTCGGTTAAACGCCCTGTCACAAAGATTCACTAAGCTCAAACGCTCTGAAGGCTTCAGCGATCAGCACGTTTTCCATAGCTTCAGAAAGCTGACAGCCACGCAGCTTGAACAGGCGGGTGCCCCTGCCCTTGTTGTGCCCTCAATCTTGGGTCACATCCGTGGAAGCCTCACATTCGATCTGTATTCCGCTGGGGCGAGTCTTGAGCAAAAGAAAGCAGCCATTGAACTACTGGCTTTCGACTTTGGCTAAACGTCAACTCAACGGCCATAAACATAAGGGTTTTTCGTAGTGTAAACACGCGATCAGCTCTTCAGGGTGTCCGTAATCATCTGGAACAGCGAACGTCGATTTGAAGGGCTGTTTTCCGCACTGTTCACAGCTGAACAACTACTCCATAAAAAGTAATGAATAACCTTATACACCCCAACACACTGATGTTCACTGGGCCTACAATGAAAAAAATAACAAAATTGATGAAATAGTTGCCTTGAAACTATTGACAGCCCAATTAAAGGTGATAGACTGTACGCTTAGGTAGAGATTTTTATCTAACTATCGACCCAAACTAAATTTGTTAAAACAATACCAGCCCAGAGCTGGTTTTTTCGTTTCCATCTTCTGCACTCTTACGACATTTCGAGTGCAGAGATCAAAGACGTGCACAGTTGTTGATCATCTTTTAGGTGGTCAACCGGGCTGGTTACCTCGCGAAGGTTATTCCTTTACTTCGGCTGTGTGCAATGTCTCTGCTGGACTTCCTCCCAGCAGTTCTTATTCTTAAAGGCTAAGTGCTTGTTCAGGCTTAGCCTTCTTTTGACGCATTATTTATTACTCTTGAATAATCCTACTTTAACTGGAGGTATCCCCATGTCCGAAATTACCAAACCCTGTGTATGGTGTGGACGATTGATGGCCACACAACGAAGTTCAAAAAAGCTTTGTTCAGCACAGTGTCATAACAAATATCATTACTGGAGAGCGAAAGAACAACTGACTAACAAAGGGGGATTCGGAGTCCTAAAAGAACTGCTCAGCAAGTTTAGACACCCTAATAAAAATCATCCGAGTAATGACCCAAGCAACCCGGAGCGTCTTGCATATGAGATTGAATGCTTGGCTTGGCGTAGTGCAACAGCAGAATTAAAAGCTTTAACCGCAGTGATTGAAGGACTGAAGCAACAAGGACATATAGAAGTCTAAACCTGCTTATATAGGCTTCTACAGCGCCTCGGATTCAACGCTACACCCTTCACCCTAACTACCCTATTACTCAATCAGTAGAGGGCTTTATACATGCCTTATAGAAAGGATAAACACTATGACAAACAATACAACATACAGCACCGTCTGCCCCGTATGTGGGTGTGAATTCCAGAAACGCCGCAGCAATCACCTGCACTGTAGATCTCGTTGCACCCTCACATTGCATCGTATTCGACGTAAAGCATTGACTGCATTTTACGACACTCTTTTATCTCTTCAGTCAAAGGCATCAATAGCTTTGCTACTTGACGGGATGACACAACAGAAGGAAGGAAACTAAATGCGAGACACTTTGTATTTAGGTTCCAAAGCCTACCAGAAACAGACATTCATCCTTGAGACTGAGCTGCTTGCACAGCTTGAGCTTAAAGCTAATCAACAATGCACGACGCTCTCAGAGCTTGTGAATAACATTCTTGAACAAGGAGTCAATAAATGACCAATAACCAGACAGTAGCTATAAAAGTTAAGTTCTGGCAGAGCGACATGGATCGGTTCACAGCGATCAATACAGACCACACCGGACGCCGGATGAAGTCAGTGGCATCTGTGTTATCTGAGCTTTTCCAAGATTACCTAATCGCCAGTGAGCTTCGACTTGAGTTGAAAAGATTGGCAGTCGAAGAAGGTAATACAGGACATAGTAATCAAAGCTAACAACACTTCACCCTCTAAGCCAGACTACATCAGGCCTTCAGCCTTTTAAGAGGAAAAACATATGAAAGTTAAATTAAGTGATCAAGCATCTTCCGTGCTTCTTGATCTGTACCAGAACAGTGGGGAACAAGGAAACATAACTCACTTCCTGAATAAGCTCATCTGCACATACCAACAATCTCAACTCCCATTTATTGAGGATATTAACAATGGCCGTGATCCGAAACCGAGTGTGCCAGCACTGCAATAACGAATTTAGTACAAGTCAGTACGCAGCTAAATATTGTTCTGTTAAATGCAGAACATCAGCACGCAACACCAAGACAGCATCCAAGCGCATTGCCAACATCCCCTGCTCCGATGAATGGTTGTGGATCGCACGGGAGTGCAAACGAGCTGGAACAGTAGAGGCTCTACAGGACGTTGATCTGGTTGAGCTGTTCGCAGTCTACCGTCGTCGGTTCCGTTGCTATGGTTGGGACGCAGAAAAGCAAAAATCAAAATTCCATCTTTGCCACATCAGCCCCGCTCAAGGGGATAGCACTGTCGGCCTATTGCACCATCAGAATCTTTTCATTGGTGGAAGCCTTGCTAATCAGGTTCACGGTGCAAAGCAGGTACAAGGTGCAGGCTTGAGTATCAAGCGCAGTGCCCTAAAGACAAAATGGCTAGTCGATAAGGATTGCTCGGATAAGCAGGTATTGCGCAAGGTTCAGTCATACCTAGGCGCTAAGCTGGTGGAGTACGCCAAGCACAACCCAGTTCGTAAGAGCCAGCGATTCGGTCTAGCAAAGAAGATTATCACTGAGTTTCCGAAGTGCGGCAGTCCCCTGTCTGAGCTGGAGCGTATGAGCATGACAGCTCTTCGTAAGCTGTATGCAGGCCTCCAAGAGCAGGAAGTGTACGCCATCAGCCTAAAGGCACGCCGCACGCTGGTGGTTTATGTTGAGGAACTGGAGCGCTTTGCAGTACAGAGCGACGACCCAGCCAAGAGCAGTGATTACCAATTCACTGCCGATGCTGTTCGGTGTGTATCAATCTGGCTCGCCAGTCAGCGTCGTGAAGAGGGTTTCAGTGATGTTGGTGGCCCGGTATATGGGTGCTGGTTCCACCCTCTGCGCCTGAAGCCTGAGCAGGATGGTAGCGATCTTCGTGACTTCGCAGCATTTACAGCATTTGAGGTTTTGCAAGGTGCCAAGCCTGACCGCAAGCTAATCACAAACACGCTTCGTAAATATTTGGAGCTGGTTAGCTTGGATCATCACGATTCAAGGAATGACCACGCAGATGATTGGTTGGTTAATGCACCTTGGGTTAGTGCGGATATTGCAAACTTCCTGATTCAGACAGAAAAGAATAAACAGGCTATGAACACTGTTGGCTTGGTAGACGGGGAGTTTCTACATTGGTGGCTTGAGGCTAAGAAGGAAGCTCTTCAGATTGCAAGCTTCTATGACGCTGCGACGTTGGCTCAGTGCAATGGTGAGTATGACTACCCTGACTACTATTATCAGGTTGAGGAGGATTACTCACCAACACCACCGGCACCTCCTTCATTTGATCCGAATTGGCTACCGTTCTAAAAGAAATCGCAACACACCATAGTAGTCATTAAGCACTACAACACTTAGACCTCTAAGCCGCGTCTTTACTGGCTCTCAGCTACATCAAACAAATAAATAACTAATCTTTTGCTCTTCAACGAAGTGCAGATAACGGGCACTCATTGCCCACATAACGCCGTAAGGCACAATAGAAAAGAGGAAACATAATATGCAAACCACCACTACCAAACCAGTCGAACACCTTGGCCGTCCAATGATTTTCAAGCAAGAAGAATTGGATTCTCGAATCGCTAAAGAGATTGACAAGTTCAAGGACTCACACGCAGCGCATCACCGCCTCGTCGCTCCGATTCTTCCAGTCTTCGTCTCTAAGCTCGCTGAATTACTGAGCCAAGGTTATACGCTATCTGATGCACTCCCTTGCTTCAGCGGACGTAGCGAACTTATCTGCTACTTGCGAAAGCCCCAAGATCAACAGCAGGCTGACCGCGAACAATTGGCAGCTCAAGTTAAAGAAAAGTATGAGCAAGAAATCGAGTCTCACAACACCGAACAACGTCGCATCCTGTCGGAGCAGTTGTATTTGGCTCAGAAGAAGAAAGAAGAACAGGCCGCTATCAAGGCTGAAGAGAAGCTTCGCAGCAGTGCAGAGAAAGAAGCTGAAGAATATTGGGATACACTAATCGCAAAGGAGACAAAATAATGAGCGACTACGTTATGAAACAAATTATGAAAGCCTCTGAAAAGCTGAAAGCAAAACAACTGGCTCAACAGAAGCAAGCAACCACAGCACAACCAACTAAGAAAACAGAGCTATCAGAGGCTGAGATTGAAAAGTATGTAGCTATCATTGCCAAGGCAGCTGAAGGCTATACGCCACCAAAGAAAGAATCTTTATTGGATAAAATCATCCGTGAGCGCTTGGAAGCGATGGGTATTAGTCCAGCTTATTAGCAGATAACTTTCTATTAATTGCCTAAAAAATGACCAGTCGGCTTGTCAGGGTTAATGAGCAAGGATGCTCGACCTCTCCTAACCATGATGTCTACTGGCATGACAGCTTTGGATGTTAAGCAGGATGCCTTTTTCCCATAACGTTTTAGGTTTATACAATTTGAGAACCACGATTTTAGTTCTGCAATTGGCCTGCTTGACAGCTATCATAGTTAGAAGTCCCGAACTCACACCGGATATGCAGTCTGTGACTGCTACTCTACCCAGAAAAAGGAATAGGCAGGATCAAAGGCAAAAGTCGACAACAACACTCGTCAGATCGCCATTACCAAAGAGCTATTGCTGAATGCCCGACACGACCGATAGCGGTAACGTTAAGGCTTCGCTCCTTCGTAAAGGAATGTGCACCACAGTCTTCTGCTCTCTGGATTTCTGCCTGGCTGCCAAAGCACCTCACCAGTTATGTCGCTGGGAATGCGATACACGATCTTCGTCGGCATAGTAACGAAGGGGTTAACCGGCCTTAACCCGATGCCATAACCTTCAGCCATCACCGTTTCTGAATGATCGTATCGCAGTATATTCCCGTCAGGCTGCTTTATTACAAGCTCACCCTCGAACGGCAGTCGACCTTCTGAATCCTCGTTCTTCAACGTGGCATCAATAACCACGAACTGCGATCCATCCCAGTGCTCGGGTTCGGAAAAATTGCTGCCTGTGCCTACAGTTTTGGAAACACTACAGTTTTTTATACTGATGTCGAAGTGCTCAAAGTGGCCCGAGTTGAATGATGTGGTCGTGAAACGCTTGTAGCCCTCTGCGGTGGGTTTCGGATCAAAATAGATGGTCTGCAAGGTACACAGCACAATTTGAGCCACTTGCTTGCTGTTGGGATAGTCAGCCGATAAGAATCTATCAGTATCCTTCCGATTCAGTGCTTCTTGGTAGTTTATAAGCTCAACTACAAATTGCCTCTGTTTAGCATCCAGCTTGGATTTCATCGAGGTCATTAGATTACTGAACTCGGTATTTCCGTGCTTTTTTCTGAGGTCCGCCATTAGGCTGTCTCGGCCCGTAGCGAAGCGCAATAAGTCCGGAATTACTGCTGAGGATACCATCTGGTAGATTTCGCTTAGCTCTTGTGAGCTAACGCGACTCGCTAGCTGATTTGCGGACGCGTCACAGATGTCTTTAGTGACTCGGGTGTCACTGCGGTCACTTGCATGCGCGATGGATGAGCAAAGCAGAGCAATAACCCCTCCGATGAGCACCTTTACTGACAATGATTTCATCGCTGCCTTCCTTGCAAGGTTGAAGAAGCGTATGGACGCGCTTCGCTAGGATGATGATATCAGACCGCTACTGCCTGATTGGCTGTCTACCGCTGATGAGCCTCGCTCTGCTCCTATCGTGTATTCAGCAGGCCATAGGCTGCTGAATACAATTCGATGAACACGCTTCGCTTGAAAAGATGTATTCAAATAGGTTGTGTTCATTGGGTTTACTGCTTACACTGCGAACATCTAAGACGTAGATGAACACAGCAAGGGGTAGATTATGGCAACGGTCGGTTATGTTCGAGTTAGCACGGTGGACCAGAACACAGAGCGTCAGCTTGACGGCCTCACCCTGGACAAAGTGTTTGAGGACAAGTGCAGCGGTAAGGATGCTAACCGCCCTGCGCTACAGGCTCTGATTGACTACGTGCGGGATGGTGACACGGTAGTGGTTCACGACATTAGCCGTATGGCCCGTAATCTTGAAGACCTGTTGAGTCTCGTTAAAGCCTTCAACAAGCGAGGCGTAGCGGTACGGTTTAATAAGGAGGGATTGAGCTTCACAGGCGAAGCCAGCCCTATGCAGGAACTCATGCTGTCTATGCTCGGTGCTGTGTATCAGTTTGAACGCTCAATGATGCTGGAGCGTCAGCGGGAAGGTATTCAGCAAGCCAAGGCAGCAGGCAAATACAAAGGTGGTAAGCCTCGGGTCGATATAGAGGCAATCAAAACTGCTCTAGATTCTGGCCTGTCCATTCGCAAAGCAGCAGAGACGCTTGGTGTTGGTA
>Ga0163200_1000481_pt1 | contig 17331 bp, 13 predicted proteins | sample PL_2010_200m_FD_113535 | JGI IMG/M metagenome (GOLD analysis project Ga0163200, IMG submission 113535) | Freshwater microbial communities from Powell Lake, British Columbia, Canada to study Microbial Dark Matter (Phase II) - PL_2010_200m | ecosystem: Environmental > Aquatic > Freshwater > Lake ... | reverse complement strand
GTCTCGTACGCCTTGCGCAGGTATCGCGATGACGAGTCCTCCAGAAACGCCTGCGCCATTCCGTAGGCCGCCGTCGCGCCAATCGTGCCGGCACCGCGGATGGTCATGTTCCGGACCGCCTCGGCCGTCTCGCGATGATTGCGCAACCGCAGCAGCTTGAACTGGTGCGGCAACAGCCGCTGGTCAATCACCACAACATTGCGGCCTTCCATCCAGACCGCCCGATAAGATTTTCCTCGTACATTCATGCAAATGATCGGCGTCCTTCCAACGCCCGCGCCAGCGTCACCTCGTCCGCCGCCTCCAACGCGCTCCCGACCGCCAGCCCGTGCGCGATCCGCGTCACCTGCACACCAGTCGGCTTCAACTGCTCCGCCAAGTAATGCGACGTCGCATCGCTCTCCACATCTGCGCCCAGCGCCAGGATGACCTCCGTCGTCTTCTCCGACTTCACGCGCTCCACCAACGCCGTGCTCCGGATATGTTCCGGCCCCACACCGTTCAGCGGCGAGATCCGCCCCATCAACGCGTGATAGACGCCCTTGTGCGCCCCCGCCTTCTCCAGCAGCAAAATATCGCCCGGCCCCTCCACCACGCAGATCGAATGCTGGTCGCGTCGCGGACTGTCGCAAATCCCGCACGGATCATGTTCCGTGTAGCTGCCGCAGCGCGAACAATTCCGTATCCGCGCTTTCGTATCGAGAACCGCCTGCGCCAACTGCCGACTCACCTCCGGCGCGGCCTTGAGCAGGTGCAACGCGATCCGTTCCGCGCTCCGCTTGCCGATGCCCGGCAACCGCGTCAACTGCGCGATCAGGTCTTGAACTGGTTTCGGATAATCCACAACAGCTATCTACCCATTCCCAACCGCGAACGCAAGCGCCTCCTGTTTTCGCGCTCCTGTTTTCACAGCCGGAACATTTCCGGAACATGGCAGACAGTAGCCAAGTAGCCAGTAGCCGGGGAAAGGAATCGGAAGAGTTCAACGTTACCGGACTTGTTGGAGCGAGAGCCGGAACACAAAACTTGTCGCCGATCTGCGACTCCAACTGCTTTTCACTTGGAAGATTTCCGTCGCGCGGCGGCCTGCTGCACTTTCCAAAGGAAAAACATCTGTTCGTTGCGGATGCTCTCTTCCGCGTCGCCCTGGCCCATCAGCCCTTCGGTGATTCCCGCGAGTACTTTCGTCAATCCCAATGCCTTAGCAGCAGCAGCAAGGCCAGCCGGAACAAACCCCGAGTACAGGCCAAGCGTTATAGCTCCGCTCCATCCGAGAATCTTGCGTCGGGATTGCTTTCGCAGGTCTCGTCCTGCCAAGCTTACTTTTGTGTTGAGGGCTGCCAGCTTCGGCTGCAATACATCCGCATAGATTGCCTTAGCATCACGTTCTGTTAGTTGGCCCTTTTCAGCGATATAATCGTCAAGTGCCTCTTTCAAGCTTGCCCGAAAAACGAGGAAGGCATCTTCCTCCCGCTCCCGTATTTTCAATACAGCTTCTGGGTCAAGATCGTCCAAGAATGGCACGAGGCATGTTAGGTGTTTACTCAGAAGTTGATTGCGCCGCTGTGATTCCCGATTGTCTGTCAATCTATTGAGCAACTTAACATGAAGCTCTCTTTCGGTGAGAAAGGAAGTCTTTAGACACTGCGATGCGGCGAGTTCAAAAACCAAACTTTTGAAAACCTCTGCTGCTAAGCGATAGTGTTGTCCTAACTTTCTGCGCAACGAAGCGGATAATCGCACTTGATTCCCAGATCGCAATCGACGCATTATTGATGGCATCTCCCGCAATCCCAGCGGAAGCGTAAGGTAGACGGCTTGCGTTGTCCCGTGTTCCACCAAGAGTTCTGGTCCTTCTATCGTCAGATCGTATTCGTCCCCGCTTGTTTCCAGCGTTAGTTTTGTCTGCGCGAAGTAGTCTTCGACAAGCCCTTCAAGAACTTTCCTGAGGCGTTTGTCTGCATCCTTTCCAAAGGATTCTCCCAGCAAGCAGTGCTGACAATAGTTGGGAGCAGTTATTGGGATCACTTTACCGGCTTCAATCATCGGTCGGAGTGACGCCAGAATGCAGACATCCGTGAAGAAATGCGTTCGAAGCATTTCTTTGTCGTGCATAAGCGAAACTTCACCATGAGAGATGTAGTCCGTGATGAAGTTACTGATGTAAACCCGATCGCTGTAAAAAGCTGCGAACTGAGCCAGTTGTTGCGCACGTTGAAGTCTACAATCTATAAACGCGCATGGGAAGCGACCACCGCCGAGCGATAATGAGGCTGAATGTGTGAAAATCGACTTATCGGGTGGCAGATTATTAGCTGATGTGATTTCTGCAGATTCTTCTGCAAGTCTTCTTATCTGAGTTTTTGTGGCTTTTGCAATTGCCGACAGATTCGGCTGATTATTCTTCAAGAACCCAGCATTCTCAAGTTGCTCAAAAAGGATATGCATGGAATGCTCTGTGCGCGCCCTACCTACGGCGACGGGATTGTCCCCTTCCCTACATCCCAAGACCGGGCGGCAGGTTCATGCCGGCGGTGAGCTTGCTCATCTCGTCGTTCTGGGTCTTCTTGCCCAACTCCAGCGCGTTGGTCACGGCGCCGACGATGAGGTCTTCAAGCATCTCGACGTCGTTGGGGTCAACGACTTTCGGGTCAATCTTGATGCGGGCAATGGTGCCGTCGCAACGGGCCACGGCCTTGACCGCGCCGCCGCCGGAGGTGGCTTCGACCTCGCGTTGGGCGAGTTCCTCCTGCACCTTCTGCATCTGTTCCTGCATCTTCTGCGCTTGCTTCAAAAACTTTCCGAGTCCAGCCATAGCTATTTTCTAACCTCCACGATTGTTCCCTTGAAAACTTCCAGTGCTTTTTTGATCAACGGGTCATTGCGAAAATCTGTCGTCTCCGACGCCTTCGGCTGCGTGGCCTTGTTGGTTGGCTTCGGCGTCGCCATGGCGGCAGCCTCGCTGACTTCGAGGCGCAACGTCACATCCATGTGCAGCTTCTCCTTGAGCCGCGACTGCAACAACTCGTGATTGCGCGGTGTGTCCACAAACTCCCGTTGCGCCGCGAACTCCGGGTCGAACCCGACGGTCAACACGTTGCCCTTCAAGCCGAGCAGCCTCGCTCCCACCAAGTGCGCCTTCGCCAGCGGCGTCACTTTCCCCAGATGCTCGACGGCGTACGCCCAAGCTTCTTCGACGGACGTTGCAGAAGCCGTCGCTTCGGCGGCTGGAGTCGGACGTACTGCAACCGGAGCCGCGGGGACGGCGGACGTTACGCTGCCACCCAAATGACCTTTCAACTCGTTCAGCTTCTTCAGGACGCCGTCAATTCCGACCATCTCGCGCGCCTTGATGGCGCGGACCAGCGCGATTTCGAGGAACACGCGTTTCGAGAGCGCGTACCGGAGACGCCCTTCCGCCGCCGTCAACGCGTCCATCATCCGCAGCACCGCGTCGGAATCGGTCCGTTGCGCCTGCGCCTTGAGCAACGCCAGTTCGGTATCGGGCGCTTCCACCAGTTGGGCCGCCTCGGCGCCGAGCGTCATCACGAGCAGGTTGCGGAAATGATCCAGCACGTCCGCCAGCAACCGCTGCAAATCCTTGCCGGCATCGTCGAGTTTCTTCACGATCAGCAGCGCCGCATTGGTGTCGCCGTCAATCACAGCGTTGGTCAACGCCGCCAGCTTGTCGTGCGCGACGAGGCCGAAGACCTGGAGCACGTCTTTCTCCTCGATCTTGGTTCCGCAAAATGAAATAAGCTGGTCGAGCGCGCTCTCGGCGTCGCGCATCCCGCCCTCGGCGCCGCGCGCGATGGCCGACAGCGCCGCGTCGTCAGCCTTGACCTTCTCGCTCTGGGCGATCTCCTTGAGATGTTTCACGATCAGTGGCGACGAGATCCGTCGCAGGTCGAACCGCTGGCAACGGGAGAGGATCGTCGCCAGAATCTTCTGCGGTTCGGTAGTGGCGAAGAAAAACTTCACGTGCGGCGGCGGTTCTTCGAGCGTCTTCAACAGCGCGTTGAACGCCGAAGGGCTGAGCATGTGGACTTCGTCAATGATGTAGATCTTGAACTTGCCGTGCGCGGGCGCGTAGCGGCAGGTCTCGCGGAGTTCGCGGACTTGATCGACGCCGTTGTTGGAGGCACCGTCAATTTCCAGCACGTCAAGCGACCGGCTCTCGGCGATCTCCTTGCACGAGTCGCATTTGTCGCACGGCGTCTTGGTCGGCCCCTTCTCGCAGTTCAGCGCCTTGGCGAAGATGCGGGCGATGGTGGTCTTGCCGATACCGCGCGGCCCGACGAACAGATAGGCATGGGCGAGCCGGTCCTGTTCGATGGCATTCTGGAGCGTGGCGGTGACGTGCTGTTGTCCCACCACCTCCTCGAACTGTTTCGGGCGCCATTTGCGCGCCAGGACTTGATATTGTTGTGCCATGATGTCGTGACTGGTGACTGGCGATTGGTGACTGGTGGCTGCCCTGCGCCGTCTCCAATCACTAATCACCGATCACCGATTACCAAAAAAGAGGTCGTGCACCCCGAGTTGACAAGCCACGCCGGTTTGCGCGCGGCGGTTAAAGCTCCCGTCAGGCAGCCCGACGGCACATGGAACATCAAGCTTACCGTTGCTGTCTTCCGACCCTGGCGGGGTTTGCAGGCAACCATTGCATCGGACCCAACGTTCAACGCCGCCCCGCCGTTGCTCGCCCACGCGACCGCCGAATCGGGGAATTCCGCCCAGCTAAAGCGGGTTGCTGGCCACTCCGGCTTTCGCCGTCGTGAGGGAACCGCTAACTCCCCGCGTAGCACGACCAATTGTAAAAAAACTGGAGGCCAACTCCGAAACTTCGTTTCGGAGACGACCTGCTCCGAAAGTCCTCCGCGACTTTCGGAGCTGCTCTACCATTCCAAAACTGGAGCCAACGGTCGGGATTGAACCGACGACCTGCGGTTTACGAAACCGCTGCTCTACCAGCTGAGCTACGTTGGCTTTTCAAAAATCTCTATCCTACTTACCGTCCAGAACCGACGACCTCCCCGAAACCTGCCGCAGGTTTCGGGGTGCTCTACCATCTGAGCTACGTTGGCACAAAACGAACGCGCCGCATTATGCCACGACTTCGCCGCTTGGCAAGCGTCACCTTGCCAGTTCGCGCAACAACTCCACGCCCACTGCAATACCGCGCTGGTAGTTCGCCAAATCCATCTTCTCGTTTGGCGAATGCCAGTTGTCATCGGGCAGCCCCAAACCAACCAGCACAATCTCGCCGCCCAGCCACCGCTTGAAATCATTCAGGATCGGCAACGAACCGCCTTCGCGCACAAACACCGGCTTGCGCCCGTGAACCCGCGCCAGTGCCCGCGCCGCCGCCTGTGTTCCGGTTTTGTTCCGGCCAGAAAGATGCGCCGCCGAATGATGCCCCTCGGTGATCGTCAGCCGCACACTCTTCGGACAAACCCGCCGGAGATGACGCTCGACGAGCCGGTAAATCCTCCGTGGTTCCTGATCGGGCACGAGCCGGCAACTGATCTTCGCCACGGCAAAAGAAGGCACGATGGTCTTGCTCCCCTCCCCTTGGTAGCCGCTCGACATGCCGTTGATCTCAAAGGTCGGACGCGCCCAGCGCCGCGCGAGCGTCGAGTGCCCCTTCTCGCCCACCAACGCCGGCACACCGAGCAGCTTCGCATACGCCTTCTCGTCAAACGGCAGTCGCGCCAGCTCACGCCGCTCCGCCGGAGTCAACGCGAGCACGTCATCGTAAAATCCGGGCACGGTCACGCGCCCATCGGTGTCCACGCACGACGCGAGCAGTTGCGCCAACACCATTGCCGGGTTGGCGATGCTGCCGCCGAACACGCCGGAGTGCAGGTCGCGCGAGGGGCCGTCCACGCGGACATCGAGCGCCGCGATGCCGCGCGTGCCGAGCGTGATGCTCGGATGATCCTTCGAGAACATGCCGGTATCGGAGACAACGATGTAGTCGGGCCGCAGCGTACGCCCGTGTCGCTTCACGAACTCGGCCAGCGCAAAGCTTCCCGTCTCCTCCTCGCCTTCGATGAGAAAGACGACGTTGACCGGCAACGGCGTGCCCGTCCGCAGATAAGTCTCCACCGCCTTGACGTGCGCGAAGAACTGTCCCTTGTTGTCCGACGCACCGCGTCCGAAAAGTTTCCCGCCGCGCACCGTCGGCTCAAACGGCGGCGTCCGCCACAATTCCAGCGGCTCCGGCGGTTGCACGTCGTAGTGGCCGTAGATCAACACCGTCGGCGCGCCCGCCCGGTGTGGCGTTTCGGCGATGATAATCGGATGGCCTTTCGTGCGGTGTAGTTTCGCGTGCAGCCCCATCGCGCGAAAATGTTCCGCCAGCCATGTCGCGCACGCCGCGCAGTCGCCGGCGTGTTGCGGTTGGGCCGACACACTGGCAAAGTGCACCAGCGTTTTCAGTTCGGTGACGAAGCGGTCGCGATGCTGTTTGAGGTAGGCTTGTGTCATTTGGCAGCGTGGAGCATGGGCGGCGTCAATGGTGGAAGCTCGCGGCATTTGCCGGGGATGGCTTGGGCGCCGGGCATGTCCACGCGCGGGGTCTTGAGAGCTTCTTCGCGCCCTTTCACGATGATGGCGAGGAACGACTGATAGGCGGCATTCTGCATGTTGGAGAACAGCGTGACGACGTTGCCGTTGTGATCGGGCGCCGCGTCGCGAGCGGGACGGAATACGTCGGGTGGTTGGATCTTCTGGGTGACGAGCGGGACGCGGATTGGCTGCGCTTTGCGGTCGCGGCACCAGGCGAGGCCAAGTCCGCCTTCGACGCGAGCGAGCGGTGCGCGGAGGATGCGACTGCGTTCGGGTGTCTGGAGATTGATCCAGTCGTTGCCGATGACGGGCTGGTGGCATTTGATGCAACCGGCTTTTTGCATTTCGGCGGTGAGTTGTTCGCCGGTTTTGAGGATGACATTGCAGGTGGCGTGTTCGGTGTAGTTCCATGTGCCATAGTAATTGCAGTTCCCGTCCATCCACGCCAGCAACAGGTCGCGCTCGGCAGTGGTAAGCTTGGCGTGGTCTTTGAGAAGCATCTCAGCAAGACGGGCGGCAGCGGAGCCGTGGGTGCGCGGCGGGAGGATTTCGGCGGTGTGGACAGAACTGTTGTGGCAGTTCAGGAAACCGGCGAGCGTGTTCTTGATGAACGTCTCGTAGCTGATGTTGAATGCCCTCGTCCAGCCGCCGTTGAAGTCCAGCCCACCGGCGATGCCTTTTTCGCCGCCGTGGCACGGGACACAATTGCGGTCGAGCACGGGTTGCACCATCGTCGGGTAATCGAGGAACCCGCGTCCCCACGATTCGGATTTAATCTGGCTGGCGGCGCGCGCCATCGCCTGCGGTCTGGCGCTGAAACTGACGGGCGCGATGTTGTCGTCCTTGATGTGGCAGCCTTGGCAGGAGCGGGTGACGCCGGGGACGGCTTGGACGAAGGTGCGCATGCTCTGGATGAGGCGTCCGTGTTTGTCTAGTGCCTGAAGGTAGATCGCCTTGCCGGGCGGCGCTTCGAAATAGGCAGAGCCATCCGCCTCGACCGGCACAACGCCGAGGACGTTCTTCACGTCGTAGGAACCTTGCCAACTCACGAGGAATGCCTGGTTCCACCAACGTCCGCCGGCCGGTAAGCCGCTGACGCGCGAGGTGGTTTCGAGGACGCGGAGTTGTTTGACTTCGCCGCGTTTGACGCCGTCGAGTCCTTGATAAACGTCATGAACGAAGAATTTCGCCGGCTCGCGCGGCTTGATCATCGAGGGAATGACAGGCGGGAGGCGATGCGGCTGAATCGGCATCGGCGAATAACAGGAGATGTCCGGCTCGCGACGGATGACGGTGCGAAACCCGAACCGGTCAATCATCTCGATGACGCCGTGCGGACCGTGGTTCTCGGCGTTGTTGGCAATGAGCACGAAATCCTCGTCGAGCGGACACGGGTCGCACGGGCCGCGGCGCAGTCCCTGATCCATCTCGGTCGGGTATTCGGGGGTGAAGTTGGTGATGGCTGCGAGGTTGTTCTTGCCGAGCTTCAGATTGATCATGGCGATGGCGCCGACGGACTGGCCGTTGTGCGGCGTAAGCGAGGCGCAAATCAGGTCGCTGCCCGGCACGGGGCGGGCATCGAGGACAGCGGTCGGTTTGGCGAGGTTGTTCTTGAACAGCGCAGTCTCCTGCGAGCCGTCGGGATTGACTGTCCAGATGCTCTGGATGTAGAGCGCGGTCTTGTCCACGTACTCCCAACGCCCGTACAGGACGCGCCCGTCTGGTAGCATGGCCGGGTCGAACTCGGTGACATTGTTGACGGAGATGGTTTTGAGGTCGGAGCCGTCGGCGTTCATCGTGTGAAGCGTCGCGATGTGGTTGTTGAAACACATCACCAATCCCGCCGTGCGCGTGCTGACAAACACAATCCGCCCGTCCGGCAGGTAACACGGCGAGTAATCGTGCCCGCCCTCGCCAATCAAGCCCGTCGGACGCTCGCGGCAGACACCGTCCCTGCTCGGATTCGTCAGCCGGCGCAGCCCCGTGCCGTCAAGGCCGATCTCGTAAATGCTGGTGTCGCCTTTCGCTTCGCCTTTGAAGGCAAACAACATCCGCTTCCCGTCGAACGAAATGTCCGGGTCGCGATAGACACCTTCGCCGAGTGTTTCCTTTGTCGTCGGGTCAATGACAGGCCGCACGATCTGTTGTTCCATCGGCGCCCACGGATTCTCGATGATGTGGATGCCCCCGCCGGGGTGCCACGTGAGATGGTCGTCGTAGATGTGAGCAGCGAAATACGGATGATGTTTCACGAACAACAGCGGCGCCGTCAGCTTCGCACGATGAATCTCGCCAACCAACGCCTGGAACGCCTCCAGCCGAGCATGGACCGTCTTTGGATCATTCTCCAAACCGCGCCGCAACTCATCGAAATCCCGCTCGAACTCACCCAAGCGGCGACGTAACTCCGCCATGCGCTCGCCGTCTTTGGCCAGCGACCGCTGGAGTTTGGCGAGCGCCTCGCGCGTGAACATGCGCCGCAATTTCTCCCAGACTTGACGCTGTTGGAAATCCCGGTCGTCGCGCACCGCAAACACCACCCGTCCGCGCTTCTCCGCGGTGTGATTGACACCAACCCATGCTTCGAAGCGCGTATAAGCGCCATCAAGCACATATGTGACATGGCTGTCGGCGTGCGCAAAGATGCCGTGTGTGAACTGCCGCCCACCCACGCTCAACGGCTTTCCATCCGGCCCTTTGTTGACGGAGAACGATCCCCACCCTACCTGCACAGCCGCCGGTGTCAGGTCTGCGACGCGTACGGTCTTTCCGTCGCTCTTCTGCAAGATCGGTTCGCACCACGCAGCTTGTCCCCACGAATAGCCGGTGGCCATCAGGTCGAGCGTTTCCCAGCCCGTGACATCCACGACGAGATGCTGGGCCGGCTCGCCACCGCGCAGGGACTGAGTCTCGACAGCCTGTGCCGTCAGTGTCAGCAAGAACAACTCTGCAATCAGAGCGCATTTCATGCTGCTATTGACGCTGCAAAGCCAGCGCAGATTCAAGCTTAAAACAGCCGCTGTGCCTCTACCCAACCAGCTTGCGACCTGCTACCATGACATCGTGATCGCTTACCTTGCGCCAGAAGGATTCGTGGATGAGTTGGTGATGGAACTTGGCGATGTCGCCGCGGTTCACGGACGGTTGGTGCTCGCGGAGGGGCCGCGTCGTCCGGCAGCTTGGGCGGCGAATGTGTGGCTGGAGCCGGTGCGGCTGCCGGTTTCGTCCATCGCTGACGCCGCGCGTCAGTTGCGGGCGATGCAGCGGGACTGGGCGCTGTACTCGTTTCACCTGCATCGTCGGGCGCAACTCATCGCGGTGCAGTTGCCGACGGTGGTAGTGAAGCCGTCGGCGTTTCCCGCGCCGCTGCCGGCGCGCACGATTGGGTCATGGACGTTGCTCAATGAACGGACAGTGTTGGCGTCGGCGCGGTGTTCTTGTCCGTGGCCGAACGGCGAGATTGAGTTTGTCGAGGACCACGATGCGCCGCCGAGTCGTGCGTATTTGAAGTTGTGGGAACTGTTCTCGCGACTGCAAGTGTGGCCGCAGGCGAACGAGCGATGCGTTGATCTCGGTGCGTGTCCGGGCGGTTGGACGTGGGTGTTGCAAAGTCTCGGCGCGCGGGTGTTGGCGGTGGACAAAGCGCCGTTGGCGCCGGGTGTCGTGAAGTTGCCGGGCGTGGAGTTTCGGAAGGAGAGCGCGTTCGCGCTGAAACCGGAGGCTTCAGACTGGTTCTTCAGCGATGTGATTTGTTATCCGTCGCGGCTGTTGGAATTGGTGAGACGCTGGTTGCCGGTGTGCCGGAACATGGTTTGCACGGTGAAGTTCCAAGGGAAGACGGACCACGCAGTGGTGCGGGAGTTCGCAGCGATTCCCGGCTCGGAGCTGGTGCACCTGCACCATAACCGGCACGAGTTGACGTGGTTCCGGCTGGCGCGTTAGCCACGGACGCGCAGCAACGCTTCGGCGACGACAAGGTCGGAGGGCATGGTGATCTTCAGGTTGAGGAAGGGCGTGTCCACCAGTCTCACCGGCTCGCCGAGTCGCTCCACCGCGGCGGCTTCGTCGGTGACGATCACTCCCTGCTTGAAGACTCCGTCGTAGGCGCGCCGCAACAACTCGTATCGCGCGGTCTGCGGCGTCTGGACGGCCCAGAGTTTCGTGCGGTCAACGGTGCGAAGAATCGTGCGGCGCTCGTCCGCTTCCTTGATGGTGTCCACGACTTTCGTGGCGGCGATGCCGGTGCCGTGGGTGCGTGCGCTTTGGATGGTGGCCTCGATGAGTTGCGGAGTCACCAGCAGACGTGCGCCGTCGTGGACGGCGACAATCTCGGTGTTTGTCGGGCATTTCTCCAAGCCGTTCCAGACGGAGTTCTGGCGTTCGACACCGCCGTCGGTGAGCGCGACGACTTTCTTGAAACCGCGCGCGAGTTGCTCCGTTTGCTCGGCGCAGTCGGGCCGGCGGACGATGACGATGGCATTCACGGCACCACACTGCTCGAAGGCGGTGAGCGAGTACCAGAGGATCGGTTTTCCGAGTAGTTCGAGGAATTGTTTGTTAATGCCGCCGCCCATGCGGGTGGAACGTCCGGCGGCGAGAACAATGGCGGTGACCATGAGCAGCTAACCGTTCTTGCGGGGGTTTTCGCCATTGCCCTGCTGCAAATGGGCGAACGCCATCCGCCCGGCGGTGGTCTGGAGCACGCTTTCAATGATAACGTCGGCTTCCTGGCCAAGGTGACGGCGGGCGCGCGCGACGACGACCATGGTACCGTCTTCGAGGTAGCCGACCGCTTGGTCAGATTCGCGGCCTTCCTTGACGAGTTTGAGGCTGAGGCGTTCGCCGGGGAGGATGACGGGGCGCAACGCTTTGCTGAGTTCGTGGAGGTTGAGGACGCGCACCTTCTGCAATTCGGCAACACAGTTGAGGTTGTAGTCGTTGGTGAGGATCTCCGCGTTCAACCGGCGGGCCAGCTCAACGAGTTTGCCATCTACCTCCTTGATTTCGGGGATGTCGTTCTCGTGAATCTTGACCTCGATACGCGGGTTCCTCTGCAACTGCTTCAGAATGTCAAGGCCGCGGCGGCCGCGGGCGCGTTTGATGTCGTCGCCGGAGTCGGCGAGCAACTGGAGTTCGCGCAGGATAAAACGCGGGACAACAAAGATGACGTCGAGAAAACCTGTGTTGGAGACGTCGAGGATGCGACCGTCAATGATGATATTGCTGTCCAGCAGCAGCAGCCGTTCGGGCGCTTCTTCGCGGCGGAACTTGACGTAGGGGATGACGATGTTGAACTCATCCTTGCCGCGCAGGGCGATGACCATCGCGAGGTAGGTCGAAAACAGGAACATGGAGATTTGGGCGATGAGTCGCGACTTCGGGTCAATCGGCTCGAACATTTTCGAGTTGCCGATGAAATAGCTGATGAGCGTGCCGACAAACAGGCCGAAGGTCGCCGCCGTCAGGCCGCGCACCGAAAAGCTCTTCGTCGCCCGATCAATTCCGACGAGCGCGCCGCCGCTGGCCAGCCCGATTCCGACCGCAATCCACGGATGCCGATCCCAAGACGGGTCCAGTTGCGAGATGGCCCAACTGCCCAGCGCGCACAATCCTAGAAACACAATTCGCAATACCCACAGCGTCATGGTTTACCCTCCGTTGGTTTTGCCGCGGGCCGGGCCGGCACGGGCGCGAGGCCGCCGGGGGGCGGCTCGAGCGTGCTGGGACGCCGCGGCGTTTCGGTTGTCGTGTTCGTGCCCGTGGGGTGCACCTTCGGGCCGAGCCACGTTTTGTAGAATAAACCGTATTGTTCGAGATTGCGGAGGACCTGGACCAGTTCGTTGTACACCGCCGTGTCCGTGAGGAGTTTGCCGGCGGTGCCCTCGCCTTTTTCGAGGCGGGCGAGAATGGCGTTGAGCCGCTCGGTACTCTCGGTGAGGTTCTTGGTGACCTGCTTGATGTCCACCTGCGTGTCGCGCACGAAATCGTCCACGCGATGGGTCGTGCCGCGGACGTTCTCTCCGGCGGCGGAGAGCGCGGCGAGGGTGTTGGTCACGCTGCCGCGGCTTTCGTTGATGAGGTTGCGCAAGTCCGCCGTCAACCCGGCAGCGTTGCTGGTGGTCACGTCAATCTGCGCGAGCGTGCTGCTGACGTGGTTGAGGTTCTGGGTGCTGAACGTCATCTCGTCCACGCGTTTGATGGCGCCGTCAATGCGCTGGAGCATCCCGTTGACGCGCTCGATGGTGCCGCCAGCTTGGTGGAGGACGTCCACGACATTGCGGATGGCTTCGGTAAGATCCACGGTGGTCGCTCCGGGAACCGTATCACCCGGTTTCAACACCTCCGCCGTGGGCGATCCGGGAATGACATCCACGTAGCGGTCGCCAAGCAGTCCGGACTGGTTGATGACGAACTTGGCGTCGCGGCGGATCTTGACGCCTTCGTAGATGCCGAGGGTGACCCGGGCGCAAAGCTTGCCCGTCTCGTCGAGTCTGATCTCGCGGACTTTGCCGACGGAGACGCCGGCGTACATGACGTTGGCGTCCACGATGAGGCCGCTGACGTTGTCGAAGCTCACGATCAACGGGTAACGGCCACCTGCGCTCGACGAGAGTTTGCCGAACTTCCAGATCAGCCCGGCGACCACCGCCAAGCAGACCAGTACGAAGATTCCAACTCGCAGTTCAACGGAGCGTTGAGTTGCCATTGGGCACCTCCTGGGAAACGTCCGCCACTCCGCGGATGAATTGCTGAACGACCGGATCGGTGGTCGCCTGAATCTGCGCAGGTGTGCCGACGGCGTGAATCTGTCCCTCGTGCAGCATCGCGATGCGGTCGGCGATTTTGTAGGCGCTGGCCATGTCGTGCGTCACGGCGACGCCTGTGACGTGGAAACGGTCGCGCAGCCGCAGGATCAAGTTGTTGATGGTGTCGGCGCGGATCGGGTCGAGGCCCGTCGTCGGCTCATCGTAAAGCAGGTATTTCGGCGTGCTGACGACCGCGCGGGCCAATCCGGCGCGTTTGCGCATGCCGCCGGACAGCTCGGCGGGTTTCTTGTGGCCGGCGCCGGTCAGGCCGACGATTTCCAGCGATTCTTCGACGCGCTGGCCAATCTCCGTCTCGGTGAACTTCCGTTTCTCACGCAGCGGGAACGCCACGTTGTCGAACAGCGTCATCGAGTCGAACAGCGCCGCGCCCTGGAAAAGAAACCCGAACTTGCTGCGGATCGGCGACAGGCGCCGCTCGTTCAACGGCACGATGTCCTCGTCGTCCACCCAGACATGGCCGCTTTCCGGTTTCAGCAGGCCGCAAAGATGTTTCAGCAAAACGCTCTTGCCACCACCCGACTGGCCGATGACCACCACCGTTTCGCCATCGCAAATCTCGAAATCCACGCCGCACAGCACCGGCACGCCCTGAAAACTCTTCGTGAGTGACTCGATTCGGATCATATCGGCACGATGGTGTTGAAGACAACCGCGATAAAGAAGTTGGCGATCAAGATCGTGAGGCTGGAGACAACCACCGCCTGCGTCGTGGCGCGCCCGACGCCCTCGGCGCCTTCGTCGGCGTTGAATCCTTTGTGACAGGCGATCAGCGCGATGAACGCCGCAAAGAACACCGACTTGATCAGCCCGGCCACCACGTCCTTGGCCCCGGTGAACTTCAGCATGTTGTGCCAGTAGTACACGCCGTCAATGTTCAGCATGTTCACCGCGACATAGTAGCCGGCGAAAATGCCGCAGGCCATCGCCTCCGCCGTCAACATCGGCAGCCCCGCGATCAACGCGCAGAACCGCGGCGCGGCGAGGTAATCCGTCGGCGACGTGCCCATCGAGCGGAGCGCATCCAATTGCTCCGTCACCTTCATCGTGCCCAGTTCCGCTGCAATCGCTGCGCCGACGCGCCCCGCCACCATCAATCCCGTCAACACCGGCGCCAACTCCCGCAACATCGCAATCGCCACCACCGGCCCGACCGCCGTGTCCATCTTGACCTTGTGGAATTGCAGTCCCGTCTGCACGGCGAACACCATCCCGGTGAATGCGCCCGTGATCAGCACCACGGCCTGCGATTGCCAACCGACCTTGTACACCTGTTCAATCGTCTCCTTCCAGCGGGGTCGCCGAGTGAAGATGGTGCGCACAATGTCCATGAACAGCAGGAGTACGCCGCCGAACTGCGAGAGCAAATCGGACACCGTTTGCCATAATCTTGTGAACAACGCCGTCATCGCGCGGCAGGATAAGCGACCCCCTACCCGCTTGCAACCACGGAAAGCGATGCCCGGGTAGGGACGAGCCGCCGGCTCGTCCACGTCGTTGGAGATTCCGATGGCGGGCGCCCCGGCGGGTCGCCCCTACCTCAACCGGAACATTTGTTGAGCTACTCGGCGGTGACGGACTTGACGAGGTTGCGCGATTTGTCAACGTCGCAGCCGTATCATGTCCTCGCTTCTGAGAACCCGCATAAAACGGGGCTTCCTCCTTGACTTGCTCTGCTTTTTTTGCGGTAATCGCGCCATGACAAATACCGCAAAATTGCGGTCGGATACATGTTAGCCGGACAAGGAAGTCGGATGGCCCGCAAGCAAATGCCCGAAAAGAAGCAAGCAGACCTGCGGCCGGAGCAGATGCGCGAGGCGCTGCCCCGGCTTAGAAAGCGCATAGACGAGCTGAAGGCAGTTCAGGTCGACACGTTGAGTGCGATGCAGGATCCGGTGATCGCCAGTCTCGAGCAAAAGGTCATCTCCACACTTGGCGACACGTTTGGCACCGACACCGTCGAATTTGATCAGTTTGGGTACGTGCGACTCTTCCCGTACGGCCAGATAATTATCGACGAGGGACCTTCTATCCCTGAGATCCGCAAGGTCTATCGTCAAGGCATCGCAAGCACGATCTCCTCCCTGGAAACGATCATTAGTCTCTTCGAAGAGAAACTAGGCGGTGGAGATTCGGGATCCGCGGCTCGGGCGAGACGACAGTTCACAGAACTCGACCTTCATCCAGAAATAGCCAGAGCAGCTGGCACCCTCTTCCAGAATGGCCACTACGCGAATGCGATTGAAGATGCTTGCAAGGCGCTGGACGGACTCGTGCGACTTCGAAGTCGTCGATTCGACCTGAGTGGCACTGAACTTATGCAGAAGGTGTTCAGTCCCAATGATCCGATCCTCAGGTTCAATGCCTCGCAAACGGAGTCAGACAAGAGCGAGCAGCAAGGTCGAATGTTTCTATTCTCCGGAGCCATGCTTGCAGTTCGCAACCCGCGTGCACATGGCATCATTGAAGATAGCGCTGAGAACGCCTTAGACTACATCGCCTTTCTAAGTCTCCTCGCCAAGATGGTCGACAAGGCCGAGAAGGCATGAGGTCGGGCGCGTTGCCGGCTAACCAGCCGATGAAGCCGCCGGTCGCCTTCGGCGCCCGCAGCTTATCGGCAGACCGTTAGCCAATTGGCCGGAACAAAACCGGAACATTCCCCAGAGCCGTATATCCGCCTACACCGTGTCCAGCGTCCACGGAGCGCGCATCGGCTTGGCGATCAGCGCATCTGCCGCCGGGTCGCCAATGAACCGTTCCGTCTCCGGGTTCCAGCGCAACTTGCGGCCCAGCACCAACGCCATGTTCGCAATGTGACACAGCGACGCCGTCCGATGCCCCGATTCCGCGGGCGCTATCGGCTGCTTCCGGGTCTTAACGCAGTCGAGGAAGTTCCGATTGTGGTCGTTCGTGTTGTCGTACAGGTGTATCCCCGTGGAGGGAATCTGCACCTTCAACAACGACGCCGGACTGGCTTCCAGTATGCCAGAGTGGACGTGCTCGAAGATCCAGCCTTGGTCGCCCTCGAACTTCACGCCGCGCGGTGGCTTGTCGGTCATGTGCAGTTTCACGCCGTCGGCGTAGCGGGCATGGACGTCGTATGCGATGGCCGTATTGAACAATCCTTCTTTCGGAAACTCACCTTTGCCCTCGAACTCGACCGGCCCCGTGAACATGTGGCCGCCGCCCCATTGCGCGAGGTCGCAGATGTGCGCCCCGCGATCAATGATTTCGCCTGGCGTGTAATCCTGAATGTAACGAAAACTGAAATGACAGCGTTTCGTCGTGTACGGCTCGTACGGCGCGGGGCCGAGCCACATGTCGTAATCAAACCCCGGCGGCACCGGCTCCGGCGGTTGCACGTCACAGGTCTGCACCGTGTCAATCGGCAGATTCGCCGTGACCTGCTTGAGCTGGCCGATGTAGCCGTTGCGCACCAGCTCGCACATGAACCGCCCCGTGGCGCGCGACCGCTCCTGGCTCCCAACCTGCAGGATGCGCCCGTAACGTTTCACTGCGTCCGCCGCCGCGCGTCCCTCCGCGACGCTGGAGGCAAACGGCTTCTGCGAATACATGTCCTTGCCCGCCTTGCAGGCCGCGATGACGATGAGCGCGTGCCAATGATCCGGCGTCGCGATGTTCACCGTGTCAATGTCGCTGCGCGCGAGCAGTTCCCGGAAATCGCCGTACTGCGCGCAGTCGGTGTTGCCGTAATGCTTGTCCACCAATTCCTTTCCCGCCTCGCGGTGCGCACGGTCCACGTCGGCGACCGCGACCAGTTGCAGGTCGGCGTGGCCGAGGAACGCTTGCATATCGTGTTTGCCTTTGCCACCGGTGCCGACGGCTCCCATCACAATGCGGTTGCTCGGCGCGCTCGGTCCGCCGAGCACGCTCGCCGGAATGATTGTCGGGAACGCCAGCACCGCTCCCGCTC
>Ga0163200_1000479_pt1 | contig 17355 bp, 38 predicted proteins | sample PL_2010_200m_FD_113535 | JGI IMG/M metagenome (GOLD analysis project Ga0163200, IMG submission 113535) | Freshwater microbial communities from Powell Lake, British Columbia, Canada to study Microbial Dark Matter (Phase II) - PL_2010_200m | ecosystem: Environmental > Aquatic > Freshwater > Lake ... | reverse complement strand
CCCTATATACTTGATGATGTCATTTTTGCGGTAAAATAATCCCCCAAAAGAAACCTAAAAAAGACTTGACAATAAAATATAATCTGCTATACTTTGTATTATGAAGAATAACACAGCTAAAAAGACAGCAATACTAATTAGGGTTACCGACGATATAATGCAAGGAATCATTAAAATCGCTGATAAGCAAAAATGGTCTTGGAATCAAACAGGCGAAGAAGCAATCAAGTTTTATTTAAAAGCAAGAAAAATATTGAGGTAGCAAATGTTCCACAAAACTCTGAGAAATCAAACCATATTAACAATCAGGGCAAGGTATAAGGCGCAATCAAAAGTTGTGTCTTTTTTTGGGTTACACTCAGAGTTTCCCAGAAGCCTTGCCCCTCTTTTTGATTGGGGGATGGGATGACCTCCTTTGTTCATCATTACGAACCGGAATTGCACCCCTCGGATATCTTAAACAAAACTTACATGAATTTAGAGAAAAAGGCTAATTCAGTAAGCCACATAAGGAGGCCAATCATGTTTAGACCTAGTTATCTAGAGGATATTGGTTTAAAAATCTGTTTGGTGGTGATCATTATTGCATTGGTTGTGTTTGCCTGGTTTTGTTGTGCGCACGCGAGTGAATACACCGACAACCAGATAGCCGACGCAATCTATCACGCAGAAGGTGGGGCAAAAACAAGCCATCCCTACGGCATACTCGCTCATTATAAACATACTACACCGAGGCAAGCGTGCCTAAATACAATCGCTCACGCCCGTAGGGATTTTAAGGGTGGAGATTTTATTGTGTTTTTAGGGAATAGATATTGCCCGGTCGGTGCAAAGAATGACCCGACAGGATTGAATAGATTTTGGATTCGCAACGTCAAATTTTATCTAGTCAAGTCAAAATGAAACCATCCTACCGTTTATTACTATTGCCGTTTGTTCCGTTGATTCTTTTGGTTGCGGCTATATGGTGCGCAGGTGAATACGACCCGGATGATGGAAGGGATATAAAAGAACATGTCTAATGACAGCCATTTAACTCGCAAAGTCGGATGCATTGGTGCGGATGTAGCTGGAACTGTTAATAATAATAGAATTCCTGCCGGGTCCGCTGTATCTCCACTTTTTCTTCATCAGACCGATGCGCTGCGGTTTATCACCGCGCGACAAGGTTGCGGCGCGCTCTTCCATGAAATTGGCTGCGGCAAGACGCGTACGGCGCTGGAAATCTATAGTCACTATCGCGTATTAAACCCGTACCTGCGGCTCCTGGTCATCTGTCCGTTATCGCTGATCAACAGCGCATGGGGCGAGGATATCAAGAAATATACTTTTTTAATCTATATAAATTGTCACGATGAAGACATCAAATTCCACCCAAATGTAGATATCTATATCCTCAATTATGAATCACTTCTTTCTGCAACAAAACTTAACGCGCTGCGTAACCTAATCAACGCGGCGCCTTTTATGTGCGTCCTCGATGAATCTTCCCGGATGAAGAATCACAAAGCAAAAACTACGAAGGCGCTTTTAGCCTTGCGCGATAAGTTTAAATATCGCATCGTCATGTCTGGGACACCGGCTCCCAATTGCGAGTTTGAATACTGGGCGCAGATGAGTTTTATCGCATCGGGCATTGTACATGAGAGTTTTTATCCATTTCGGAGTTATTATTTCCACCTGGAGCGTGACCGTAACGGCAGGAAGGAATTCGCAGCAGGGCCTATTTACAGCAAGGCAGCCGCGCAGGAGATGTTTCAGCGCGGATGGCATTACGCCATGACAACGCAACGGCGCGCAGCGCTGATGAGCCGAATCGCTCTTCATGCGCACTACGCGCGCAAGGCTGAATGCCTGGACCTGCCGGATCAGGTGGATGAGGTGCGCAGTGTCGAGATGAGCGAGAAACAAACTTCTATATATCGCTCTATGAAAAACGACCTCATTGCGGAAATCAAAGAATCTTACATCGTGGCGCAGGTGGCACTGGCCAAGATTATGAAGTTACGGCAGATCGGATCCGGATTCGCGATAAATGACCAAGGGAAGATTGTAGATATAGATAACGGCGGCAATAAATTAAAGGAGCTGGAAAATGTTCTGGAGGAGGCGGGAAAGCAGCAAATCATTATTTGGTGCCAGTTCGTGCACGAGGTGGAGCAAATTAAAGCTTTGCTTCTGGATCGCGCAGTTACTCTTTATGGCGAGACTAAGGATAGAGATGGATCGATTAGCGCGTTTAAAGAAGGCCGTGCGCAATATCTTATCGCGCATCCTCGCAGCGCTGGGCACGGATTGACGTTTGTAAATTGCAGCCTGGAGATATTTTACTCTCTAGACTACAGTTGGGAACTCTATGAACAAGCGCGCGGCAGGATCCACAGGGCAGGTCAGGTCAATAAATGCACCTACGTGCACCTGATCTGCAAGGATACAATCGATGAGGATATCCTGACGGTCCTGCGCGAGAAAAAAGATGCCACGGAGATATTGTACAGGATGACGCGGCCAAGGGAGCCGCGTCTTAACCAAGAGGCCGTAAAGGTCTAAAGGAGGGGATATGAAAATTATCGAATTAAGGGCACAAAACGTAATGAATTTAAAGGCAATCGAGATTACGGCTAACGGTAAAACCGTCATTCTCTCCGGGAAGAACGAAGTCGGTAAATCATCGGTTATAGACGCGATCACCATGGCGCTAACTGGGCAAATGGTTGAACGTCCAATCAAAGAAGGAGAATCGCGCGCAGAGGTTGAGCTTAATCTCGGCGATTACATTGTTAAGCGTGTCTGGACTGCAGCCGGGAATCGCCTTGAGGTGACAAGTAAAGATGGTGCAAAGTATCCTTCACCGCAGACATTACTCGATAAAATTATCGGGAAGTTATCATTTGATCCGTTGGAATTTAAAGATATAGAGAAGCATGCACAACGCGATCTCTTAGTTAAGCTTGTCGGACTGGATTTTACAGATCTCGATGCCGAACGGAAACGACTTTATGACAATCGTACATTGCAGAATAGAATCCTTTCCGGAGCCGAAACGCGATTCGCAGCAGCACTGAAGCCGGTCGAAGAATTACCTGCAGAAGAAATATCTCTGGCTGAAGAAATATCCAAAGTGAACGAATTAGAGAAAAGAAGAGAGAACTACGCGTATGCCCTTAGAGATCAAGGGGACGCTAAAAAGAAAATCGCTGAATGTCAGCAGAGCATCAATACCGAAAATGAAAATTCTGAAACGCGCAGAGGCAGTCTTGATGCTGAAATAGTTAGAATCCAAGATGCAACGAAGCAGAGGATCAAAGATTTGGAAGATCTGATTGCCCAGGCCAAAAAAGAAGAAGGAATAAAATTATCCGAAGCTGCTAATCGAAGTACCCAGCTGAACCACGACGCCGCTGGTCGCATCAATGTTGCTCAGCATAACCTCGAAGTATATGAGCAGGCATTCAGAAATATTATAATTCCGGAAGAGATAAGCCAAGCGACTATTGACGCTGCACGAATTGCGCTCAAAGAAATAGAATCTAAAAACATTGCCATCCGCAAGGCTAAAGAATACGCCATCATTAAACAAGAAGTGTCCGAAGCCAAAGAAAAATCCGCAGAACTCACCAAGAAAATCGAAGAATTGGATCTAGAAAAAACTTCTAAAATAGAATCTGCGCAATACCCAGTTCCGGGCCTCAGCGTTTCAGATGACAGCGTTATATTCAACAAGATTCCGTTTAGTCAAGCCTCTGATGGTGTAAAGATCCGTGTGTCTACTGCTATTGCTATGAAGCTTAATCCTAATCTTAAAGTAATACTCATTAAAGAAGCTTCTCTCTTAGATTCGGAATCCTTGAAGTCAATTATTGATACTGCCAAGGATAACGATTATCAGCTTTGGATTGAGCGTGTCAGCGATGCTGGGCAGATAGAGATACATATCGAAGAATGAAACCTGGCAGTACTGAAGAAATAGAGAGGCACACCGGAGAGAAAATAAAAGTGCGCATAAAGAAAATTATTAAACTGCGCAATGGTTCGGTAGTAATAGTAGGAGAAATTTTAGCATGACCGAAACCGATCTTAAAAACCGCGTCAAAGCCGCCCTGCGCAATAAATACCCGGGTATCTATATCCGTAAGTTTAACGATCGCTTTACCTCGGGGATCCTGGACATGATCGTGATCTGGCGCGGGGTACATATCTGGATAGAGCTTAAAGTGCAACCCAATAAGCCAACGCCGCTGCAACTCTATGAGATAAAGAAAATCCAAGAGGCTGGCGGTTATGCAGTGGTGTGTTATTCGGTCGATGAGGTGATGGAGGCGGTGAAGAATGTATAACGATAACACCACAATATTTAATGATTTACTTCTGATTCACGAAACAGACCTTGCGTATCTTATCCGCAATGAAGATGGCGATGAAGAATGGGTGCCTAAAAGCCAAGTTGTCAATATTAGATTCGGAGGCAGCAAAGAAGTTAATGAAGAGCCAGTTAAAGAAATTCGGGAATTAGAAGTACCGGAATGGCTGGCGGATAATTTGGGATTTTGAAAGGAGGTGATACATGTTTACATCTGAAAAAGAAATGCTTACTGAGTTGCGGCGCGTAAAGTTCGCATTCGAAATCGCCACTGCGCAAAAAGCGCAACTGGAGAATCAATTCAAGGCTCTCAAATATATCGTCAATAATTACCTGCTCGATATCAATGCTAAACGGACGACAACGTACGAGAATATCGGATCCGTGACGCTTAAAGCGCCGTTGATCTACGCTGAGCTAGATAAGGAATATGAAGAAGCAGTCTTTGACTTTGTCCGACAGGCGGGAGAGCCGGAGATCATCAAGCTTTCGATACATCCGTCAACGCTTAGTAGTTTTGTAGATAGGTGTATTGAGAAAGGGCTCGCGCTGCCTGGAGGTTTGAGTTATAGATTCGAGCCAAGCATCCAGTGTAATTTTGTAAAAGAAGAGCCGACGGTTAAGCCGGCCAACACAGAGGCCTGAAGAGGCCCGGGGCGGAACCCCAAATACAGAGGAGGGTAACATGGGAGAACAGGCATTAGAAAAGACACACGGCGGGCTTCCAGCCGGCATTGGATTGGGAGAAGGATTCGAGGGCTTAGGTGAGGGAGATCTCCAGCTTTCACGCGCTAAGATCATGCAGTCCAGCACCGAAGAGTTCAAAAAAGATTCCAAGGCTTTTACCCTTGGAACGGTCGTAGATAATATCACCCTTAAGGTGCTTCCGGGAGAGTTTATCCCGATCATGCGCTTCGTGAATTGGATTTGCTTCAATCCGCGCAAAAAGGATGATGCTAATTTCGACCCGGCATATGACCCGGGCAAGATCATCTGGAAAAGTTCGGATCCTCTGGACCTTAAGGTCCTTGAGCAGGGGTCTTTCGGGCCCAACGGTGAGCTGCCCAAAGCTACAAAGTTCATCAATTATCTTTGCGTATTCCCGGGAGAGCGGTTGCCGATTATCATTTCTTTTGCTAAGACATCGCTTAAGGCCGGAGTAAAGCTGCTTAATATTGCCGTGCGTCTGGGCGGCAATATCTATGACAACAAATACCGCCTTACCACTTCTTTGGTCGACGGTGACCAGGGAAGTTATTTTGTCTACGGGATAGAGGCAGCAGGGAAAGCGGATGAGCAAGCCATTGAGCTGGCCAAGGCTTTCAAGCAGCACTTTGGCTCTATTGTTAAGAAGGTCGAAGAGAGCGTTGTCGCGGCAGCTGAGGCATCTGTGGCCGAAGAGGAAGGTGCAAGCGCAGCTGAAGGCGCAGGCGCAGCGGCTCCCGGCGCAGCTGAAGGTATTGCAGCACCCGGTGAAGCAGTTCCTGGTGCAGCTGAAGGCGCAGCAGCATAAATCTCAAAGCGAAGACCCCTTCGACTAGAGACAGTCAAGGCGCTCCTGTAAAGAACCGCCAATCATATAGAGGTCCTATGCATACCGTTTATGAATTCATCGTCTCGCACGGCAAGCTTACCGAACAACACAATCAAGAGTTAAAACTAAAGCGCGGCTTTACGGATGACACCATCACCAAGCTGCGCTTCTTTTCCGGTGGTAAATACCTGTTGGATCTTGAGCAAGAGATCATTGCTTTCGATAGGGAATCTTTGTTATCAAGCGGGGTATGTATCGACTCGGGCAAGGGCATCACGCTTTCACCGATGCTGCTTGAGGATAGAGTTATCATTCCTTATCTTAATGAAGCAGGTAAATCATATTTGATTCGTCCCCATAAGCTGGGACTTCGGAACATTCCCATCGAAATCTATTGTCCGGATTGGAAACTTGGCGCGGATATAATCATGACCGAAGGAGAGTTTAAGGCAGCCGCGGCCATGCAGCTGGGCATCTTGGCGATCGCCATCCCGGGGATCGGGTCATTTTCAAAGGATCACTTCCAACGCCTAATCAAATTTTTATCTGATGCCAAGGTGCGGAATATCTGTATCATTTTTGATAATGAAGCGAAAGATGATCCCCGGATGCCCAATTATAAGGATAATCCCGCGGATCGCCATGACACTGAATTTTATGCCTACTTCATGGCTAAGCAGCTCGATAGCGAGGGATTCCGGACGCAGGTGGGGACATTGCCCGATTCTTGGCGCGTTAAAGGCAAGGCGGATATCGATGGCGCCCTGGCGCAGGGTAAGACGCGCGATGACCTCTCTATGGTTGTAGTGTCATCAAAGCCGGCAAAGCAGTATGTCGAGGAACTGCCGCGCGAGGCGCAGACGGTCATCCGGCGCAAGATGAGCCTTAAATATTTCAGGTCACACATTAGGCGCGAATTCGGCAAATACGTGGCCACCAGGCGCCGCGGGAAAACCGAATGGGATGAGGAGATCGCTAATTTCACCATGAAGATTATCGCGACGCATCAGACCTCTGAAGGCATTATCCGGGAAATCCAGTTTACCAACGAATTTGGTGACACGTCATCATGCTTCGCCATAGGCCCTGAAGATATGGGGGGAGCTGAAGGATTCACTACGTTTTGCTTCCGGCATGGGAATTTTATCTGGCGCGGCACCAAAGAAGACCTTTCTAATATCTGGGAAGGGCTTTTCCTGGAAGATGACGGACGGCATATCGTGGAACCGGATCATGTCGGATGGGTTGAATCGGAAGGCCTTTGGATATTCGGCAATGTCGCGGTGGATAAGGACGGCAAAGAGATGCGGCCGGATAAGAACCACATCTTCTGGATGGAGAAAAAAGGCATCAAGCCGGTTGCCCTGGGCGTCACCAGCGGTAAGACGCAGATATCGGAAGGGATACCCTACATATCGCTTACGCCTTGTGATATTGCAGAGGTGCGTAAGCGTTTATCAGATACTATCGGCGAAATAGAGGCGATCAAATGCCTCGGGTGGGCCTCGGCCATACCTTACCTGGAGGACATATTCGATGCGTACGGATGCTATCCATTTTTATTTATCACCGGACGGACGGGCTCGGGCAAGTCTACCATCGCCGAATGGATCACCTGCCTTTTTGGAATTGAAGATGCCGGGAAATCCCTATCGCAAACGACGGTCGTCGCGATCCAGCGATCCCTTGGTTATTATTCCAGCCTCCCAGTCTTTCTTGATGAATTTCGAAACACTTCGGACATTGCTTTTAAAACAGGTTTTCTCCGTAACGTCTATAACCGACAATCTTCTGGAAAAGGAATCAAGAGCAACTTCGGCATCCGAGAGGCAAAAGTGCGCGGTACGCTTATTATCGCAGGCGAAGAGACGCCGAACGACAATGCCATCCTGAACCGCAGTATCTTAATCGAGATTATCAAGAAGAGCCGCATCACTAACCATTACGACTGGTTCCAAAGAAACAAAATTAAATTCTCGCATCATATCTTGGAAATCATTAAGAAAAAACCTACTGATCGTGCGCTATTTATGCGCGTCTTGGCTGAGGCAAAGGATTACTTGACCGCTCATGCAGGCGTAGATGACCGCACAGCCGTAAATCACGCGGTCCTGTGCGCGGGTCACGCCATAACCTTTGGGGAGAAGGACCTTAAATTCGCGGATATGATCATAGCTGAGGCAAAGAAGACGAATATAGAATATCAGAAGGATAATATTATCCATACGTTTATTAAGGACCTGCAGGTTTTAGTGCATAGTGGCATCCTGAAGGATAAATATTGGCTCCTGGAGGATGGGAAAATCTATCTTTATTTTGAAGGGCTATATAACCTTTGGGCCGCAGATGCGCGTAAGCGCGGCATAGATCCATTCAAGGCCGCAAGTGTACGGGGATACTTTAAGGAAGAAGAGGGATTCTTGGAAATGAGTATTAAAAAGAGAATAGACGGATTCCCTCGTAACTGTGTGGTGTTTAATAGTGAGACGTGCGGAGAGAATATCCGGGATCTGATAGAAGAAAGGCAAAAAAGTGTTCCAGAATAATAATAATTTGCTAGAACGGCAGAACCTGCAAATTGTTGAGATTATTCAATGTTCTATTGTTCTAGCGTTTAGGAATAGATTACGTATGAGTATCCAATCGCGCAGAGCTTTTATTCAAACAGACGCCAGAAAATAAAGGTTTAGGAAAGGTGGAACGGAACGGTGGACAAATTTCGAGAATATTATTTTCTAATAAAAACTTTGCAAGCTTTTAAAGGAGCTAGGGATAGATGTGAAAATTCTAAAAATAATGCATATAAAAGATACGGAGGTAGAGGAATTAAATTTTTGCTTACACTGGAACAAATCAGAGAAATATTTAAAAGAGACAACGCTCTTAATTTAAGTAAGCCTTCTTTGGACAGGATAAATGCTGATGGAGATTACAGTATGGATAATTGTCGATTTATTGAAAATACCGCAAATGCTCTTCGGGCAATTGTTAAACCAGTTATTCAATATGACTTGGGTTACAATTTTATAAAAAGATATGACAGCATAACCGAAGCTGCTAGAGCAATTGGAGTAGAACCTAAAGAAATTTCTTTATGCTGTAATCTTGAAACCGAAAAAGTCGATGGATATTATTGGGAATTCGAAAACCCAGAGGATGCTATCGGAGGAGAAGATGTTTGAGCAGCACTTAGCGGCAGAAGCAAAAGACGACTGCATAGAGTTTTTGGAACTCTACGCGCGCTTTAAGCAGGATATCGCGGATCCAGCTGCGGATAAGCTGCGCATAGCGCGCTTTGCAGCCAAGATTGACGTGGCATGGCATAAGATCCCGGAAACTAAGCGTGCGGCCCTGGTGCAGGCCTTGTTAATCGACAAGTTGCTGCCTGAGGTAATAGGCGAAGCGATACGGACCTTAAAGGCGAAAGTGGTGAGGATAGTATGAAATATATAGAGTTCAATCTCGTTATGCAAAAACCGAAGACAGCGGTATACGCGGTAAGAAATATCAAATCGCATTATATCCTTGGTTATATTCAATGGCATTGTACTTGGCGTCAATATTGTTTTTACCCTGATTCTAATTGCGTCTTTAGCGCTGGATGTCTTAAGGATATTATCGACTTCATGGAAGGATTAAAACATGTATAACCACCTCATCACCTCCCACCGCAACGTCTTCATCACCGGTCAGGCCGGAACGGGTAAATCTTATCTCTTGGGCCAGTTGTGTGAAGCCTTCCCGGATATGGTGATCACGGCTTCAACCGGCGCAGCTGCCATTAACGTATCAGGCACTACCATACACAGCTTTTCCGGTATCGGCATAGGAGACAGGCCGGCAGAGGAGCTCATCTGGAGGATGCGCCCGGAGACCCGGGAAAGAATCAGCGCGTGTACACTGTTGGCCATAGATGAGATCTCCATGCTCTCTGCCGAATCCCTTGATCTCATAGATGAGGTATTCCGCAAGGTCAAGAGATGCAATTCCGTATTCGGGGGAATACAGGTTATCGTAATCGGTGACTTCCTGCAGCTGCCGCCGGTATCGAAGGATGACGAAGAAGCGCATTTCGCGTTCGAAGGCAAAGCATGGGAAGCCGCGGATTTCGCTTTTGTCTATCTGAAGAAAGTCTACAGGCAGACAGATGCAGAGTTTCTCGCGGATCTTGGGAATATACGCATAGGCAAAGCAGTCGACATCCCTTCAGCAAAGACAGACGATAACGCCATTCGACTCTATGCGCTTAATCGCCTTGCTGATGCCTACAACTTCGATAAGCTGCGCGCCATAAAGGCGCCAAGCCGTTACTTTGAGGCTTATGATTCAGGGGAATCAAAAGCGATATCTATGATTTACAGGAATTGTCTTGCGCCTAAGGACCTGTATCTTAAAGAGGGTTCATTGCGCTAATTGCGGATTTAAAGGAACAGTTGATATTTTAAGAGGGTGCTTGGTTGATAAAGAGAAATGCCCTGATTGTGATTGTGCGACATTGGTTGCGGTAGATGCTCACAAGGGCAGAGATTAAAACCCTAACCCAAGCAAAGGAGGCGTGAGGTGAAATGTAAACGATTAACTTGCCGTCAACCAGATAAAGATTGTCCTAAAATATTATGCGGTCATCCTTTGCCTTGTCCATATCGCACGGTAGTAATGGATTTGACTAAAAAACCCCCAACAATAAATATTCCTATTACTTCAGACGCTATAACTGTAAGAGATAGATTGAATGAGATAGCAGAAGCATTGGTTAAATAATAATAAACCCCCGCCATTGCCGGAAGGAGGGAAGTGGTGAAAATAGATACCGATATGGAACTATGGATTGGAAATATTGGGCCTGAAAAATACAGATTAGTAGTTACGGTATCGGCTATAAAAAACTATGGAACAAAAAACGAAGTGGTTGTCGAAAACGAAGATACAAAAAAACATTTATTGGATAAATTCATTATGCAAGAACACTCTAAAATAAATGAACAGTTTTTGCAGTATGCTGGCCAAATAGGCCCAATAAAAAAGGAGGGGTAGCATGGCAAAAGAAGCGATGATGAATGAAGCTAAGAGCTATAGAGTAGATTATTTTTTATTATCTAATGAATGGAACGAACCTGGCGTAGAACATAGCCGAATATCTTATGTGGTAAGTGGAGGAGACACAAAAGAAGAACACGAAAAGATTGTTGAGGAAGTTAAAAAGAAATTGTTAAGCGACAATGATGATGATTATACTTCTTGGGTGTTTACTGCGAGCAGACATAAAGATATGGGTGGTGCGGCTTCTCATCATACTGTATTGCATTTTAGAATTAGAGACGCTTGGTAACTAACCCCCTCCCTGGGCGGCTGTGGCGCACGGATAATTGGCAAGATTATAGTCCGTTATTGAGCTCTAAGTAATCCTGCCAGCCCCCCGGGGAGATTTGAAAGGAGAGATAAAATGTCGCCACTATCCGATAACCACTACACCGAAAGTAAAGAAGATTGGGAGAAGAGGATATTCAGGGCAAGAGAAAGACAACAGTATAAAGAAGATCATGCAGATGATAAGAGGGATGAAGAAGGAGACGGAGTTTGTTCATAGGGGTTATAAATATGAAAATGGACATCAAGAGTGGTGGATATTGCAAAGAATACAAGGGGCGGATAATCCCAATTATGATGAATTTCCCGCCCCTCTCGCCTCTGAACTGTTGGAGGAGTTGCCAGAATGTTTCTCTTTACATAGAATTGATTGTTTGCCTAAACCACTATTTGCTTGTTATAAAAACATTGATGTTGAAATACAAACAAGAGCAGAAAATCCTTGTGATGCCCTTGCCCTTATGTGGCTCTATTTGCGAAAGGAGAAACTAATATGAACGATTTGCGGGAAAGAGTAAAAAGAGTAATTAGCGCATTGGAAACGGCTCACGATATGCTTTTATATGCTCGTGAGTTTATTAAAATTAGGCAGAATAGAAAACCAGAGAACGACCTTGATAAGGTTATGCACGGGATAGAAGTCTCAAATGAGGCACTTAAGAATAAAGATTTTATTCTTTCTGTCCTCTCCGTCCTGGATGGGGAGAAGGAAGGACTAAAGCAAATTCTCAAAGAACTTTTTTATGCCGGATATAAGGTGCAAAATAGCAATCTTAACATTATAGAATTTGAGAGCGAAAAAGTATTCCTCGCCCTCGCCTGCATAGTCGCTCATTATGAGGGGAAGATGCCGAGTGTGGATGAGATAAGAGACCCGTTTTATGCGGTAGCAAAGTTAGTTGTGTCTAACGATGGAGATACTTGGATAATAAGTAAAAAGGACTTTAATCAATATGTCCGTTCCATCCACAACCTAATCCACAAGCGAGGTGAGAAGTGAAATGTGAATTTTGTGGAAAGAATAAAAAAACAGCATCTACTCCATTCTTTAGTAATTATTGCAAAGAATGTATCAAAATCGTTATTGAACACTGCAAAGAAGCGTTGGAAGAATTAACCTAATCCAAAAAGGAGGGAGTGGGATGAAAATTGTAGCGATAGCATATAGAAGCGCCGGTAATGACACGGTGGGAGATATGTGGAGAGAAACTAAAATATTTGAACCTGAAACTCCGATTATAGAGATATTCAAATGGGCGAGTAACAACCCAAATGTAAAATTCTATAAAGGGCATCTTGAAATAACAATAGCACAAGACTAACCCCGCCATTGGCGGAAGGAGGGAAGGATAATGCCTAAGCCTAAAAGAATAAATCGAGCAGAGGATTGCGGTTGGTATTTAGATTATGATTACTGGACAGATTATAAGGATTGGCTTAAACAACTAAAGGAGGGAAGCGATGGAAAATAAAGAACAAAAATACTACGAAGATAAATCTACCTTAACAGGTTTGCTTTCTGATTTTATTAAATTATGCAAAGAGTTAGGTAGAGATGTTGACGATGAGATTGAAGATATTATTGTGGATGCAAAATTATGACTAACCCCCTCCCTGGGTGGCTGTGGCGTTGTAGCGTTTATCTATTCCGGAAATAGATATTCCGCAGGTAAAAGTCCTGCCAGCCCCCAGGGAGATTTGAAAGGAGAGGGAACGATGATTTCACAAAATTATTGTGTGGGGTGTCATGATAACTTTTATAATCCTGGATGTTGGAGTAAAAAATCAGGAAAAATTGTCTGGCGAATTATGATTGGTATGTGGGAAGCACCACCTTATATAAATAAAAAGAAAAAACGAGTTGCTTCTTGTTGGCACGGAATAGGAAATCAAAGGGATATTGCTGTTAAACCTGAAGCAATCGGAAGCGACGGATATTGGAAACATTAACCCCACTAACCGGAGGCACGGAATGAAAAGTAGAACTACAGGATTTTTAGGACAGGATAAAATAGACCAAAGCGGGGAGATTTTTGATTATATAAAAGAACTTCACAACTACCTTTGGGATTTTGTTAGGGCTGCTTATCCTGGCGCAAGTGGAAATTTAGATTTGTTTGTTGATAGTGCCCTTGAAAAATTAAAATCCCTCCCCGCCCCGAAAGATGAGGGGTATTTAAGCGAAGATGAGATTGAGAAGATACTACCGAAGAAAACATATTTTACATCAAACGCTCAATATTATACACGGGAGGATTATGTCAAGGGTTGGAATGAGGCAATAGATGATTGTAAAAAAGCCCTCTCCGGCCGCATACCGAAGGGGGAGGAATATTGCGAGTGTGAGAAACCTTTGATGTATTACGGGTTATCTGGAATCTGTAGAAGATGCCAAAAACTTGTGTTATCTAAATTAGAGGAACCCCCAAAGGAACTGCCGGAGTTGCCGGAGATTGAAATAGAATTATTGTATGAGGGGCAGGGGATGGGTCTATGTGATAAAGTTACAAAAATAAAAATCAAGGGAAATATCCTTGAATATCTCAAAGCGAAAGGAGTGTGAGGGATGAATCAAGATACTGGAGAGATAAAGCCATTAGGTGATTGGAAAGAGTTATTGGGGCCAGAAAAAACAGAGCTACTGATTAAAGAGAAAAAATTAGTGCTCTTTGATATTGGTGAAGTTATCTGTATTAAGGGGTGCTATTTTGAAATTGTCTGGTTTAGGCGGGATTTTAATAGAATTACACTTAAAGGTATTCCAAAAGACCAAGGAGAATTTAGAATAAAACAACAATCTTTATGACCTTATTCTACCAAGCCATAACCGACATTAAAGCCAAAGGAGCGTGAGGGATGAGTAGAATATATCTTACAATAGAAGAAATCAGGAAAAAATTTGAGGTAGACGAAGTAGTCTTGATGGCTAAAAGCGAATCGCAAGACACTTCAGGAAATTTTCTGCGGGTGGATATTCTATATATTCCCCCGCAAGTTTTTATAAACATAAACCAAAGGGATGATAAATTTTATAAAGACAAATGACCCTACTCCATCAAGCCATAGCCGACATCAAAGATAACCTATTGCTGTTTATAATCGTAATGGCGCTGGCGATATGGTTGGCGTTTGGGAAGGATGATAATGACTCTTACTAACGTAGCCAAAGAGTTTAAGTATTTTTGGGGATACGGAGGTTTACACAGTCTAAGTATATTCTTATTGATACTGGTATGTATAACCTGGCTTCCGTTTGCGATATTCAGATGGCGGCATAGGGGTTGTAGTAAAAGATAAGGAGGGGCAATGAAAATCATTGATGATAAGGGCAGGCTATTCGGGTTGATAAATATAATAGACTTTGCGGTGATTATGATAGCGGCGTGGATCGGTAGCGGGTTCGGTTGGTATGTTTGGAAGCTGCACAAAGCGCCCAAGTCAACCATTCAGCCAGTGATTGAAAAAGAACTCTATGATATTAAATCTGCCGAATTAGAGGTATTACAGGCAAAGTTGGGGTTTTACTGCAAGAAACACAAGAGGGCGGAGATATGCAGGGAGGAGAAATGACAAAACTTTTACGCTGGTATTATGTCAATCATAAACTATTCCCCGATAAGTTTTCGATCTGTGAGCTGGCAGCCTGGTTGGGGAATAGTTACCGGAGCGTCCACTACTGGCTTAAAGGGCGCAACAATATGCCCCTGCGCTATGAGGAAGGGGTTACGGCTTACATGAAGAAGAAGATAACCGATTTGATTGAGAGGGGGTGAAACTAATGAAGAATAAACGAGGAGACGCGGTAACGATAGCGCTGGCGATAATCTATGCAGGTTGGGGTTCTGCTGTTTTAGGCGCGATAATGTTGCAACCGAAGCACATCATCAGGAAAGCCAACGAGCGCTGTATCGCTTATGGCGGCGCAGCGGACGTTTGCAAGGTGCAGGTGGACGCCATGACGCAGGCACAGAGGAAAGAGTTCATCCGGGATACAATGGCGCATCCGCAGCCGATGAATGAACCGTTAGGCGGATAGATTCGCCAAAGGGGGGTGCGCATCCGGGCAACGCACACAGAAAGGAGAAACATGGGTATCAACAAATTAACACCAGAAGGGCTACTACGGTTATGTACGTCCGGTCCGGTCCAGCCAGTGATTAGACGTTTTGACAATTTAACTTTAAAAGGAGGGGTCATGGTAAAGAAGGCAGAAACAAAACTTACGGCACGTTTTGTCGATAACAAAAACGGCACCATCACAGATATCAAAACGGGCCTTACCTGGGTCAAAAATCCTCATACAGACCTGCCGGAGAAGTTTAAAGGCGAGTAGAACTGGAGTCGTATTCGCAATTCGTCATTAAGAAAATCCGCATCGAGCTGGTGAAGGCAATCGCCGAGGCAAGGAAAAAGCGCATCGATGTCGGAGAGGATGTAAAGGAATTTGAAGAAGAATAAATTTGAAGCCTGTGCGCGCTAATGAAGCGCTGTTCTTTGGATGCCTGAGGAAAGTATAGCCAATGAAAGAACGGGTATAATCCCGGCGCGGGCTTTTAAGAAAGGAATCGAACATGAAGCGCATTTATATCTGTGGCTCTTACAACGCCCCGAGCATAATCGAATGCCTCGACAACATGCGCCGGGGGATTCAGATGGCAATTGAAGTATTACGTGCCGGCTTCGCGCCTTTCTGCCCCTGGACAGATTATCATTACCGGCTGATGAGCGAAGGCGTCACTCGCGAAATGTACCACGCCCAGAGCATAGCCTGGCTCGAGGCGAGCGATGCGGTTTTAGTTTTGGAGAATAGCGAGGACAGTGCCGGCACGCAGAAGGAAATCGCCCGGGCTCGGGAGTTGGGGATACCGGTTTACCATTCGCTATCGCAGCTGATACGGGAGATAAAATAATATGAGATGTAGAATGTGCGAGAAAGAAAAAGAACGTACAGATTTTGGCATATGCAAGGAATGTTTAGAAGAAATAGACAAAAAAGAGGAGGCAAAGCATGATACGTATCAAGGATGATTTTATCGAGGAGTCCGATATAGTTCTGGCGGCATTCAACGATTGCGGCAAGGAAATATTCTTGCATTTTAAGAGCAGGAACATGGTGATCTATGGGCCGCAGCAAAAAGGTGAGATTATTCCCAGGCAGCGAGTAATAACAGAAGCCGAGTATAGCAAGATAAAAGATTACTTCGCGATAGACCTGAAAGCGAGGGTCGTGGCATGAATTTAATCACAAAGTTTAATTTGAGGAGTAAAGTCAAGCTACCCATCGCGGTGCACAAAGATATCACGGGTGTTGTTATCGCGATTTGGATTTGCGACGATGGGTTGCAATATAAGGTTAGGTATTTTTGGGAAAGTAAGCCGCAGGAAGTATATTTTTATGAAAGCGAATTGGAAGAGGTGGTGTAGATGTTAAACAACCGCTTCGTCCTTGGCTATGCACTGTTGTTTTGGTATCAATTGCACCAGGACGTTGACCCGAATCCGGGGAGCTGGGATACGAGAGGAGATTAATGAGCGAAAAAACCATCGGGGACATTCTCGCGGAAAAACTAACAAGACATCCCGAATTTTACGAAATGTTGGAATTAGAAAAAAGGATGGAGTCGGCCTTTTTTTTGTGGTATGCAGGAAAATATTTTGATAAACCAACCCGTCAAATAAAAGATTTGCGTTTCGGGAGTAAATATAAAATAGACGACGACGGATACGTGATGGAGGTAGGAGATGCGCCAAAAAAATGAATTAAGCATAACCGTCAAAGTAATTATTTACTTTGTTAATGGGAAATGGGGATTTTTCCGAATAGGTAATTATTCTGACGCACAAGGAATTGCCGAACAGTTAATGGCAGAAGAATTGGGGTTGGCATAAATGCGCCAACGCGTCCTTAAAGAATTGCGCCGGGAGATTCGCAAAGACCTGGCAAAAAAATACTCCGATTTTTACAGTCATGCCAGGGAACTGAATTTCAGGCAGCGGCTGCAAATAGCGTGGCAGATATTATGCGCGCGGAATACGCAAGAATAGAGGCATAAACCTCTCGCGCGGGCGAATTTTCCCAGGGGAAGTTAAAATT
>Ga0163200_1000477_pt1 | contig 17424 bp, 19 predicted proteins | sample PL_2010_200m_FD_113535 | JGI IMG/M metagenome (GOLD analysis project Ga0163200, IMG submission 113535) | Freshwater microbial communities from Powell Lake, British Columbia, Canada to study Microbial Dark Matter (Phase II) - PL_2010_200m | ecosystem: Environmental > Aquatic > Freshwater > Lake ... | reverse complement strand
GTGACCTGCAACAGTCCAGACAGTAGACTGGTCGCCTTTTTTCGCCCTGCGCCAAGGAGCCCTCACGCGATGCCTTCCGCACCCAAACCCCTGGTATTGGTCATTCTCGACGGCTTCGGACACAGCGACAGCCCTGACTTCAATGCCATCCATGCCGCCCACACCCCGGTCTACGATCGCCTGCTCGCCACGCAGCCGCACGGCCTGATCTCCGGTAGCGGCATGGACGTCGGGTTGCCGGATGGCCAGATGGGCAACTCCGAGGTCGGCCACATGAACCTTGGCGCCGGCCGGGTGGTGTATCAGGACTTCACGCGCGTCACCAAAGCCATCCGTGACGGCGATTTCTTCAGCAATCCGGCGATCTGCGAAGCCGTGGACAAGGCCGTCGGGGCCGGCAAGGCAGTGCACATCCTCGGCCTGCTTTCCGACGGCGGCGTGCACAGCCACCAGGACCACCTGGTCGCAATGGCCGAACTGGCCGCCAAGCGCGGCGCCGAGAAAATCTACCTGCATGCATTCCTTGACGGCCGCGACACACCGCCCAAGAGCGCCCAGAGCTCCATCGAACTGATGCAGGCCACCTTCACCCGCCTGGGCAAGGGCCGCATCGCCAGCCTGATCGGGCGTTACTACGCCATGGATCGCGACAATCGCTGGGAGCGCGTCGAGCAGGCCTACAAGCTGATCGTCGAGGGCCAGAGCGAATTCCACGCCGACTACGCCGTGGACGGCCTGATTGCCGCCTACGAGCGTGGCGAAAGCGATGAATTCGTCAAGGCCACCACTGTCGGCGAGCCGGTGCGCGTCGAGGATGGCGATGCCGTGGTGTTCATGAACTTCCGCGCCGACCGTGCGCGCGAGCTGACTCGCTGCTTCGTCGAACCGGGCTTCAGCGAGTTCCAGCGCGCCCGCACGCCGCAACTGGCAGGCTTCGTCATGCTTACCCAGTATGCCGCGAGCATCCAGGCACCGGCGGCCTTCGCCCCAGAGGCCCTGAACAACGTGCTCGGCGAGTACCTGGCCAAGAATGGCAAGACCCAGCTGCGCATCGCCGAGACCGAGAAGTACGCCCATGTGACCTTCTTTTTCTCGGGCGGCCGCGAAGAGCCGTTCGAGGGCGAAGAGCGCATACTCATTCCCTCGCCGAAAGTCGCCACCTACGACCTGCAGCCGGAAATGAGCGCGCCCGAGGTGACCGATCGCATCGTCGAAGCCATCGAGAACCAGCGTTACGACGTGATCGTCGTCAACTACGCGAACGGCGACATGGTCGGCCATACCGGCGTGTTCGAGGCCGCCGTCAAGGCGGTCGAGACCCTCGACGCCTGCATGGGCCGCCTGGTCGAGGCATTGGAAAAGGTTGGCGGCGAAGCCCTGATCACCGCCGACCACGGCAACGTCGAACAGATGGAAGATGTCGTGACCGGGCAGGCGCATACCGCCCATACCTGCGAGCCGGTGCCCTTCATCTATGTCGGCAAGCGCAAGGCGAGCATTCGCGAAGGCGGCGTGCTCGCGGACGTCGCTCCAACGATGCTGACCCTGCTGGGGTTGCCGGTGCCGGAGGAAATGACCGGCCATTCGATCATTCAGCTCAACGACTGACGCCATCGGCCGGAAGCCAGACGGGGCGCGATCGCCGCCAAGCTTCCGGCCATGTTTTTAGGCATACTAGGCCGTCCAGTTCCTCCGGTAAGCCCGCATGCTCCGCGCCCTCTTCGCACTGGTAATGCTCTGCCTGGCAGGCTCCGTCATCGCCGACGAGCGTGCGGCCACGCAGCAGCAGATCGAAGCCGCCCGCAAGGACATCGCCGAGCTGCAGAAACTGCTCAAAACCATCGAGCAGGAAAGGACCGGCATCCAGAAGCAGCTCAAGGCTACCGAGAGCGAGATGGGCGAGCTGGAGAAGCAGGTCGATACGCTGCAGCACGAGATCGACCGCGGCGAAGCCGAACTGCAGAAACTGGACGACGAGAAGACCACGCTCGAAGGCGCGCGTATCGAGCAGCAGCGCCTGATCGGCATTCAGGCACGAGCGGCCTACCGCAATGGCCGCCAGGAGTACCTGAAGCTGCTGCTCAACCAGCAGAACCCGGAGAAATTCAGCCGCACGCTGACCTATTACGACTACCTGAGCAAAGCCCGCTTCGAGCAGGTGGCACAGTTCAATGAGACGCTGCGGCAATTGGCCAATGTGGAGGCCGATATCGCCGCCGAACAGGCCAAGCTTGCCGAGCGCCGTGATGGGCTGGAACAGCGCCGTGCGCAGCTGGCCGAGGCTCGCCAGGAGCGTCGCCAGGCGCTGGCCAAGCTCAACCGCAACATCGCCTCACGCGAACAGAAACTGCAGGCCCGCCGCGAAGACCAGGCTCAGCTCGAGCGCGTCCTCAACACCATCGAACAGACCCTCGCCCGTCAGGCTCGCGAAGCCGAGGCGGCGCGACAGCGTGCGCTGGCGGCCGCGCGTGAGCAGCAGCGCGGGGGTGCGGGCGCCGGGGGCGGCGGCCCTCTGGTATCCAGCGCGGGCAACAGCTTCGGCGGCCCGTTCGCCAAGGCCAAAGGCAAGCTGCCATGGCCAGTCGATGGACGCATCGTCGCCCGCTACGGCACTCCGCGCGGTGGCGACGCTCGAACCAAGTGGGACGGTGTGCTGATCGGCGCGCAGGCCGGCACCCAGGTCCGCGCGGTGCACGGTGGGCGCGTGGTGTTCGCCGACTGGTTGCGCGGCGCCGGGCTGCTGGTGATTCTGGATCACGGCAACGGCTATCTCAGCCTGTACGGCCATAACCAGAGCCTGCTGCGTGACGCCGGCGATATCGTCAAGGCCGGCGACCCCATCGCCACGGTCGGAACCAGCGGCGGTCAGGAGACCGCCGCGCTCTATTTCGCCATTCGCCAACAGGGCCGCCCCAGCGACCCGGCGCAATGGTGCCGCGCGCAAGGTTAGCGCCCCTGATGACTGGAGTTTGACATGCTGCACCTGCGTCGCTTTGCACGTCCTTCCCTGGTGGCCCTGGCCGTCACGCTAGGCTCGTACGGCCTTGCCTGGGCCCAGGAGCCGGCACCACAGGCGGCGGCCGCCGAGCCGCCCGCCACGACGGACAAGGCGCCCTTGCCGCTCGACGAGCTGCGCACCTTCGCCGAGGTGCTCGACCGCATCAAGGCGTCTTATGTGGAACCGGTGGACGACAAGACGCTGCTGGAAAACGCCATCAAGGGCATGCTCAGCAACCTCGACCCGCACTCGGCCTACCTCGAGCCCGATGCCTTCGCCGAGCTGCAGGAGAGCACCAGTGGCGAGTTCGGTGGCCTTGGCATCGAAGTGGGCGTCGAGGACGGCTTCATCAAGGTGGTTTCGCCGATCGACGACACGCCAGCCTCGCGGGCCGGTATCGAGGCCGGCGATCTGATCATCAAGATCGACGGCAAGCCCACCAAGGGCATGTCGATGATGGACGCCGTCGCACAGATGCGTGGCAAGCCGGGCAGCGACATCACTCTCACCCTGGTCCGCGAAGGCGGCAAGCCGTACGACGTCAAGCTCACCCGAGCAGTGATCAAGGTCAAGAGTGTCAAGAGCCAGCTGCTCGAGCCCGGCTACGGCTACCTGCGCGTCACCCAGTTCCAGGTCAACACCGGAGAAGAGGTCGGCAAGGCGCTGGCCCGCCTGAAGAAAGACAACGGCGGCAAGAAGCTCAGCGGTCTGGTGCTGGATCTGCGCAACAACCCTGGCGGCGTATTGCAGGCTGCGGTGGAAGTCTCCGATCACTTCCTCACCAAGGGACTGATCGTCTACACCAAGGGCCGCATTGCCAATTCCGAGCTGCGTTTCTCCGCCGACCCGGCCGATGCCAGCGAAGGCGTACCGCTGGTGGTGCTGATCAATGGCGGCAGCGCCTCGGCATCGGAAATCGTCGCCGGCGCGCTACAGGACCACAAGCGCGCCGTAGTGATGGGAACCGACAGCTTCGGCAAGGGTTCGGTACAGACCGTGCTGCCGCTGAACAACGACCGCGCGCTGAAACTGACCACGGCCCTGTACTACACGCCGAGCGGGCGTTCGATCCAGGCCCAGGGCATCGTTCCGGACATCGAGGTCGCCCGCGCCAAGCTGACCCGCGAGCAGGCCGGCGAAATGCTGCGTGAGGCCGACCTGGCCGGCCATCTGGGCAATGGCAACGGCGGCGCGGACCGGCCGAGCAGCAGTTTTGCCGCCGACAAGGCACGCCCGCAGGACGAGGACTACCAGCTCGGCCAGGCGCTCAACCTGCTCAAGGGCCTGAACCTCACCCGCGGGCAGTGAACGTGGCCCGCGGTTGGCTGGCGCTCGGCCTGGCGTTCAGCCTGGTGGCGCCAGCCTGCCTGGCCGCGGCACCGGCCGAACGGCCTCGTCTGGCACTGGTCATCGATGACCTTGGGCAGAGTTCGGCCCGCGACCGTCGGGTCCTGGCGCTGCCCGGCCCGGTGGCGCTGGCGATCCTGCCCGACACCCCGCATGCCCGGGAATTGGCGATCACCGCAGCGCGTGCCGGCAAGACGGTGATGCTGCACCTGCCCATGGCCCCAGCGGGTGGCCCCTTCGCCTGGCAACCGCAGTTGCCAGGCGCCGAGCGCCAGCGTCGCCTGGAAGCCGCACTGGCCGCGGTCCCGCATGCCAGCGGCGTCAACAATCACATGGGTAGCGCGATGACCGAGCAGCCCGAGGCGATGAGCCAGTTGATGCGTGAGCTGCAGCGACGCCGCCTGTTCTTCCTCGACAGTCGCACCACCCCGCGCACGGTGGCCGCGGCGAGCGCACAACAGGTCCAACTGGCGAGCCTGTCGCGCGACATTTTTCTCGACGACGACGCCAGCCCGGCGGCGGTCGCCGAGCGCTTCCAGGCCGCCGTCGCACTGGCGCGCCGGCAGGGATCGGTGGTCCTCATCGGCCATCCCTATGACAGCACCCTGAGCCTGCTCGAACGCGAGCTACCGCGCCTGGCCAGGCGCGGCATCGACTGGATCAGCCTCGGCCAGATGATCGCCACCCGTGGCAACCGCGCCATGGCCGCACACGGCAAAGGCGGCCGGTATCGGTCGGCCAGCACAATCCGCTGATTTCGAGGTGCCGCCAAGCGCGCGGTCCGTATAACCTAGCGCAGTGGCCGGAGCGCACAGGGGAGCGGGACAGGCATGGATATTCAGTGGTGGTATTGGATCGTCGCGGGCGCCGTACTGATCATCATGGAGCTGGTGGTGCCCTCGTTCTTCATTCTCTGGTTCGGTGTCGGCGCGCTGCTGGTGGCGCTGGCCCTGTGGCTGCTACCCGGGCTTTCGCTGACCGCACAGATCGCCCTGTGGAGCGGCGCCTCGCTGGTCATGGTGCTGCTCTGGTTCCGGGTGTTCGCCGGCAATCGGCTGAAGACCCAGTCCGGCACGGCACAGGGCGAGGTCGTCGGCGAGATCGGCTTGCTGGTCAGCGCCGTCGCGCCCTTCCAGCACGGCAAGGTGCGCTTCCAGAAGCCAATCCTGGGCAGCGAGCAGTGGACCTGCATGGCCGAAGAGGCCATCCCCGCAGGCGAACGGGTGCGCATCCTCGCCTTCGAAGGCAACTGCGTGAAAGTTGCACGGACCTGAGCCCGGTTCAAACGGATCAACTCACTCAACAAGGAAGCAGTTTTATGACACCCGGTCTTGTCATTGCGGTCGTGGTCGCGGCCATCATTCTCATCACCATCGCCAAGGGTGTGCGCCTGGTTCCGCAGGGCGACGAGTGGATCGTCGAACGCCTCGGCCGCTACCAGCGCACGCTGATCCCCGGCCTCAACATCCTCATTCCCTACATGGATAACGTCGCCTACAAGCTGGTGACCAAGGACCAGATTCTCGACATCGAGCAGCAGGAAGTGATCACCAAGGACAACGCGGTGATCCTGACCAACGCGCTGTGCTTCGTGAAGGTCACCGATCCGGTGAAGGCGGTCTACGGTGTCACCGACTACAAGTCGGCGATCTCCAACCTGACCAAGACCACCCTGCGCCAGATCATCGGCGAGATGGAGCTCGACGAGGCGTTGTCGTCGCGCGACATCATCAAGGCCAAGCTGCGCGACAGCATGGCCGAGCAGGCCGGCGACTGGGGTCTGACCGTCAAGGGCATAGAGATTCAGGACATCTCGCCGTCGGAGTCCATGCAGCGCGCAATGGAGATGCAGGCCGCCGCCGAGCGCGAGCGCAAGGCAACCGTCACCCGCGCAGAGGGCGCCAAGCAGGCGGCGATTCTCGAAGCCGAGGCGCGCCTGGAATCAGCCAAGCGCGACGCCTCGGCGCAGGTCGAGCTGGCCACGGCTTCGGCCACTGCGATCAAGCTGGTGGCCGAGAGCATCGGCAACGACAGCGGCCCGATGATGTACCTGCTCGGCGAGAAGTACATCACCTCGCTGGAGAACCTTGCCAGCAGCGGCAACGCCAAGATGGTCGTGTTGCCGGCCGACCTGCAGACGACGCTGGGCGGCCTGCTCGGCAAGGCCAAACTGTGATCGGCGGCGACGCCAGCCTGCCGCCGCTCGGGACTCAGTCCAGATAGCGCGCGTTGATCGCTTCCACCGTGCCATCGGCACGCATCTGATCCAGCGCCTGTTGCAGGCGCTGGACGGTCTGGTCGTCGACCTGTTTGTTCAGTGCCAGATAAAGCTCGGCACTGTCGAAACGCAGCACGCGCTTGAGACCGGTTACCCCATCCTGACGTGCCAGATAGCGCCCGGCGGGATCGCCGGTGGCCCAGAGGTCGATCTTGCCGTCGATCAGCTTCTTCACGTTCTCCTGATCGCGCAATGCCAGCTGCGGCTGCAGCCCCTGCCCCTCGAGATGCTCGGCAATCGCGTCGCCCTTGTAGGCACCGATCTGATACTGGCGCGCCTCGTCGAGGCTACGCAGCGTGATCGGGCTGTCGGCGCGCGCCAGCAATACCCAGTCATCCGGCCCGATCGGCCCCACCCATTTGAACAACGCCTCCCGCTCGGGCAGGCGCGCAGTCACGAAGATGCCGTAATCGGGGTTGTCCAGCGTCATCTTGTAGATGCGCTCCCAGGGAAAGCGCAACGTCAGGGTGTATTCGATGCCGGCACGCTGGAACATCTCGCGAACGATGTCCGCGGCGACACCGCTGATGTGCTCGTCACGGGCGAAGTTCTTGCCGTCTTCGGCCATGTTGTACGGCGGGAAATTCTCGGTGAGCAGGTCGATGCGCGGGGTGGGCTCGGCATGCGCCAGCGTGCAGCCGAGCAGCGTGGCGGCCATTGTTGTGATCAGCGCCTTGAACATCTGTGTCGTCCTCCTGGTGACGTCCGCGCTCCGGCGGACAGGTCCTCGTACTCGCTCCCTCTTCAGGGCGCCAACGGCGCCGGGTCACTCAGCGCACCACGATACCGCGGGCGGCGAGGTAGGCCTTGGCCTCCGGAACGGTGTATTCGCCAAAGTGGAAAATGCTCGCCGCCAGCACCGCATCGGCCTTGCCTTCGAGAATCCCATCGGCCAGGTGCTGCAGATTGCCGACCCCCCCGGAAGCGATCACCGGCACGCCTACCGCCTCGCTGATGGCGCGGGTGACGCCCAGGTCGTAGCCGCTCTTCACGCCGTCCTGGTCCATGCTGGTGAGCAGGATCTCGCCGGCACCGAGGTCTTCCATCTTCTTCGCCCAGGCTACGGCGTCCAGGCCGGAGGGCTTGCGCCCGCCGTGGGTGAAGATTTCCCAGCGGCCCGGCTCGCCCTGCGCGGAAACCCGTTTGGCGTCGATCGCCACGACGATGCACTGGGAGCCGAAACGATCAGCGGCCTCACCGACGAACTCCGGGTTGAACACCGCAGCGGTGTTGATCGAAACCTTGTCGGCACCGGCGTTGAGCAGGTTGCGGATGTCCTGCACGGTCCTGACCCCACCGCCCACGGTCAGCGGAATGAATACCTGGCTGGCCATGCGCTCGACGGTGTGCAGGGTGGTGTCGCGGTTGTCGACGCTGGCGGTGATGTCGAGAAAGGTGATCTCGTCGGCGCCCTGCTCGTCGTAGCGGCGGGCGATTTCCACCGGGTCGCCGGCGTCGCGGATGTTCTCGAACTGGACGCCCTTGACCACGCGGCCGTTGTCCACGTCGAGGCAGGGAATGATGCGTTTGGCCAGGGCCATGGTCGATCTCTCTCGTTGGGTGGGCATCCACCGGGTCACCGAATGCACGGCGGGCAAGCGAAGCGGTGCCCACCCTACGGCTTACTCGTCCTTCTGTGTGCAGGCTGGATCACGCTTCACCGATCCACCGCAGTTCAGCAAATCACTCGTCCTTGTCTTTCAGGTCGCAGAGCGCCTGCGCCTCGGCGACGTCGAGCGTGCCTTCATAGATGGCGCGGCCGGTAATGGCGCCGATGATGCCCGGGGTGTTGGTGTCGAGCAGCTTCTGGATGTCGCCGATGTTGTGGATGCCGCCGGAGGCGATCACCGGGATGCGGCTGGCATTGGCCAGCGCCACGGTGGCCTCGACGTTGCAGCCCTGCATCATGCCGTCCTTGGCGATGTCGGTGTAGACGATCGCCGAGACGCCATCGGCCTCGAAACGGCGGGCCAGGTCGGTGGCCTGAACACTGGAAACTTCCGCCCAGCCATCGGTGGCTACGAAGCCGTCCTTGGCGTCCAGGCCGACGATCACCTTGCCCGGGAAGGCGCGGCAGGCTTCACTGACGAACTCCGGCTCTTTCACCGCCTTGGTGCCGATGATCACGTAGCTGACACCGGCGCGCACGTAGTGCTCGATGGTTTCCAGGGTACGGATGCCGCCGCCGATCTGGATCGGCAGGTCCGGGTAACGCCTGGCAATGGCGGTGACCACCTCGCCGTTGACCGGCTGGCCTTCGAAGGCACCGTTGAGGTCGACCAGATGCAGGCGGCGGCAGCCGGCCTGGACCCACTTGGCAGCCATGGCCACCGGGTCGTCGGAAAACACCGTGGCGTCGTCCATCAGGCCCTGGCGCAGACGCACGCAGGCGCCGTCCTTGAGATCGATAGCGGGGATAATCAGCATGGCTTGAACCTGTTCAAATCAAGTGTCGGTTAAGGGTCAGCTCTTCTCGAGCGCCCACAAGTCGCTTTCGATGCTCTCGAACCGTTCCTTCAGGTGGCTCTGCACGTCGAAGATCGCCTTGTTGTAATACAGCGGCGCGATTTCCCGGGCGAACAGATCGAGCACTTCCTGCGCCTCGAACGAGCCCAGCTCGAGTTCGAAGCGGTCTTGCAGAAAGCGCTTGATGACCTGTTGCGCCGCCTGCTCCTGAGCAGCATCCAGCGCCAGGACCGGCGGCTTGAGCTTGGCCCGGCTCATTTACCAGCGGCCATCCCAGGCGGCGAAGTTCTGCAGCAGCTGCAGGCCATGGGTGTGGCTCTTCTCCGGGTGGAACTGCACGGCGAAGCGCGAGCCATCGGCCAGCGCGGCGGCGAAGTCGTTGCCGTAATGGCCGCGACCGACCACCTGGCGCGGATTGCCGGCCTCGATGTAGTAGCTGTGCACGAAATAGAAGCGCCCGTTGTCCGGAATCGCGTGCCAGAGCGGGTGGTCGACCACCTGCTTGACCTCGTTCCAGCCCATGTGCGGCACCTTCAGGTGCTCGCCGTCCTCGTGCAGGTCCTTGCCGAAGAAGCGCACCTGACCGGGGAACAGGCCGATGCAGTCGACGCCGTCGTTCTCCTCGCTGCGCTCCATGAGCGCCTGCATGCCGACGCAGATACCGAGGAACGGGCGGTCCTGGCTGACTTCGCGAACCAGCTCATCGAAGCCCAGCCGGCGGATCTCTGCCATGCAGTCGCGGATCGCGCCGACACCGGGAAACACCACGCGGTCGGCCTCACGGATGACCTGCGCATCGCTGGTGATCAGCACGCGGCCAGCGCCGACGTGCTCCAGCGCCTTGGCCACCGAGTGCAGGTTACCCATGCCGTAGTCGATGACGGCGACGGTCTGCATTACAGGCACCCCTTGGTCGAGGGCATCTGCCCGGCCATGCGCGGATCGAGTTCGATGGCCATGCGCAGCGCGCGGCCGAAGGCCTTGAACACGGTTTCGATCTGGTGGTGGGTGTTGGTGCCGCGCAGGTTGTCGATGTGCAGGGTCACCAGGGCGTGGTTGACGAAGCCCTGGAAGAATTCCTGGAACAGGTCGACGTCGAACTTGCCGACCACCGCGCGGGTGTAGGGCACGTTCATGGTCAGCCCGGGACGCCCGGAGAAGTCGATCACCACGCGCGACAGCGCCTCGTCCAGCGGCACGTAGGAATGCCCGTAGCGGGTCATGCCCTTCTTGTCGCCGACCGCCTTGGCGAAGGCCTGGCCAAGGGTGATACCCACGTCCTCGACGGTGTGGTGGTCGTCGATGTGCAGGTCGCCGTTGCATTCGATATCCAGGTCGATCAGCCCGTGGCGGGCGATCTGGTCGAGCATGTGCTCCAGGAAGGGCACGCCGATGGCGAAGCGCGCCTTGCCGGTGCCATCCAGATTGATGGTGACCTTGACCTGGGTTTCCAGGGTGTTGCGCTCTACGCAAGCCGTACGTTCGGACATCCACAGCTCCGCTGATCGTGGGGCGAAAAGGGCTGCATTATAGGCGCAAACCCCGCCACGGGGGTATCGCCACGCTCGGTGGAGGATCGCCTGATGGCGGTGCGTCTGGCGCAGCGCGACGTTATGCTTGGCGCCCCTCACGCAAGAGCCAAGGCCATGCCCGTCTACGTCGAAACCCTTCGCCAGCCAAGCGAGCAAGACCGCCAGGACCTGGCGAAGATCTACGCCGACGCACCGCAATGGCTCTTCGAGCCGCATGCCGATGCGCAAGCGCTGATCGCAGCCGGGTTGGCCGCCGGCACGCTCATCGCCGGTCGTTTCAATGACCGCCTGCTGGGCGCTGCACTGCTGACCCCTGGCGACCGCGCCTGGCACCTGTCGCACCTGTGCGTGCGGCGCATCACCCGCCAGCGCGGTGTCGGCCGGCGGCTGCTCGACGAAGCCCGCCGCATGGCCAGCGAAGCCGGTTGCGAGCTGCGCCTGAGCGCCCCCGCCGGACACCTCGAAGCCAGCGCTCTGGCCGCCCGCACGCACCTTCCGCTGGACCCGCTGGCGCCACAGTGAGCCTGCGCGGAACCCGCTCGCCGTGACTCGCTCCAAGCCCTGCCGGCCCGACGTCAAATGGCGCAGCGCTATACTCCGGCCTCGCTTCTACAACGATTCCGACACAAGGACCCGTCCATGAAATCGCTCGGCAAGATCCTCGGGCTGCTTGCCCTCGGCCTACTGCTGATCCTCGTTGCCCTGGGCTTCGCCCTGACGCACCTGTTCGATCCCAATGACTACAAGGATGAAATCCGCGAACTGGCTCGCGAACGGGCCGGGCTGGAGCTCAACATCAAGGGCGACATCGGCTGGAGCCTGTTTCCCTGGCTAGGCCTGGAACTGCACGACACTACGCTGGCCAGCGCACGCACGCCCGAGCAGCCCTTCGCCGACCTGCGCATGCTCGGTCTGTCCGTGCGGGTGCTGCCGTTGCTGCGCCGCGAGGTGCAGATGAGCGACATTACCGTCAACGGCCTGAACCTGATGCTCGCACGTGACGAGCAGGGCCATGGCAACTGGGAGGGGCTCGGCGAGTCAGCGACCGGCCCCGCCGCAGCCGCTGAGCCATCCCCGAACCAAAGCGAGCCTGCCCGCCCGGCCAGCGAGGCACGCCCGGGCAAACCGATCCAGCTGGACATCGACAGCCTGACCGTCAGCGATGCGCGAGTGGCCTACCACGACGAGCGCAGCGGCCAGCAGTACAGCGCCGAGGGGATCGAGCTGAGCACCGGCGCGATCCGCGAGCGCAGCGCCATCCCGGTCAAGCTCAGCGCGTTCTTCGGCAGTAACCAGCCGGTGATGCGCGCCCGCACCGAACTGCAAGGCGAGCTGCGCTTCGACAACGAGCTGCGCCGCTACCAGCTGGATAACCTGCGTCTTAATGGCGAGGCCTCCGGTGAGCCGCTGCAGGGCAAGACACTGGCGTTCAGCGCGCAGGGCCAGTTGCTCGTCGATCGGGCCGCGCAGATCGCCGAATGGACCGGCCTGAAACTGACCGCCAATCAGCTGCGCGGGTTGGGCGAACTGAAGGTCCGCGACCTGGAAAGCGAGCCAAAGCTTTCCGGCGCGCTATCGATCGCCGAGTTCGACCTGGGCGATTTCCTCGAAGGGCTCGGCCAGAGCCTTCCGCCCATGGCCGACGCCAACGCCCTGACCAAGGTCGAACTGGTCACGCATCTGAACGGTACGCCCGAGAGCCTGCTGCTTGAAGAACTCAAGCTGCAGGTCGACGACAGCCACTTCACCGGCCGGCTCGGCATCAGCGACTTCAAGCGCCAGGCCCTGCTCGTCGAGCTGAAGGGCGACCGTCTCGACCTCGATCGCTACCTGCCGGCAACGCCGGCCGAACAGGGCGCCAGCCAGGCGCGCAAGAGCGAAGTCGAGCAGACCGAAGCGAGCGCCATCGGCAGCGGTACCACTCCTCTGCCGGACAAGCCCACCCAGCAGGCCTGGAGTGCCGAGAAGGTGCTGCCGGTCGATCGCCTGCGCAGCCTGGATGCGTCCGTGACGCTGCTGCTCGACAGCCTCAGGCTCGAGCGCCTGCCGTTCGAAGGAGTCAGCCTCAAGGCGCGTGGACAGGGCGGCCTGCTCACCCTTGAGCACCTGCGTGGCGGCCTGTTTGGCGGGCGCCTGGAGTCCAGCGCCAGCCTCGATGCACGCCCGGCGCAACCGACGATGAAGGTGCACAAGAGCCTCAGCCGGATACCGGTCGAACGCCTGCTCGAAAGCCAGGGAGAAAAGGTCACGCTCAAGGGCCTGCTGAATCTCGACGGTGATCTCACCACGCTCGGCAATAGCCAGAAGGACTGGGTGGACAATCTCAACGGCACCCTCGGCTTCATCGTCGACAACGGCGTGCTGGTCGATGCGAACCTCGAGCAGCAACTGTGCCGCGCCATCGCCACGCTCAATCGCAAGGAACTCGGCAGCGAACCGCGCGCCAAGGACACTCCCTTCCGCGAGCTGAAGGGCAATCTCCGACTGCGCGACGGCGTGGCGAACAACCCCGACCTCAAGGTCAGCATCCCGGGCCTCACGGTCAACGGCAACGGCGATATCGACCTGCGCGTACTCGGCATGGACTACCGCGTCGGCATCGTCATCGAGGGCGACAAGGGCGCGATGCCTGACCCGGCCTGCCAGGTCAACGAGCGCTATGTCGGCGTCGAGTGGCCGCTACGCTGCCGCGGCCCGCTCGAACTGGGCGCCAAGGCCTGTCGCTTCGACAAGGATGGCCTGGGCAAGATCGCCGCGCGTCTGGCCGGCGAGAAGCTCAGCGAAAAGATCGAGGAAAAGCTCGGCGACAAGGTCAGCCCGGAGCTGAAGGACGCGCTCAAGGGACTGTTCAACCGATGACGCCCGAGCAGTTCGGCGACGCGGTGCTCAGCTGGTACGACCGCCACGGCCGCAAGGACCTGCCCTGGCAGCAGGGCATTACGCCCTACCGCGTATGGGTCTCGGAGATCATGCTGCAGCAGACCCAGGTCGGCACCGTGCTCGGTTACTTCGATCGCTTCATCGCCGCGCTGCCGGATGTACAGGCGCTGGCTGCAGCCTCCGAGGACGAGGTACTGCACCTGTGGACCGGCCTCGGCTATTACAGCCGCGCGCGCAATCTGCACAAGACCGCGAAGCTCGTCGTCGAGCGCCACGGCGGCGAGTTCCCGTGCGACGTCGCGGCGCTCGCCGAGCTGCCCGGCATCGGCCGCTCCACCGCGGGCGCGATCGTCAGCCTGTCCATGGGGCTGCGTGCGCCCATCCTCGACGGCAACGTCAAACGCGTACTGGCCCGCTACACCGCCCAGGCTGGCTACCCCGGCGAGCCAAGGGTCGCCAGGCAGCTCTGGGAGGTCGCCGAGCGCTACACACCGATGCGACGGGTCAACCACTACACCCAGGCGATGATGGATCTTGGCGCCACGCTCTGCACACGCAGCAAGCCGAGCTGCCTGCTCTGCCCGCTACGTGACGGCTGCAAAGCCCATCTGCTCGGCCGCGAAACGGCCTTTCCGGAACCGAAACCGCGCAAGGCGTTGCCGCAGAAGCGCACCCTGATGCCATTGCTGGCCAATGAAGACAACGCCATCCTGCTCTATCGCCGCCCGTCCAGCGGGCTTTGGGGAGGCCTCTGGAGCCTGCCGGAGGTCGACGACCTGGGCGAGCTGCAGCCCCTGGCCGAACGATACGGGCTGCAGCTCGAGGAACCGCATGGGCTACCCGAGCTGACCCACACGTTCAGCCATTTCCAGCTCGCCATCGAACCCTGGCTGATCAGGGTCAAGTCCGCCGGCCATGTCGTGGCCGAGGCCGACTGGCTCTGGTATAACCTCGCCTCCCCACCTCGCCTCGGGCTCGCCGCCCCGGTGAAAACGCTGCTCAAGCGCGCCGCCGCCGAACTGATTGCAGGAGAGACGCCATGACCCGCACCGTGCACTGCCGCAAGTACAACGAAGAGTTGCCGGGCCTCGACCGCCCGCCCTATCCGGGCCCCAAGGGCGAGGATATCTACAACAACGTTTCGAAGAAGGCCTGGGAAGACTGGCAGAAGCACCAGACCATGCTGATCAACGAGCGGCGCCTGAACATGATGAACGCCGAGGACCGCAAGTTCCTGCAGGCTGAAATGGACAAGTTTCTCTCCGGCGAGGAGTACGCCAAGGCCGAGGGCTACGTTCCGCCGAGCGAGTGACCGGCGCAGCGAAGCCCGCCTTAGCGCAGCGGGCGACGCTAAGCACCCGTCCCGACTGGAAAAAATCTTTTTCCTCGCGCTTGACAGGCAAAGGCCAAATCCGTCTAATAGCGCCCCGTTGCCCAGGTAGCTCAGTTGGTAGAGCAGGGGATTGAAAATCCCCGTGTCGGCGGTTCGATTCCGTCCCTGGGCACCACTAATTTCAAGAACTTAGCGCAACGCTTGGTTCAGTCCCACGCTCCAGTGGTACAGTTTCGGTACAGTGCCGGCACTTTGCTACTGGAGATGATGATGGCGACAATCGTAAGAACTCCCTCTGGTACCTGGAAAGCTGTCATCCGCAAGCAAGGATGGCCCACGGCTTCCAAGACCTTTCGCACCAAACGTGATGCTGATGACTGGGCTCGCTCCACTGAGGACGAGATGGTTCGCGGTGTATACCTGCGCCGCTCCCCCTCCGAGAAGATGACTCTAGAGAAAGCCCTTGGGCGCTACCTAGAGGAAGTCACCCCGACCAAAAAAGCCTCCACGCAAAAAGCCGAGCAAACCAAGGCCGCCGCGCTCATCCGCCACCTCGGCAAGTATTCCCTCGCAGCCCTTTCGGCCGATGTAATCGCCGAGTACCGCGACAAGCGCCTGAAGGAAGCCGTCCGCACGAAATACAAGGAAGGCAGCGACGTCGCCCCTAAAACCGTCAGCGCCAACACCGTCCGCCTTGAACTGGCCCTACTCAGCAACCTCTTCACGGTTGCCATCCAAGAGTGGCGAATCGGACTCCCCCAAAATCCCGTACTGAATATCCGTAAGCCAAGCCCTGGGGAGGGGCGCGATCGACGACTCACCCCTGACGAAGAACGGAAGCTGTTCCAGGCCGTGAACGCCTACCACAATCCAATGCTTGGATGGATCGTCAGGATCGCCGTGGAGACCGGCATGCGCTCCTCAGAGATCACCTCGCTACGCAGGCACCAGGTAGACGTCAAAAAACGCGTGGTGAAGCTCCTGGACACGAAAAACGGGGAAAGCCGCACCGTACCGCTGACCCAGGCAGCAACCCAAGCCTTCAAAGAGGCCCTGGAAAATCCCATACGCCCCATCGATACCAATCTCATTTTCTTCGGCGAACCAGGCAAGGACGAAAAGAGAAGGCCCTATGTCTTCTCGAAAGTTTGGAATGGGATGAAAAAGCGGCTCGGCATGGCAGATTTCCGATTCCATGACCTTAGACATGAAGCCGTGAGCAGGCTTGTGGAAAGCGGCCAGCTCACTGATCAGCAAGTTGCAGCAATCAGCGGGCACAAATCGATGCAAACGCTCAAGCGCTACACACACCTTCGAGCAAAAGACCTGGTCAAAGCACTAGATAACATCGACCAGTCTCGCCAGGAGGCAAGGCCTAGCGCCTGACTCAAGCCCGCCTCCGGCATCCCTGCCGGCGCTGGTGGCCAGGCCCCGGGCAAAAAGCCGCCCGGCGCCTGGCGCGGCATCCATGCCTCACCAGCTCGATTGAAGCGATCGAGTCATCGCGAGACTTTGCACGGTAAGCTAGAAGCACCTGCCGAGGGCGACTTCCATGACGACCCCTGTAACGAGCATCTCAAACGCCTTGACCGCCTTGGCAAGCGCCCCGCTGGCCCAGGCAGCGCCTGAGACGCTTATCGAGGTCGCCCTGCTCGTCTGGTACGACCCCGACCCCCTCCCCTCGCTAAAACGCACCCTGGATGCCTTGGAGGGCATCCAGCAGCGCCGCGCTAGATTCGCCCTGGACGTGATCCGCCGCTACCCCTGCATAGAGCTCGAACGCCAGCGGGCGCTACGCGACCTGGTAGATCTGAAAGTTAGCTTTGAGGGAGGGTCAATGGTGGATCTGCTCAATGCCTGGGACCTGGACGAGACCGAAACCCCGAACACCAAGGCGATCCTTCCCTATCAGACCAGACATTACGCTGATGAGCGCCGCAAGCAAGCTAGTAGGACGCGACTGCCTCGCTAAAACAGGCCAGTAGGCTGGCACCACAATCGCCCCCGTTCGACGCCAAGCCCGGATGAGACCAAATCTCTTACAGAAAGAGGTTCGGCGTGCCAACGTACTGATAGCGGCCCACAGGCAAACACACCAATATCTACACGCGTGCTAGACTCCCAAGCTTTTTTAAGCTTGGCTCGCTATCGTGCGGGCCTCCCCTAACTCATTGGAAGGCGCGAAGATGACAGTGACCGAAGTAGTCACGACCCTCAAACCCGTAGCTGTGATCGTCCAGCAGGGCAAGGTACTCGACTTCATCGACGGGCGGACTCAGCGCGAGGAAACGCCTGAAGAGTATGTGCGTCAAGAGATCGCCAAATCTCTGGTGCGCGAGTACGGCTATCCCAAGAGCAACATTTCAGTTGAGTTCACTTTACGCCTTGGCTCACGCAAACCAAGAGCCGATCTCGTAGTATTTAACGCCGGCGATGAGCATGATCAAATTAATGCACATATTATTGTTGGGCACCTCTAAAAACACACATCCGGGCTGAGCCAGGATGCGAAAGTGCAGCTCCTTGGCATCCGAACGCCGACTTGGGCGCTCGCAGAGCATCGTGAATGGCCGGTTGCATCACGCAACCG
>Ga0163200_1000476_pt1 | contig 17426 bp, 11 predicted proteins | sample PL_2010_200m_FD_113535 | JGI IMG/M metagenome (GOLD analysis project Ga0163200, IMG submission 113535) | Freshwater microbial communities from Powell Lake, British Columbia, Canada to study Microbial Dark Matter (Phase II) - PL_2010_200m | ecosystem: Environmental > Aquatic > Freshwater > Lake ... | reverse complement strand
TGCTGGCGATCACCGGCCCGCTGACCTTCGTCCGTCGGATCTTGCGCAAGTGGGGCATCTGGCTGCTGCTCGGCGCCTGCGTCTGGCTGACCTGGAACCTGTTCGATAAGGCCGATCTCCGGGCTCTATGGGCACGTCAGGGCGACGGCTCGCTGCCCTTCGCGCTGGGCTTCGATATCGCCATCGCCATGCCGTTGTCCTGGTTACCGCTGATCGCAGACTACTCGCGCTTTGGCAAGGCGGCGCGGCGTGTTTTCGGCGGTACGGTGCTGGGCTTCTTCGTAGGCAACGTCTGGCTGATGAGCCTCGGTGTCGCCTATACCCTCGCCTTTGCCGACAGCGGCGAAGTGAACGCGCTGTTGTTGGCGTTGGCGGGTGCCGGGCTTGGCATCCCGCTGCTGCTGATCCTGCTGGACGAGTCCGAGAATGCTTTTGCCGACATCCATTCGGCTGCAGTCTCGGTTGGCATACTGCTGCCGTTCAAGGTCGAGCGGCTGGCTTTGGTCATCGGTGCGCTGTGCACCTTGATCGCCTGGTTCGCACCACTGGCGGAATACCAGAACTTTCTGCTGCTGATCGGCTCGGTATTCGCCCCACTGTTTGGTGTCGTGCTGGTGGATCACTACCTGCTCAGGAGGCGTGGCCGGCTGCAAATCGCCGGGACGATGTTGCGCTGGGAGACATTGTTGGCGTGGGGCTGCGGTGCGGCTGTCTACCATTTGCTGGCTAATGCCTGGCCCGAGGTTGGCGCCAGCCTGCCGGCGCTGTTCCTCTCCGGCGGGCTGCTGCTGATATTGAGCCGCTTTGCACGCGCTAAGGTAGATACGCTGTCATCAGCATCCCGTTAACCTGGGGATTCTGCGCTCTGTTCGCGGTCTTGCGCGCCTTGTGCGCCTTGTGCGGCGAGCCTAATCATCCGAGTCGCACCAACAGCCGCCAGGGTCGGCAGCAACTTATCGTAGGCGCGTTGCGGGATAAGGCACGGTTCTGATCTGGGCCTTCAGCATCGATCGGTTCCAGGATTGCTTTACAGACTCCAGGGCATTGTCTCGTTGCTGTAGCGATGGCGATTCATCGCCAGTTACGCCTGATGCGGTCGTATGGTGGTGCGATGCAAACCATGCGCATAGATTCAGCAACACAGGCCGTTCGGGAGGTTACGTTGAGCTTGCCGGTCGACGCTATTAAATGCGGACGAAAGCCAACTCGTTAGGAGGCTACTCGGTATATGCCGACCAGGATGGGTGGCAAGATTCGCTTGATACGTGGCGAAGGCCCATTCCAAAGGGTAATCGCGTCGAGTGTTGGAACCCCCATACCTGCGTAAGGGTGTTGACGCCCACATCGAGTTTTCCTGGCCAAGCCGGGCTGCCGAGCACAAAGCAGCTACTTGCTGTCTGTCGAAGCCAGGCCCCAGTTGTCGCCCGTCGGATATATACCTCACCCACGATAAAGCGCAGCAATTTGCAGAAACTTTTGTAGAATACGCGCCCTCTAATAGCCGCCCTTAGCCTAAGGGCTTTCGGGTAGTGCGCTTCTACTCCTTTAGCGGGCAGCCTGTATGGGTTGGAGATGGCATCAGACAGCTTTCGATAGTCCGAGAGCCTCGGGGTAGGCCAAGCCTGCAAGGCACGTGTCGATGCTGGCTTGAGTCGATTCGATCGGTGCGATGCATTGCCTATGACTAACAACACGGATGTTTGCGAGGTAGCTTTCCTTTAATGAGTTCCACCAATGTCAGTCCGCCGAGCTCCCTGCCCGCAGGTGAGGCCGGCCTGCATGTGGCGATCCTGCTCACCACTTATAACGGTGCGCGCTTCCTCGACGAGCAGCTGAGCTCGATCGCCCAACAGACTCATCGCCAGTGGACGCTTTATATTTCGGACGATGGATCGTCGGATTCCACGCTGGTCATAATCAAGCGGTTTCAGCAACGCCTGGGGTCGGATCGGGTGCGCTTGCTTCACGGGCCTCGTATCGGCTTTGCACAGAACTTCCTCTCACTGGTGCGCAACCCCGAGATCGAAGCGGATTTCTTCTCCTTCTGCGACCAAGACGATGTCTGGTTCCCGGACAAGCTTCAAAGGGCGATCACTCGGATTGCCTGCACGAGTGCAAAAAGTCCAGCAGTTTATTGCTCCAGAACGCGGCTGATCGACGAAGGGGGTAGCTTTATTGGCCATTCGCCGCTGTTCGCACGGGCACCTAGCTTCAAGAACGCGCTTGTTCAAAGCCTGGCCGGCGCTAACACCATGGTGCTGAACAAGGCGGCCCGTACTCTGTTGGCCACGGTCCCGCCGACAGCTCCGGTCGTATCCCATGACTGGCTTTGCTACTTGCTGGTTAGCGGCTGCGGTGGTCACGTGTTCTACGATGCTGAGCCGACGCTGAACTATCGCCAGCATGGTGGAAACCTGATTGGCTCGAACAACTCCATGCGCGATCGGCTTACCCGGGTACGCATGATGTTCGGCGGAACGTTTCGCGAATGGACTGAGAAAAATCTTACGGCGTTGCGCACTTGCGCAGGGCTGCTTGACGAACGCAGCGGGGTTGCGCTCGCCCGTTTCGAGGCGGCGCGAGACGCAAACCTGTTGCGGCGCCTCTATTTGCTCAAGAAAGCTGGAGTTTATCGCCAGACGGGCTTTGGTACCGTTGGCCTGATCATCGCTGCCAGCATCCGGAGAATCTGATTCATGACCATTCTTGTGACCGGCAGCGCCGGCTTCATCGGGGCGAATTTTGTCCTGGACTGGCTGGCTGTTGGCGATGAGCCTGTCATCAGCCTCGACAAGCTGACCTATGCCGGTAACCTGGCAAACCTGAAGGGCCTCGAAAGCGACAGTCGCCATCAGTTCGTCCAGGGTGATATCACGGACAAGCAGCAGCTTGCTGATCTCCTGCAGGAGCACAGGCCCCGCGCGATCATCAACTTCGCTGCCGAATCCCATGTAGACCGGTCGATCGACGGCCCGGAGGAATTCGTGCAGACCAACGTCGTCGGCACTTTCCGCCTGTTGGAAGCCGCGCTTGGGTACTACCGATCCCTGTCGGAAGACCAGGCAAGCGCCTTTCGCTTCCTGCACGTCTCGACCGATGAGGTCTATGGCTCGCTCGAGCCCACCGACCCAGCATTCTGCGAAGAAAAAAAGTACGAGCCGAACAGCCCCTATTCGGCCTCGAAGGCCGCGTCGGACCATTTCGTCCGTGCCTATCACCACACCTACGGGCTGCCAGTGCTGACCACCAACTGCTCGAATAATTACGGCCCTTATCATTTCCCCGAAAAGCTTATTCCACTCGTCATCCATAACGCGCTCTCCGGCAAACCGCTGCCAATTTATGGAGACGGCCAGCAAGTGCGGGACTGGCTCTATGTCAAGGATCACTGCGCGGCCATTCGCCGCGTGCTCGAAGCAGGCACACCGGGCGAAACTTACAACGTGGGTGGCTGCAACGAGAAAACGAACCTGCAAGTGGTGACCACCCTGTGTGACATCCTCGACCAGGAAAGTCCGCGAGCGGACGGACAGAGTTATCGTGATGCCATCGTGTTCATCAAGGACCGGCCCGGGCATGACCGCCGCTACGCAGTGGACGCGAGCAAGATCTGCAGGGAACTGGGTTGGTCGCCGGCTGAAACCTTCGAGAGCGGCATCCGCAAAACCGTGCGTTGGTACCTGGACAACCAGGACTGGGTCACTCACATCACTAGTGGCGCCTACCGAGAGTGGGTCAGCAGGCAGTACCAATGAAGATCCTTTTGCTTGGCGCAAACGGCCAGGTGGGCTGGGAGCTACGACGTGCGCTGGCGCCGCTGGGTGAAGTCATTGCCTGCGATCGCCAGCGAGCCGATCTGTCACGACCGGAAACCCTGGCACCGCTGCTGCGCCAGTGCCGACCTGATGTCATCGTCAATGCCGCAGCCTACACGGCTGTGGACAAGGCGGAAACCGACGAGGCGGGTGCAGCGTTGGTCAACGCCACGTCCGTTGGCGAGCTGGCCGCACTCGCCAAGGAACTGGATGCACTGCTGGTCCATTACTCGACTGACTATGTATTCGATGGCACCGCGATTGGGTTTCAGCGTGAGGACGGGCCAACCGCGCCTTTGAATGTATACGGCAGAACCAAGCTGCAGGGCGAGCGGCTGATCAAGGCCTCGGGATGCCGCCATCTGATATTGCGGACCAGTTGGGTATACGCCTGCCGTGGACGTAACTTCGCCAAGACCATGCTGCGCCTTGCCTGTGAGCGCGACGAGCTGAAGGTCGTGGTCGATCAGGTCGGTGCGCCCACCAGCGCCGAGCTGATTGCTGACGTCAGCGCACTGATGATCCAGCGCCTGCGGCATGATCCCGACTTCGCAGTACAGGCCTATGGCACCTATCACCTGGTGGCGGGCGGGCAGACCAGCTGGCATGAGTTCACCCGTTTCATCATCCGCACGGCGCGAGGCCTGGGTATGAAGTTCAGGGTCGAGGATGCGCGTATTCTGCCGATCCGTGCCGCCGAGTTCCCGGCGGCTGCGGCGCGTCCGGCCAGTTCGTTACTGGACACACGCAAGCTGCGATCCACCTTTGATCTTCAACTGCCCCATTGGCAGGAGCATGCCGAGCGCATGCTGCATGAAGTCGTACCGGTAGAGGTGGCCGCCCGAGTAGCGAACGAGCATCTCGACCAGGCGCTACAGCGTTCCGAATCCCCTTCCCATATTGCACTGGCCACCCGACGGCCCTGAGGACTTATGAAGCGCAAAGGCATCATTCTGGCCGGTGGCTCCGGCACCCGTCTGCACCCTGCGACCCTCGCGGTTTCCAAGCAGCTACTGCCCGTGTTCGACAAGCCGATGGTTTATTACCCGTTGAGCACGTTAATGCTTGCCGGTATCAGGGAAATCCTCATCATCTCCACTCCACAGGACACGCCGCGCTTCCAGCAGCTACTGGGTGATGGCACGCAGTGGGGGCTGGAGCTCTCATATGCCGTGCAGGACTCGCCGGATGGTCTCGCGCAAGCCTTCCTCATCGGGGAGACATTCCTCGATGGGCATCACTGCGCGCTGGTGCTCGGCGACAATATCTTCCACGGGCATGATTTCGCCGACCTGCTGCACAACGCCACGCTGCGGGAACAGGGTGCGAGCGTTTTCGCCTATCACGTGCATGACCCTGAGCGTTACGGCGTGGTCGAGTTCGATGATCAGGCCCGTGCGGTCAGCCTCGAAGAAAAACCGGTGCGGCCCAAGTCCAGCTATGCCGTAACTGGGCTGTACTTCTACGACAACCAGGTGGTCGAAATTGCCAAGGGCATCAAGCCCTCGGCTCGGGGCGAACTGGAAATCACCGACGTGAACCGGGCCTATCTGGAACAGGGCACGCTTAGCGTAGAGATCATGGGGCGCGGCTACGCCTGGCTCGATACCGGCACGCACGAATCCCTGCTTGAGGCTGGACAGTTCATCGAAACGCTGGAACGACGTCAGGGGCTGAAGGTTGCGTGTCCCGAAGAGATCGCCTACCGCAATCAGTGGATCGATGCCCAGCAGCTCGAACGACTCGCCGAGCCGCTGTCAAAGAACGGCTATGGCAAATATCTCAAGCGGTTGCTGACGGAGCGGGTGTATTGATGAAGGCGATTCCCCAGGCGATACCCGAGGTACTTCTGCTGGAACCGCGTGTGTTCGGGGACGAGCGGGGCTTTTTTTACGAGAGCTTCAACCACCGCCAGTTCGAGGAGGCGGTGGGTCGGTCCGTCTCCTTTGTTCAGGACAACCACTCCCGCTCGGTGAAAAACGTGCTACGCGGGCTGCATTACCAGGTACAACAGCCCCAGGGCAAGCTGGTGCGTGTCGTCCAGGGCGAAGTATTCGATGTGGCCGTGGATATCCGCCGCAGCTCTCCGACCTTTGGTCAATGGGTAGGCGCAATTCTCAGCGCTGAGAACAAGCATCAACTATGGATGCCGGAAGGCTTTGCTCACGGCTTCGTCGTGCTTTCGGAAACCGCCGAATTTCTCTACAAGACGACCAGTTACTACGCCCCGGAGCATGAGCGTTGCATCGTCTGGAACGATGCGGAGCTGGATATCGATTGGCAATTTTGTGAAGAGCCAACTTTGTCTGAGAAAGATGCTCAGGGTGCCAGCCTCGCTGGCGCAGAGGTGTTCGCCTGATGCAACATTTTTCGGTTACCCCTCGGGAAATGGCAGCCAGCCTCTGGCGTAACCGAGGTCTGGTCTGGGCCTTGGTCCAGCGGGAGGTGGCGGGCCGCTACCGAGGCTCGATCATGGGTATGTTGTGGTCGCTGTTCAATCCGATCTTCATGCTCGCCATTTATACCTTCGTTTTTAGTGTGGTGTTCAAGGCCCGTTGGAACGTCGGCAGTGATTCCAAAACCGAATTCGCGCTGATGTTATTTGCCGGTCTGATGATTTTCAGTCTGTTTTCCGAGTGCTTGAATCGCGCGCCAGGGTTAATCATCGGCAATACCAACTACGTAAAAAAAGTAGTCTTTCCGTTGGATGTGCTGCCTTGGGTCGCCCTTGGTTCGGCTTTCTTCCATTTTCTGGTCAGCCTGAGCGTCTGGTTGATTGCCTATGCAATTCTCTTCGGAACGCCGAACATCACAGTACTGTTGTTGCCATTCGTGGTGTTTCCGCTTGTCTTGCTCACGCTTGGTATCACTTGGTTTCTAGCGTCTCTGGGTGTGTTTTTACGTGACGTTGGGCAAGTGATAGGTGTGCTTATCCCTGTATTGATGTTCATGTCGCCGATTTTCTATCCGGTAACGGCGCTGCCGGAAGCCTACCAGGGATATTTGAGGATGAACCCGTTGACGCCGGTCATTGAGCAGGCACGTGCTGTGATGTTCCTTGGCCAGCTACCAGACTTTGCACAGCTTGCTGTTCACGGCTTGGTTTCACTTGTGGTTTTCTGGCTTGGTTTTGCTTGGTTCCAGAAGACGCGAAAGGGGTTTGCCGATGTCCTCTGAAATCGCGATCAAGGTTGAAAGCCTCAGCAAGTGCTTTCACATCTACGATACCCCGCGTGATCGCCTGAAGCAGATGCTGTTGCGAGGGCGCCGCACGTATTACAAGGAATTCTGGGCGTTGCAGAACACCTCCTTTACGGTGGGGCGGGGCGAGACGGTTGGCATCGTAGGGCGCAACGGCAGCGGTAAGTCAACGCTGCTTCAGCTGATCTGCGGGACGCTCAACCCGACGGGAGGCGAAATCCGCACCGAAGGTCGGATCGCTGCGCTGCTTGAGCTGGGCTCGGGCTTCAACCCCGAGTTCAGCGGCCGCGAAAACGTCTACATGAACGCGGCGGTACTGGGCCTGACGCGGAGCGAAACAGAGGCACGCTTTGCTGATATCGAAGCCTTCGCTGAAATCGGTGAGTTCATCGACCAGCCGGTGAAGACTTACTCCAGCGGCATGATGATTCGCCTCGCATTTGCCGTGGCAATCAATGTAGACGCCCAGATACTCATCATCGATGAAGCGCTTGCTGTAGGAGACGAGCTTTTTCAGCGCAAGTGCTACGGCCGCATCGAGGCCTTGAAACAAGGAGGCGCGACGATCCTGTTCGTTTCGCATTCGGGCGGCACGATTATCGAGTTCTGTGACCGTGCCATTCTGCTCGACAGCGGGGAGCAGCTCGCTATCGGCAAGCCCAAGGACATCGTCGGAAAGTATCAACGGCTTATCTACGCGCCCGCAGATAAGCGCGTTGCGATCCGCGAAGAGATTCGGGCCGGGCAGCGAACCCTGGAGGCAGGTGAGGCGAAGGCTGCAGGGGCCATTTCACATGCTGAATCGGAAGGGCGGCGAGGTAGGCAACATGATGGCGAATTCTTCGACCCGCATCTCAAGCCGCAAAGCACTATCGAATATGAAAGCTCCGGTGCTCGTATCGAAGCCCCCGCCATATTCACGCTTGCCGGTGAACAGGCGAATTGCTTGGTCAGGGGCCGTAGTTACCTCTACCGCTACAGGGTTCGATTCGATTGCTGGGCGACCAACGTCCGCTTCGGGATGATGATCAAGACCACTACAGGCTTCGAACTGGGTGGGGCTGCCTCTCGAACCGCCGGTGCGGGCATCGCACACGTCAAAGACGGCCAGATTATGGAGGTCGAGTTCCGTTTCGATTGCATGCTCAACGAGGGAACCTATTTCCTCAATGCAGGCGTGACCGGAATGGTTGGCGAAGAGGAATCCTTCCTTCACCGCATCATGGATGTCTGTCTCTTCAAGGTTTTGCCCAGCGAGGAAAACACCGCAACGGGCGTGATCGATTTCAATTGCATCGCTGAGTACGCTGATGCGGTTGCTTCTTTACGAGCATAGAGTTGGTATGAATTCGCAGAATCAGAAACGCATTGTCGTCGTGTTGGGCATGCATCGCAGCGGTACCAGTGCACTGACCCGCGCGCTGGTCGCCATAGGTGCCGGTGTTGGCGACAACCTGCTCCCGGCCGGTCATGACAACCCCAGAGGCTTCTGGGAAGACAAGGATTTCGTCACGTTCAATGACCGCCTGCTGGCGATGCTGAACGCCGGTTTCGATTCCCTGGCATTGCTGCCCGAGGGTTTTGAGCGGCGTACCGATGTGAGGGAGTTGCAGCTCGAAGCTGTGCTGATGCTCCGTGAAAAACTGCAGGGGAACGACCTCTTTGCCATCAAGGACCCACGGACCTGCCGCCTGCTGCCTTTCTGGCAGCCTGTATTCCAGCACCTGGAGCTGTCGGTAACTTACGTGGTCGCCGTCCGCCATCCGCTCAGTGTTGCGGATTCCCTGAGCGCCAGGAATCAGTTTCCTAAGCGCAAGTCTCTGTGGCTCTGGCTGCAACACTACGCTGCGGCAATCAATAACACCCAGGATGCGCCACGCCTGTTCATCGACTATGACCAACTGCTGGCCGCGCCACAGCAGCAGTTGCAACGGATTGCCTCACGCTTGGAGCTGGCCGCCGACAACGACGCGGCCATCCGCGACTACATCGATAATTTTCTCAGCTCGGAGCTGCGCCACGCTGCCTACACACCGGAAGACGTCCAGTTGTTTCAGGGAATGCCGGAGCCTGTCGTCCAGGCCTACCGGTCTTTACTGGCAGCCGCAGCGGATGCCGAAAGCGTAGATTTTGCGGCTGACTGGCAAGCGGTGGGCAAAGCCCTTGAGCAGCAGCACGGCATGCTGGACTTTCTCCAAGACTACGACCGACTCTGCCAGCAGCTGAATACCGAGCTGCAAGCGGCCTCTCAGCAATTGGAGTCCAGTGCTCAACAGTCGGAGCGCGAGCGTCTGGAGCATCAGGAGGCGCACAACAGGCTAGAGCAGCGTCTTATGGCCGAAACGACGCGCCTGAACGAACTGTTGGCGGTTGAGAGGGACCGTTTCGGCGAATTTCGCGACAAGGCGGCTCGCGAATTGGACGATTTGCGCACCCAGGCTGCGCGTGAAAAAGTTGAGGCAGTACAGGCGAGTCAGAACGAGATAAATCGACTGCAAGCGCAGCTGTCTCACGCAGAAAACGAGCTGCGCATCTTCCGTGACTCCAATTCCATGCGTATCACCGCCCCGGCTCGGGCGTTGGTTCGTCTGCTGGGCCGCACGGCGTCACCGCATCAAGCTAAAACGTCGCTGCGTATCGGATTAGCCAAGGTCGACCAGCTCCTGGCGCGGTCCGGTTTTATCCTGAGACAGGAAGGCCCGATATCCTTTTGCCGCAGAACGGTAGGGTATGTCAGCCGCAGCGTACGCCGGCGTCTGGCGATCAAGGAGGCTGAACGTTATTTGCCGATGGCTGCAGCAAACACCGGAACGCCGCCGTTGGTGTCATTTGTTACGCCGATCTATGACCGCACCGATGTGCTTCGCCAGACTATCCAGTCAGCGCTAGCGCAGACCCTGCCAGTGTTCGAGGTGATTCTGGTGACCGACGGCTCACCCACTCCTACCATGGCAGTGGTCGAAGAGTTCCGAAATGATCCGCGGGTACGCATTTTCAGCTACCCGGTCAGTTCCGGTAACGCAGTACGCGGGCGCAACAAAGGCATCCTTGAGGCTCGCGGTCGCTATATCGCTTTCCTCGACAGCGATGACCTAGCAGCGCCTGATCGGCTTGAGGTGTGTCTGCCACTGCTCGAATCGGGCCAAGCCGATGTGGTGTACGGTTCCTGGCGTGCAAAGCTTGACGGTACCCGGGAGATAGACGGCCTGGTCGATGGTCAGGTGGTGCACAGCCCGAACTGCGATCTGGATATGCTGCTCAAGGTCTGCGTGCCCTGCCAAAGCACCGTGATGGTGCGGCGCGATTCGCTGTTGAAGGCCGGTTTTCTCAAGCCGCGCATGGAATACCGCGAAGACCATGAGCTATGGGCTCGTCTGGCCTTCTACGGAGCCCGCTTCAAGACCATAGAGCACGTGCTGACCGACCTGCGTCTGCATGCGGGCAACAACGAACTGAACTTCAAGGACAACGATGGCCACTGGGAAGCGCTGTTGGCGCGTGAGTACCGGGTACAGGGCCCGCGGCCGAAAAAGATTGCCTTCATTCTGGCCTGCCTTGGCATATCCGGGGGGGCGGCAGTCGTCCTGCGTCACGTGAGCATGCTGATCGAGCAGGGCCATGATGCCTTCATTATCAGCTTGAGCAACGAGGGCTCCATCGAATGGTTCGGCAACCCGGCCATCCGTGTCTACCGCCTGGATGAGCTGTCGCGTTGTGGGGCGGACAACATCGATCTCCTGTTCGCCACCTTCTGGACCACCGTCGATTGGCTGGAGCGGATTCCCGCCCGCCGCAAGCTCTACTTCGTGCAGTCGGACGAGCGCCTGTTCTATGAAGAGGATGCTGTCAAGGCCCAGGTAGCCGCGACCTACCAGGGGTCGCATGAGTACGTCGCGATTGCGCAATGGATCTGCAACATGCTGCGCGACGAGTACGGGCAGCAAGCCGTGCATTACGTGCCCAATGGGCTTGATCAGGAGATGTTCTATCCTGACAGCCCGCTGCAGGAGAAGAATCCCGAGCGCCCGCGTGTGCTGATCGAGGGCCCTATTTCCGTACCCTTCAAAGGCATGGCGGAGGCCTACGAGGCCATCAAGGACTTGGATTGTGAAATCTGGATTGTCAGCTCCAGCGGTCGCCCAGAGGCTCATTGGCGGTATGACCGATTCTTCCAGAGCGTCAACCACGCCGGAATGCGGCACATCTACTCCTCATGCGACATCCTGCTGAAGATGAGTCGCGTGGAGAGTTTCGCCTACCCGCCGCTGGAAGCCATGGCCTGCGGTTGTGCCGTTGTCCTGGGTGAGGTCAAAGGTGGCGTCGAATATGCCGAAGACAACGTCAACCTGCTAAAGGTTGGGGCGGGGAGCGTCGATCAGGCGCGGCAAGCCGTTGCGCGGCTGATGGCGGATGAGTCGTTGCGCAAGCGTCTGCAACTGGCCGGTTACGAAACGGTGCGTAACTGGAGCTGGGAGGCGTCCAGCACCGCGATGACCGCCGTGCTGAGCGCCGATGCCGGCAGAACGGTGACCGGCGCTGCCGCTGAGGATCTAACGGTCGTCTGACCGCCCGCCGCTCCGATGGCGGAGACCGCAAGATAGCGGCTCTCCGCGCCGGCCTTGCCATCAATCGATGGTAAGTAAGGCCAGGCGAGCGCTGTCTGTTCCTGCCCTGGCTATTGTGCTGCTCTGAGAGCGTTACTCTGTTCGAGGGGGCAAGCCGGGCGCTCTCGCTGTCAGCGGCTCTTCAGTGGCCAAGCCTGACAACGCCGGTTCCATGACCGGTTGCATTTCGTCTACTTCGCGACGCCTGGCTTCATTGGCGTAGTGCTTCACTATCGTGTTCTTGAAGGGGATCACCACATAGAGCGAAAACGACAATGTCACGACGGTGAAGATGATCGCCGAAAACGCATTGTTTATGCTCAGCGTCAGGCCCGCCGTCGTGATCGACGAAATCAGCACCGTGCGGGTAATGGTTTCGAGCCCACATAACGTCAGTGTCTCTTTGCCCAGGGCTGTGGCGTACCGCAGCCCTGCGAGCGAATACGCAACGAAGAAGTGAAAGACGATCAGTGCCAGAATCAACGGCAGATTGAAGATAAGACGGACAGGATTGGCTAGATCCCATCCCAGAGCGGAGTAGGGATAGTTGATGCCTTTCAGGAACGTCATCAGGACTACCGCCCCGGTGCAGCCGATCAGTAGCAACCCGCTTGGGTTGTTCATGTGCAAGCGCAAGTCCAGGTGCTTGATCCAACCGAAAGACAGCCAGCCCAGAAAGTAGAACAAGCCGTAATACATGGCGCTGTCCACGTTCAGCCACATCCGAGGGGTCTGGGCCGGTGGTGAATCCAGGGCGAACAGGCTTGCCAGGTACAAACCGACGAAGACGCACGCCAGCCCGGCTCGGGTGGTGGTGATGGTGCAGGCAGCACGGAAAATCAGCGCAGTGACGAAAATGCAGGGCAGAAACCAGAGGCTTGGCCCATAGGGGGTTTCGTTTCGTACCCCAAGCAATGCCTTCAGCGCGAGGCTGGCAACTACGCTGAAGCTGTCCGTTGCCGGAATACAGAGCAGATACACCACGATGGACAGCAGCGAATAGACGAAGTAGGGAATCATCAACTGCTTGAACTTATCGATCGTGAACTGCCTGAACGAAGTGCGCGTGCGGGTGCTCGCAAAGCATCCGGAGATGAAAAAGAACAAAGGGACGTGAAAGGAAAAAACGAAAGGGTACAAATTGCCAGCGCTGCCGCCCAAGTGGCCAAGATAGATGTAGAAAATGCCGACGAATTTCAGTGAATCGATCCAATTGATTCTTCGTTCCATGAGCTTGCCTTCTCTCGATAATTAGGCCATCTGCGCCGCTGTGTAGCGACGTTATAAGTAACTTTCCGTTCTGAATACAGTTCGGCGACGTGCTGTTTAAAGAGGGGTATGAATCCTTGAGCCTTCGGGCAGCTCGATCATGCCAGGCAAGGTCAACCCGACGCAGTGCGATCTACTGGGGCAAATAGCCAGGCAATTAGGCAGGGTGCAATGCTGAGAACGCAGTCGTCTGTTGGACTGCCAATTTGAACTACCTTTATGTGCGTTGCGGCAGCGGCAGCCAACAGATCGTGCCACTTGTTGTATGAGCTAACGAACAGCCGGCTCTCGTTGGATGAGTTTACGAATGGCTCGGGACAAACGGTGGCGAAACTGCTCGGCGGGTTGCTCAAGGAGCCGATAACCCAGCATGCCGGCCAGCAAGGCCAAGATCACTGCGGCGAGCATGGCGATGAGGCTACCTTGCCAGTATCTTGCCAGAAGACTGAAGACCAACCAATGAAACAGATAGGTCGAATAGCTGATCGCGCCCAGCCATGCCATCGGCCTGCTCATTAGCAAACGCCCAGCGAGCCCGTGGCCGTCGACCAACAGCACAAGAAAAATCGCCCACAGTAGGCCCAGGTAAAGGTGTTTGTTCATGAGGGCCATTGACGGTGGCGTGTCAAATAACCACAGGCGGGTACCCGGCAGAGCGAGCAGCAGGATCAGCAATGTGGCGAGTGCGTAGGGCGTGGCGACGCGTGCCCGAGGCAGTTGTCGCAGGCGTTGTAGCAGCAGCGCGGCGAGGATGCCAAACAGGAATGCAGGCAGATACCAGCGAGTTTCAGCCGAGTTCTCGGGCGTCTGCCAATAAGGCCATAACACCTGCTGTAGGAGCAGCAGCGACAATCCGCCGATGGTCAGCGTGGCGTGGCCATATCGGCGTAGTAGCCACAGGCCGGCCCAGGCCAGCGGCGGGAGCAGCAGGTAAAACTTGAACTCCACCGGAATCGTCCAGAGGTGAATGAAGCCTTGCTGGAAAGTTAGGGCGGCTTTCAATTCGGTGGCTGTTGTGATGCCGATCCCTGCCCAGTAATACAGCAGACAGGCCAGAAAATAGAGCGGCAGAACGCGCAGTGTGCGCCCGAGCGCGTAGTCGGCGAGGCTCGACAAGCCAAAGCCGCGCTGTTGCAGGCGCAGCGTAAGCAAGAAGGAGCTGAGGACAAAGAACAGCCAGACGCCGTATTTTCCGGCTCCGCGTGTCAGTGGAAAGGTCGCCGGGTAGAAGTGGCTGAACGCATGAACCAGAAGCACCAGCAGGCAGGCCAGGCCGCGGATGCCGTCGGCGGCGGGCAGGTTTCTAGGCGGGCTGGGCTGCGCAGGCATGGCACGCTCGTGCGAGATGCAGGGAAGTTGATAGCGCTGACACGCGCGGGCGGGCGGTGATTGTAACCAATGCGCACTCCAGTGTCTGGTTGAGTCTGAGATACGATCCCTCCCGTTTCATCACTCTGTGCGCCTGTCTGTACTGAGATTGCGTACTTCAAAGAGGGCTCGCGCGCTTACTGCGGTAGGCCGATAGCAGCAACCGTTTTCTCTGTTTATGCACCAGGTCTTGCGGTCGCTGAAGCAGAAACGCTGATGTTCATCTGGGGAATGAGAGCGCCCAGACGGATCTCAGCCAAACGAGTCCGCCGACGCTGACGGGCTTTGTTTGCGGGGCCAGCCAGCCTGCCCGGGTATTACTCGCCGGCCAAGCATGAGCGCCATCTCAGCGTCCACCAGGCCAAGCTCCAGCTCCTGGCGAACCAGTTCACGGTAGGCTGCCTGGTGACTAGGGGCATCAAACCCTAGTACCGGTACACCTAGTGGGGCTGAATCAGCATACTCAACTCTCCCTGAGCATCGGCCCGATAGCTCGATCAGCGATAGTCCGCAGGCTGCATCACCATGGCGGCCCGTACCGGATTCGACTCGACGTAACGCGGACTAGCCAGCATATGGCCCTCTGCCTGTGTCAGGCAGGAGCGATACAGGCCCTCCCACAGCGTCCCACTACGCCGATAGGCGCGATTGAAATACTGCACGTACGTTGCCCGAGTGCTTCATCAGTTCTCCCGGCGCCTCGGCACGTTAGGCGCTAATCAGCAGATGAACATGATTGGCCATCAATACATAGGCATGGATGCACAGTTGGTTTTACCCGCGTATTCATGCAGCAAGTCGAGGGAAATCGCGATGTCTCCGTCTGCAACGAGGCAGACCTGCCGATTGCTGCCGCGCTGGGTCAGGTGGAGTGGCAATTAGGTAGGGTAAGGCGCGGACGGCGGGGCATGGAACTGCCCGTGGGATGCGGGCCGGTAGATTAGCGTGAAGGAAGGTATGGAAAACGCGGTCTGTCCCATATTTACTACTGCAATGGCTTTCAACGAATGTGCTGGAGGCCCTCTGGCCAGTCATCCATCACATAGATCACAACGCGGCAGCGCGCCGCAAATAAATGATGGCGGGATTCTAGAGGCAGAACGAAGGGGCGTCACCCTGTTCGGGACGGCTGGTCGATGCGGGGGTGAAGCGGGGATGGAAATGGACTACCGATGAATAGAAAAGGCAGCCCGAGGGCTGCCCTTTCATTCAGCTAAACCGCTTTCAAATGAAGCTTAGAAAGTGGCGAAGCTGTTGCCGTCTTTGGCAACGGTGTAGCTCTGAACGCTCAGGCCGTAATCGTTGGCATTGGTGGTGTTACCGGTAGCCGGGAACTCACCGTCAACCAGCAGACGCAGCTTGCCTTCACCGGCCAGTACCAGCCCTTTGGCGGCGGCAGCGTCGAAGATCTGCTTGACGCTGATCTGAGTGGTGGAGGAGCGAGCTGCCAGAGTGGCGGACTGGCCAGCGACGTCGCTCAGGTTGATGGTCTGCTGGGCGCCATTGTCAGCGATGACGGTGATGTAAACATTACCGGCAACGTTGGTTTTGTTGGAGATGCGAACGAAGTTCTCGTAAGCGCCACCCGGCTTCAGAGCGAGGTCAACGTACTGGGAAGCGCCGTTCTTGGCCAGCTCACCAATCTTGCCGATGTTTACGCCAGCAGTAGTAGTGTTAGCAGCCGGAACGACCTTGTAGTTGGCGGTGTAGCTGGACGGTGCGATGGTGTTGGCTGCGCCGCCGGCAACGTGGTAGACAACGTCAACATAAGTCGGAGTGGCCGGGTTGCCTTGCACTGCTGCGTCGATGACGAAGGTTGCTTTGGTAGCGGTCAGCGAGCTAGCCGAAGTGCCATTGATGTCGATTGCACCACCGCCGAGTTTCACAGCATCTGGGACCAGCGCGCCAGCAGTTTTCAGACCTGCCGAAAAGTCGCCTTCAACTTCCAGCGCGGTGCCTGCACCAACGAGGCTGGCCAGAGCAACGGGCGCCATGCTGTAGTTAACCAGGCCAGGAACTGCGTCGATGGCCACTGCGCCGATCTTGGCGCTGTTAGCATCCAGAGCGCCAGTGAAGGCGGTGGAGGTTGGGTTGGCAGCAACATCGATCACACGCTGGACACTGAAAGGCTGGAAGGTAGCAACCAGGCCAGTGCCGAATTTGATGTAAGGCTTGGCAGCTACGTTGACCAGTGCATTGGTGCCATTGACGGCATCAACAGCGGTCTCGAAAAGCTGATAGCTAACGCCGACTTCGTTTTTGCCAGTCAGGGTCAGATTGTTGAGGGACAATACTACGTCGGCGGCTGGTGCCAGGTTGTTACCGGGGGTGACTTCCATGATAACGAAGTTCTGACCAGCTCCGCCTTGGGAGAGTGCGCCGTCGACTGCTGGATTGACACCATCATTGACCTGCAGAGTCGGAGCGGCGGTGAACTTGGCACCGTTCGTCAGCGAGACCTTGATGTAGCGCTGAGTCGCGGTGGTAACCGAAAAGCCCAGGTCCCAAGTCAAGGTTTCTGCGGTGGTAACCAAGTTGTTTGCCGGCAGGGACAACTCGGTCGCGATGGTGTTTACGATCGGAGTAGTAACGGTGAAGTCAACGTTAGCTGCGAATGCGTTAACGCTCAGAGCAGAAACTGCCAGGGCGAGTAGTGTCTTTTTCATGATGCGGAGTCACTCCAAATGTTGTGTTGGTTCGAAGTCCTTCGAACCGTCCTTTCACCTGCCGTTTACGGGTGCTCGCTCTCTTCCGGAAGGGAACGAGCGGCATTCGGCGGGTGGGTCTCCCCCCAAGGGTTGGCCGAGGTGGATGATATCGATCCGGTATCAAAGTGCAAGCACAAGGATTAGCCGTGCGCTTTAATCGACTAGATTTTGTCGTCAACTTCGCGGCTGAAATATCTTGAAACCCTGATTTTACGTGGGTTTTCCTAGTTTATGGCCGTTTGTCGGCGACTCAGGGGCGGCCGCTTGTAGATTGACGCCTGTTATTCGTTGTCGCTGTTTTGGGATTAATTCTCTGTGCCACTACAAGGTCGAGCATCGCAGAACGTTATATGCGGTGCCGGTTGGCCGGAGGGGAGCAGGCAGGCGCCTCAGTTCGCGGGGGTGGCCCGCTCCTACAAGGGGCTGCGTTTGGGGTGGGTTGTTACGGGAGGGGCTCGTCC
>Ga0163200_1000474_pt1 | contig 17444 bp, 21 predicted proteins | sample PL_2010_200m_FD_113535 | JGI IMG/M metagenome (GOLD analysis project Ga0163200, IMG submission 113535) | Freshwater microbial communities from Powell Lake, British Columbia, Canada to study Microbial Dark Matter (Phase II) - PL_2010_200m | ecosystem: Environmental > Aquatic > Freshwater > Lake ... | reverse complement strand
GTAATACTATTAAATCATGCCTTTATATTACGGCAATCAACTCTTCACCAGATATTGCTTTCTATTTCTCAAGCTATAATTCACTTCTAATCAACGAGCCTGGCAACGGCGGAATCACCCTGCGAATCTGTTGGTCTACCCCAAGGATTCCGCCGTTGCCATTTTCTACTGTCCAAACCATGGAATACCGTTATTTCTCAGCTAATACGTCATCAGTCACTTTCTGACTATCGCGTCGATAGTATATCCATTCGATGCCGTACAGGATCACAGCTATAAACGATGCGGGAAGCAGCCAGAGGAACCCCATGCGTATGCCGGCGGCTCCACCCCCGACCGCGTCAGAAATGGCGCCCACAATCGACGGGCCTATTGCACCCCCCAGGAATACGATCGTCGCGAAAGCACCATAAGCAGAGAATCGGTGGGAGACCGGTGTAACATCCATTGTAACAGCGAAAATCATTGAGGTTGCACCACCAACTGCGAAAAAAGATATAAACAGAATGACAGTGATAGCAGATATCGGTATCGAGCCCATGAAGTATATTGCGGCACCCGTCATGCAGGCGAACACGAACTGGGCTAAAGTCATCATATAAATGCGGGAGTTTTTATTCTTTCTGTACCAGGCGTCTGTAGCGAAACCAAAGGCGAGCGCCCCCAGGATGCCCATCAAAGCGGCAGATCCTACTATGCTGCCAGCCTGCGCGGCGCTAATATCATAAGAACGCATCATGAAAGCCGGAAGCCAGCCAGCCCACGTAAACGTCATCATACCGAAGCACATGTGTCCAAATGCAGTAAGTAAAAATGACGGTATTTTAAAAACCCCGAGCCAGCCTGTGAAGTATTCTTTGTTGAAAGCGCTCTCCCCTTCCTTTCTTACTGATCGAAAGTCCTTCAGGAAAAATGCCCAGATGCCGAAGATAACACCGGGAATCGCGAATATGAAAAACGGCATTTGCCACATTCCCGTCGCGGTAACAATCATTCCGCCCACTATCATACCGAGTGCAGTACCGGCGGTGCCGCCCAGGCCAAAGATGCCAGCCACTATTGATCTTTTAGCCTTGCTGAATGCTACTGACAGCCAGCCTCCACCGAGTGTTGTGAAGCCATCCTCTCCGAGGCCTACAGCCGCTCGTACAAAGAGCAGGCTGGTGAAATTCTGGCACACGCCGGTAAGAAAGGTTGTCACACTCCACACCAGCGCCATTATGGTGGCAAGCTTGCGCCGGCTCCAGCGGTCAATAAACCAGCCAAGAGGAATTGTAAACAGGCCGACCATAATCTGGAATGAGGTCTGTATTGCGCCCAGTTGCACATCGGTCAAAGCGAGGTCAACTTTGATCTGCTGCAATGTTACAGCCAGGATCGACCTGTCAGCATAATTGATAATAAGCAGGAACAGCATAACTATTAGAATACTGGCCTTCTGACCATTGGAGATTATATAGGCCTTCTCTGTCGGTGCCGTTGCCTTACTAGTTGATTCCATCGCCATAATTACTCCTTATAATTCTTATTCTTCGACTACACATCTGACCACATAATAAACGGGGGATCCCTGCTTGCAGGATTGGTGGTCATAGCGGATGGCTCTAAAGGATTGCCCATTTGAATATTCTCTCCCGGCACTAAGTATTCCCCTCCTATCAATGTTTTTCTTAACCACATCTGAGGACGATTAATTACGTAAGCACCAAAATCAGCCCCTAAAATAGTAGCCGATACCGGAGGATACTCCCGGTAGACTTCTATTAAATTCATACCTTCCAGTGCCTTTACCATTAACCACCTGCCAATTTATTGAATACCGCTTTTAACGAGCTATCTACTTGCTCTTTTTTAGTGCCGGCTCTTTTAACCCATGCCTCTTATAATATTTACTGGGGACTTTATCAGGATCTTTATAGATGTGATATTTACAGGGTTGTACCCCCACTTTTTCAGGGATATCGATTACCCATATAGGATAACCGGTTTTTCCCATGGCAATGATTTCTTCCATTGCACAGTGAGCACAATAAACAGGAAAATCACGCTTCCCAAATGTAATTTCTTGCGGATTTTTGATCTTGGCAAAGTTCGTTGGCTTTTCATAGCTATTATTGGATATTGATCTCCCTGCGCTGCCGCATAACGGCATCATGACCGTGAATTTGTCATCATCTTCCTCTACCACTACTGATGATAAATGACCCCTGAAGCCGGCGGCCAGCATCTGGGTCTGGCGTCCTACATCCACGCTTCGGTAGGTATCCATCACAGGAGAAAGCTGCTTAAAAGCTTCGTGGAGAGCTTCATAAACAGCCTTGTCTCCATTGTTTCTATAGATATAGCTCAATAATGATGTAATCCAGTCCCTGTAACTTTCATGCTGAAAAAAAGCCTCGCGATACATCCTTCTTGCAAGCTTTTTGGTTTCTTCTTGTTTCCCTGCATCAACAGCCTGTTGAATAAGGTCTACCGTTTCAACACCCATTTGCTTGAGTTCAGACTTGGTAAAGAACCTGTTTTTTTTACCAGGCATCTAACCCCTCCCGGTCAATTATATAATTACTACTTTACTTGGTTGATTTCGGAGCCGGTTTTTTCAGTCCGAATCTCTCATAAAAACGGGCAGGTATATCGTCAGGGTTCTTATAAATATAAAATTTACAGGGTTCCACTCCAACGTTTTCAGGGTCCTCCATAACCCACAACGGGTATCCGCCGGTTTCCATCGGGATGATGTCCTGAAGAGCACAGTGTGCGCAGTAAATCGGGAAATCTTTCTTGCCGAATGTCATTTTCTGGGGCTTTTTAATCTTTGCGAACTTGCCTGTTTCGTATCCTTTGCTGGCAATGGCCCTGCCGCCGCTGCCGCAGGGAGTCATCATGATAGTAAATTTCTCATCATCCTCCTCTACAACAACGGGAGTGAGATGTCCTCTGAATCCTGCTGCCAGCAGCTTAGCCTTTTGCCCGGCGTCCTGGTTGCGATACGCATCCGCCAGCGCAGTCAGTGATTCAAAGGCACGATACATCGATCTGTAGACAGCTTCATCCCCGAGTTCTTCCTGGATGAAGCCGAGTGTTGAAATTAGCCAGTCCCAAAATATATTGTGCGTGGAAAGATATTCACTATACATTCTGTGTGCGAGTTTTTTCGCTTTTTCCAGGTCACCGGCATCGATTGCCTTCTCGATCAGTTTAACCGACTCCGCTCCCATCTCTTTCAACTCACTTTCAGTGAAATACCGCTTTTTTGTCTCAGCCATCTTAACCTCCCAATATAAAATTATCCCGATTGGCCCCGGATAATCACGCTGACCTTCTGAATCTTGCCCACTTTGGGATGCTCTTTCTCTATGATCATTCCCCTACTTCTAAGCTGGAGATCATTAACCCCCCGGCGGAGATTAGACAGTTTAGTGCCTTCAAGTGCGTACGTCATACCTAGCTCTATTTCCTTAGACTTATTGTATTGTTGTTACATGGATGATTTCGGAGCCGGTTTTTTTAACCCAAACCTCTCGTAATATTCGGCAGGGATTCTGTCGGGGTCTTTATATATATGTAATTTACAGGGTGTTTCCCCTAATTTTTCCGCCGCATCGGTTACCCAGATAGGGTAGCCTGTTTTTTCCATGGGGAAAATGTTCTCAATTGCACAATTAGCGCAATACATAGGGAAATCGCCCCGGCCGAAAGTTATTCTCTGCGGTTTTTTAATCTTGTCTAAGTTCTTTGAAGTTTCATACTTCTTATTGGATATGAGCTTTCCACCGCTGCCACAGGGGGACATCATCACAGTAAATTTTTCATCATCTTCCTCCACTACTACCGGGGTTAAATGAGCCCTTAAGCCGGCAGCCAGCATCTGAGCCTGACGTCCTGGATCCTGACTGCGGTAAGCGTCCGCAGCAATGGACAGCTCTTCTAAACATTCAGATACGGCTTCAAAAACGGCTTCATCCCCGTTATGTTTATAAATATAGCTCGATAATATTGTGATCCAACTCACCCAAGCATCATGCTGGAAAGAAAACTCGCGGAACATTCTTCTTGCTAGCTTTTTAGCCTTTTCCAGTTCACCGGCATCAATGGCCTGCTGGATTAAATCCACCGTCGGAGTACCCATTTCGTTCAGCTCAGCCTTGGTAAAGAACCTCCGTTTCCTATCCTTCATCCAAATACCTCCAACCGAAATGCTGTGTTGGTATAATAACAGGCAGTATGAAATTTGTCAAGTATAAGAATAAGAAATATAAGAATAAGAAATAGTTGACAAAATCCATTTTGATTGTTATTATGTTTTAGTTTATTAAGGGAGGTTGCATCATGGACAAACTATATCCTGATATTGATGCAGCCATCGAGGATGTATTCGATGGCGCGGTAATCGCCTTCGGAAGCTTCTTCTCGGCCGGGAGGCCGCTGGAGCTTACAAAAGCACTGGCGCGCAAAGGCGTTAAAAACCTTACGGTCGTGGTTCAGCAACTGGGCACTGGTAACGAGGAGATGCTGGAGCTAATTATCAAGGGCCAGGTAAAAAAAGCGATATGCAGTTATCCTTTCCCGCGCTCGGCGAGCAAGGGCGCAGAACATGCCTTCGAACAGGCGGTGAGGAAAGGCCATATCGAGCTTGAGGTCTATCCCATAGGCACATTCGTAGAGAAGCTGCGCTGTGCAGGCGCCGGGATACCGGCCTTCTATACTCCCACAGGTGCGGGCACAGTGGTGGCCGAAGGCAAAGAAGCCAGGGTTTTCAACGGAGTTGAGAACCTGATGGAGACCGCACTGCCCGTAGATTTCGCCTTCGTCCACGCCTGGAAGGGCGATGCCGAGGGGAACCTTGTCTACCGCTTCACCGCGCAGAACTATAATAATGCCATGGCGATGGCAGGCAGGGTAACAATTGCTGAAGTTGAGACGGCAGTGAATGTTGGACAACTTGACCCCAACTTTATTCATACGCCAGGTATATTCGTCAAGCGCGTTGTGGAGACGGGAAGGCCGGAGCTGTACGAAACAACCGTGTAAAAGCAAGATTAGCTGGAGATAGAGATGAGCAAATTAAGTAAGGTTGTAGTACCCGACATGCCGCCCCTGGAGCGGGAGATGATCGCGCTGCGCATTGCCAACATGCTCGAGGACGGCTCGTATGTCAACCTGGGGATCGGCATACCCACGCTGGTTTCCAACTGGATAGAGGGCAGGGACATCGTTATCCAGTCAGAGATCGGCATGCTCAAATGCGGCCCGCTGGCGGAAGAGGGCAATATAGACCAGGATCGGATTAACGCCAGTTGCCAGTTTGTCTGCGATATGCCGGGCACGAGCTATTTCAATGTAGAGACCTCCTTCGCCATGATCAGGGGAGGGCGCATGGACGTGGCGGTGCTGGGAGCGCTGCAGGTATCTGCTAAAGGTGATCTAGCCGGCTGGAACAATCCTGCGCGCGGCCTGGGGAAGATGGGTAACATCGGCGGTTCGATGGACCTGGCTGTCGGCGCTAAAAAGGTGATTATTGCCATGGAACACGTCACACCGGGTGGCGACCCGAAGATTTTAAAAAAGTGCGAGTATCCGCTGACTGCTAAAGAGTGCATCGATTTTATCGTTACTAACTATGCCCTTATAGAAGTAACACCCAAAGGTCTGGTTTTGAAAGAAGTCATTCCCGGAATCACAGCCGAAGATGTACAGAAGATGACCGAAGCAAAGCTGATTATTGCCGACGATTTTAAGGAAATGGAGCTTTAGGAACTTATTCAAGTTTGTAAATTCGGGTTTCGGGTATTAAAGGAGGGTTTAGCGACCATGCCAAACCAGACAGGCAAGAAATATGTGTGCCCTAAGTGCGGGTCCGAGTTTATTGTAACCAAAGGCGGCAGCGGCGCAATTGTCTGTTGCGGCCAGCCTATGGAGCAGAAGAAGTAAACAAAGCTATTTAATACAGGAGAGATACATATGGCTAACCAGCTTGGTAAGAGATTCAAGTGCGGGGCTTGCGGGACCGAGGTTCTTTGTACCAAGGCCGGCGCAGGAACCGCACAGTGCTGTGGCAAGGATATGGAGCTGCAGCAGCCAAAGGCTTTGCCTTCATCAGATTAAGCAAAAATTCACACATTATGATGCCACAACAATAACCCTTATTCAAAATTGGTGAAAAGGAGGAAAATTGTTAGCTCTAAATGGTATTAGAATTCTGGATCTTGGTCAATACGTACCAAATTCCTTGTGCACCATGATCCTCGGTGATTTTGGGGCTGAGGTGATTAAAGTCGAGAATGCTGCTCCTAATGCACTTAACTTCCAGGCATCACCAAAGGGCGAAGAGCGAAGACGGGAAGCTGCTTTTGATGCTTTAAATCGTAATAAGAAGAGTATCGGGCTGAATTTAAAGTCTGAAATTGGTCGCCAGATATTTTACAAATTATCGAAGGAGGCTGATGTTATTATTGAGGGTTTTAGACCGGGCGTTGTCAAGCGTTTAGCAATAGACTATGAGACTATAAAAGAAATAAACCCTCGTATTATTTACTGTTCTCTCAGTGGATACGGTCAGGACGGTCCATACAAAAATTTACCGGGCCATGATGGCAATTACCTGGCAGTTGCTGGAGCTCTCAGCCTTTTCGGTAATAGGGAGGGCCCACCGGTTGCTCCTATGAATTTGTTAGGCGATTTTGCCGGAGCTTCCCTGCATGGTGTTATGGGTGTATTAATCGCTTTGCTGGCTAGAAGCAACACAGGGCGGGGACAATATGTCGACATATCTTATACTGATGGGATTATGACTTTTTTGACTAATTTGTCTATAGACTACTTCCGTGACGGAATTTTACCTAAACGGGGTGAAACTGTCCTGCACAATGCTTATCCCTACTCCAAAACATATAAAACTAAGGACGACACATATGTTGTAATTTGTGCCATAGAGCCGTGGTTTTGGGGGAATCTTTGCCGAGCTTTGGGAAAAGAAGATTACATTACTTACCACTGTCTACCGGAACACTTTTATAGTAAGCCCGAAGGTGACAAATGGGAAGAGATATCTTCATATTTGGAACAGATTTTCTTGACCAGAACGAGTGACGAGTGGGTTAATTTCCTATCGACAAAGGATGTGCCGATCTCTAAAGTTAATACCTTTGATGAAGCTGTTCGTGATCCTCAAGTACTTCTTCGTAAGATGGTAATAGAGATAAAGGATCCTACCCTGGGTAGTATTAAACAGTTGGGAATGGCTATCAAGCTATCTGATACGCCAGGCCAGGTGAGAAGTCTCGCCCCTCTTTTCGGTCAGCATACTAAAGATGTACTGCAGGCGGCAGGTTATAAGCCGGAAGAGATTGAGGAAATGCTTGAAAAAGGAGTAGTGGTCTAGATACTGTTTCGTGGCAGATGGAACAGGAGGAAACGGCTTGCTCCTGAATTCCAGAGGCCTGGCAGAGGCTGACAATGGATATATTCTGAGACATTTTGACAGTTCTTTTCAATGAATTACGTTAATATCGAAAAACTTATGTGCGTGAATTTAGCGAAATTATAAATTCAAAAACTTGACAGGAGGTAATCTAATGTTAGCACTTGAAGGAATTAAGGTACTGGATCTGACGATGGTTATTCCGGGACAGTTTTGCACTATGTTATTAGCTGATATGGGTGCAGAGGTAATAAAGGTCGAACGTTATATACCTGAGGAACTTGTACCCAAACCTATATTAGATCGTTTACGTGCAACGAGACGCCTTGACCGAAACAAGAAAAGTATCGGGCTAAATTTAAAATCGAAGGAGGGATTACAGCTATTCCATGAGCTGGCAAGGGGAGCAGATGCGATTCTGGAAGGCTACCGCCCGCAAGTAACCAAGGGTATGGGAATAGATTACGATACCATAAATGGAATAAACCCCAAGATCGTGTATTGCTCGTTATCGGGATTTGGTCAGGATGGCCCTTACAAGAACCTCCCGGGATTCGATTTGTCATATATAGCAATGGCGGGAGTTCTGGACGTAATACGTGATAAGAATGAGTTCCCTGTAATACCATCCAATTTTATAGGTGATATTGCCGGTGGCGGTATGCTTGCGGCACTGGGTATTACAATGGCTTTACTTGCCAGAGAACGTACAGGTAAAGGTCAATATATTGACATCGGTATAGCGGATGGTGCAATTGCTGTAATGGCACAGGCCTTCGCTATGCACTGGTTCGACCAAGAAAACTCAATAACCAGCGATACCGTACATATTGAAAAGCAGGCCGATTATGGCGTCTATGAGACAAAGGGGGGAGGATATGTATCTATAGCAGCCATTATACCGCAGTTCTGGGCCAGTTTATGTAAGGCTTTGGGACATGAGGAACTGATATTTGATCAAGGTAATGTGGAGAAACGGCAACAGGTTCGTAACGTACTGGAAGATGTTTTTCGTACCAAGACAAGGGATGAATGGTTTGATATATTAACGCAGTGTGATGTTCCCGTGGCAAAAGTCCACGATCTTGATGAAGCCGCTGAGTGTCCACAGTTCATACAACGCAATATGATCGTGGAAATAGAAAACCCCGTTAGTAAGAAACGTGAAAAACAGGTAGGGATTCCAATCAAGCTATCCGATACACCGGGAGCTTTGAGAACAAGCCCCCCAGTTACAGGTCAACATACAGATGAAATATTGAGAAATATGGGCATTAGTGTATCTGAAATCAACAAGTTACGTGAAACAAAAGTTATCCACTGATTTAAAAAACACAGTCATGTTTAATTGGAGTGTTAAAGGAGGCGAAACATGGACTTATTGTTAAAGGATAGGGTGGCTCTGGTTACAGGCGCCGGCAGACACATAGGACGGGAAATCGCCTTAACCCTGTCACGGGAAGGAGCCAAGCTTGTTGTCAACGATTACTTTGCCGACCGTGCCAAGGCTGTCGCTGACGAAATTACGGCAATGGGCTATGAGGCAATAGGTACTCAAGCTGACGTGCGAAAAGAGCCGGATGTCACGGCTATGTCCAAGAAAGCCGAAGATAAATTTGGCAAGATAGATATTCTGGTAAATAACGCTGGAGTGCTTCCTGAAGCACTCCTTACGGAACTGGTCAGCAGTGGTCTTGGTGGAACCTTTGCCGCTAGTGATAAAAAAGCTTGGGATGGAACTATGGACGTTAATCTCTATGGAGTGCTGAATTGCACCAGAGCAGTTATCAATTACATGATTCAGCAGAAATACGGCAAGATAGTGAATATCATATCTGATGCCGGTAGAGTGGGTGAGCCAAGGCTGACTACTTATTCTGCGGCGAAGGCCGGCATCGTAGGATTCTCCAAAGCCCTGGCCAAGGAAGTGGGTCGCTATCGAATAAATGTAAATTGTGTCTCCGTAGGTGCCACCCCACAGAAAGGGGCTGTTACTGAAATTGCTGACGACAAATTGAAAGACTGGTTCCGTATGTATCCTCTCGCCCGGGGTTGGGAGAGATTAGGGATACCTTCAGATATAGCCAACGCTGTAGCCTTCTTTGCTTCGGATGTGTCTACCTGGGTGACTGGCCAGGTGCTTAGCGTCAGCGGGGGCTATTCCATGGTGGATTAAAAAACTGTGGAGGTTTCATCATGTCTTACGAAACCGTAATTTATGAAAAAGAAGATAGTATCGCTCTGATTACACTTAATCGGCCTGATAGTCTCAACACTATTAATCTGAAATTAGCCCTCGAGCTGGAGAAGATCGTAGATGAGATTGCTGCCGATGATTCAGTTAGAGTTGTGATCATTTCTGGCGCCGGCCGTGCCTTTTGCGCCGGGGCTGATGTCAGAGAAGTATTGTTAACTGACGGTCCCACTCTTGGGAGTGAGTTGGGCAAAGGCAAGCCGCCAGCCCTTTTTGACAAATTTGAGAACCTGGATAAACCTGTTATCGGAGCCATTAACGGTTTGGCGATAGGAGGAGGCTTCGAGTTGGCCATGGTGTGCGACCTGAGGATAGCCTCGACCGCAGCCAAATTTGGATTTGGTGAGATAAAGATAGGCCTTATTCCCAGCAGTGGCGGAACGGTCAGGGCGCCGCGTCTCATGGGCATAACTAAGGCGAAGGAGTTGCTATTCTTTGGTGATCCGATTGACGCCGAGGAAGCATACCGACTCGGCTTCATCAATAAAGTTGTTCCCCCTGAGTCACTCCTTGCCGAATCCAAAAAATGGGCCAAAACACTGTCTCAGCGGCCGCCTCTGGCGGTGAAGGCGGTGAAATCTTGTGTTAACATGGGTACTCAGATGCCACTGTCTGCAGCAGTACATTATGAAGCTAAGCAGGCTGCAATATTATTCAACAGCGAAGACAAGCAGGAAGGGATAAACGCCTTTCTGGAAAAGCGACATCCCGTATATAAGGGCAAATAATAAGGGAGTTAACTTATGAATGATGTCTATGTGATCGGCTCGTACTCAACGCAATTCAAGAAATGGCCGGATAAATCAATCAAGGACCTGACCAAAATGGCATATACGGGCGTGCTGGAGGACTCGAAGATCGATGCAAATGATATCGGATCGGCCACGTTCTCAAACTGCGGCTGGGGACAGACATTTCAGCCAACGGAGAAAGATCCGGGCATGCCGGGGCAGATGTGCGTGCGCGGTCAGGTGGCGTTGGCTCCATTGATGAATGAAGGGATATTCCCAAAAAGGGCACCAATTATTAATGTGGAAGGCGCCTGCGCAAGCGGATCGCTTGCCTTTCAGGGCGTATGCAAGGAAATCCTTTCGGGGTATAGCGAGGTGTCAGTCGCCATAGGGGTTGAAAAGACCTTTTATCCTAATCATTTGCTGCAAGTCGTGGAGATGTTTCAGGGCGGCACGGATACCGCGAGATTAAACGATCTTTATAAAAGCTATGCAGGCTTGAGCGCGGAAACAGGCAAGGAATGGTCGACAAGCACCACTCACACGCTCTTCATGGATATATACGCCAGCCTGGCTGCCTGGCATATGAAGAAATATGGGACAACCCAGCAGCAAATAGCCTTCGCATCATCCACGAATCACCTGCACGGATCTATGAATCCGCTGGCGCAGTACCAGTTTGAAGTACCTGTTGAAAAGGTACTGGCCGATTACGTTGTTAGCTGGCCCCTGACCCGTGCAATGTGTGCACCGTTAGGGGACGGCGCAGCGGCAGCGATACTCTGTTCCGACAAATATCTGAAGAAACTGCCGAATGCTATTAAAAACAGAGCTGTTAAGGTGCTTGCCTGCGTTCCCGCTTCGGGGTATGAACATGAAATTGGCGGGACTTCTATCACCGGTTGGGCTGCTGAACGTGCGTACAAGTCGGCAGGAATTAAACCCTCCGACATAAATGTTGCTGAGGTGCACGATGCGACCGCATTTGCACAAATACATCAGGTCGAACAACTTGGTTTCTGTTCTCTGGGTGAGGGCGGAAAATTTGTCGAATCAGGAGTCACCCGGTTTGACGGGAAGAAACCCATCAATACGTCCGGAGGTCTTGAGTCCAAAGGTCACCCTATAGGGGCAACAGGCTTGTCTCAGGTTAATGAGATAGTCGTGCAGATCCGTGGTGAGGCAGGCAAAAGGCAGGTCAAAAGTCCTCAAATTGGTCTGGTCGAAAATGGTGGTGGCTTTATTGGCTTTGAGGAAGCATGCTGTGTTATTACTATTCTCGGCAAGAAATAGGTGGTGGATAGAGCTGCCGCTGGCAATATAACGTTTCTTAAATGGCGAAATGACTAAGATGGCATAGGAGGAAATATATGGAAGAAGTCTTGACCAAATTTAGAGCTATTGCAGAGCAACCATACGAATATTTGACCAGGCGCAAAGAAGAAACCAGTGCCAAGATGGTGGGTTGCCTTCCGATGTACGTTCCTGAGGAGATCATACATGCAGCGGGGGCATTACCTGTTGTGTTACAAGAAGGAAATGAGCCAATAACGCTGGGGCACAGCAAAATTCAGAGTTTCTTTTGTGGAATTGTGCGAAGCATCATCGATCTGACAATGAAAAGCAAACTAAATTTCTTGGATGCGATAGCATCTGCTGAGATCGATCTTCCCATAAGTGGTCTTGCGAACCTACTTCGGGCAAATATGAAGATCCCGGTCTTTCAAATATATCTGCCGCCTGTAATGGGGAGAAGCTCTTCGCTCGATCTATTATCTAAAGAAATGAAGAAGTTCAAATCTGACTTGGAAGGCTTCACCGGTCAAGAAATCACTGATGAAGGCCTCAAGCGCAGTATAGAAGTATATAACAGGAATCGCGGCCTGTTACGCTCGCTATATGAAATGCGAAAGAAGAACCCCGGTATATTGAGCTCCATTCAGGTAAGATCAATAGTTCTGGCGAGCATGCTTATGTCGAAAGAAGAACACAGTAAGTTGCTGGAAGAACTATTGTCAAAACTGAAGACCCAGAAGAAACCTTCAAATAACAAGGTAAATCTGGTACTGTCAGGATGTGTGTGCGCAGCGCCCCCTGTCGACATATTAGATATGCTTGAGGACCTGGGCGCCGTTATAGTGAATGACGATATTTACACTGGTGCCCGCTATTTCTCGGCCGATGTCAAGCTGGCGGATGGCGCCCCCCTCAATGCTATCGTAAAACGACAAGTCACAATGCCCATACCGTGCCCGACAAAAATAGATGAAGGCGCCAACTGGGGTGAATATCTTGTCGCGCTTGCTAAAGACAGCAAGGCGAGAGGCGTAATACACCTGGTCGTGAAATATTGCCAGCCTCATGAAATGTATTATCCGTATTTAAACAAAAGGCTTACAAAAGCTGGAATACCGGACTTGAAACTGGAATTTGAGCATGAAACCATGTCAGTGGCCTCTACAAAAACGAGGATACAAGCTTTCATGGAGATGATCAAAAAGCACTAAGGAGGTTTTATCATGGACGAGAAGAAGTACCTGGTAAATCGCGTGAAAACTACTAAAGAAGTACAGAGCATGATGATTGAATACTATAGCGGGCTACAAACAGCCCACGAAGAAGGCAAATTTCTTGCCTGGACATTTGGACCGGTCCCCTTCGAAATATTAAGGGCGATGGACATTCGTTTCGAGCATCTGGAAAGCTATGGCGCATATCTGGCGGCACGCGCTGGTCAGCAAAAATTAAAAGAGCTCTCTGAGGCGGACGGTTACTCAAACGACATTTGTTCTTACGCACGGCTTACCCGTGGGGTTGCTATATTGCGGGAGAGAGGCGACGCGGCGGCCATACCGAATGTCCTCCTGGTTGATTTGCCGGATTTTCTGGTCGCTATCAGGCACTGCCCCTTGCAGGGTTCAGTATATGATTATCAGAAACGTCTATTTGGAAAACCTGGATTCTGTTTGGATACAATGCCCATACATTCAGAGGTTGAATATCAAGAGAGCATCATATACATGAGACGTCAATTGGAAGAATTTATCGGATTCCTCGAGGAAACGACAAAAACCAAATTGGACTTTGACCGTCTTAAGGAAATAATGGCCTATGTCAAAGAGGGTGCCCTTATTCGCAAACGTATGCTTAACTTGTGCAAAGCCATACCGGCGCCAATTAATACGTTTGATCATTTTATTAGTTTAGGCCCTGCACACACTCAGCGCGGTAGGAAAGAATCCGTTGAGTTCTGGAAACGATTAGAGGCCGAGGTAGAAGATAGAGTAAATAATAAGATTGGCTCAATCCCAAATGAGAAATACCGACTCTATTGGCACAATTTACCCATATGGTTTAGAGTAGGTCGACTATCGGAAACTCTTGCTAAATATGGCGCAGTGCTTGTATCAGCAAGCTATACGCATGAAGGTTTTTATTCTCATGAGCCTGAGAAAATTGACCCGGAGGACCCCCTCACTTCAATAGCAAATGAGCAAACCTGGCTTAGCTGGCTTTCAAGTGATGCTATCCATGCTGCGGATTTGGTACAAAGAGAAATCGAGGAATACTCAATTGACGGCATGATCATGTGCTCGCATAGAACTTGCCAATTCGTGGACATTGGAGAATATGACATAGTTGATATAATAGGACGCAGAACGGGGGTGCCGGGTGTCGTAATCGACGCTGACCCAACGGATCCGGCTTTTTACTCCGATGCGCAAACAGAAACACGATTACAGGCATTTATGGAGACGTTAGAAGCAAGCAAAAGACGGTCATTGGCGAACCAAAAGAAATAATTCTTTGCTGATGTGAGGCCCTTGTGTTTGTCATTGGTATTGATATAGGTTCTTTAGCCTCGAAGGCTGTATTAATTAATGATAAAAGAGAGATCATCAGCTACAGCATTGTTCCAACAGGAGCCAGGAGCGCCGGGGCCGGACGAGATGCCTTTGACAAGGTGCTAAAGCAAGCAGGTTTACAACCCGAAGATATTGCCTATGTATTGAGCACCGGCTACGGGCGAGAGAATGTAAGTATTAGCAACGAGCAACTCACAGAGATTACGTGCCACGCACGCGGGGCAAACGTCATTAACCCTGACGTGAGGACGGTTATTGATATCGGTGGACAGGATAGCAAGGCGATAAGCCTCACCGATATGGGCGATGTTGCCAGATTTGCAATGAATGATAAATGCGCCGCCGGAACAGGACGCTTTTTAGAAGTGATGGCACGTGCGATGGAAATCAATCTTGAGGATATGGGTAAACTATCATTGAAATCCGAGACGAGAGTCGAGGTTAGTAGTATGTGCACTGTCTTTGCTGAAACGGAAGTCGTTTCGCTAATTGCAAGTTCCTGTAACAAGATTGATATCATCGCCGGAATACACCGGGCCATCGCCCGAAGGGTCGGCACTATGGCAGAGAACATTGGCATAAGGCAGCAAGTAATGATGACCGGAGGAGTGGCCAAAAATATTGGCGTAGTGCGGGCCTTGGAGGAAAAGCTAGGCACGGCGATTCTAGTCCCTGATGAGCCGCAGATAGTTGGGGCCCTGGGGGCCGCTATTTTTGCGCTGGAACGCGCCCTTGCGGACACGATTCCCGCCGAATAGCTGCTGCGAAAGATCACCCTGTCCTGCGGTTTTTGTCCCGTTTGCGTGGAGGCGTGAACCGCGCCGATATAGATTCAGGCAATGCATTTAGCAGGCCCATGGAGGCCTGAAAAGGAGGGGGACCAGTTATGAGTAAAGACAAGGTTTTTACACCAGAGGAGCTAAAAGAGTTAGGACAACAAAGGAAAGAGCTTATTCAGACCAGCATCGATGCCGGTGACAAGGAGAGGGCAAAGAAACTAACTCGACAGATGCACCGGGAATTCTTGTCGCTGCACGACATATACCGAGATTGGATTGCCTCCCTTTTAAGTTTCATAGGCAGGCGCTATGGCGATGAAGCGGTTCACAATGCTTTACAAGAGTATTTTGACATGCTCATGCAGTCTCTGGGGAAGGCATATGCCGACCAGGACCTGCGCCGCATGGCAGAAATGGCAGCGGCAGGGCTAAGAGGACATCTTCACCCTTTTGAGGTAGAAGAAGATGAAGAAAAGTTCACTTTTGTACTAAACCCCTGTGGCAGTGGCGGCCGCCTGATGGTGGAAGGGAAATACGGCCCACCATGTAACTTCTTTAAAATCCAAAAAGCGCAGGAGATGACTTTCCAACAGCAAGATTTTCCCGTGTACTGCTCACACTGCTTTTTCCAAAACATAGGGCCTACTAAAGCGGGTAACAGTCCACTCCCCATTGTCGTTCCCCCCAAACAAATGGGAAAGGAACCCTGCCGCGCATATCTTTACAAAGATCCGTCACGTTGCCCGGAGGAGTACAAAGCAAGCAGCAAGCGCGGCAGCTCAAAATGAAATAACAAAGAAAGATGTAAAACCATCCACCGCTAATATTGGAGGTTGCAAATGAAAGTTCTGGGTATTTCGGGTAGTCCCCGCAAGGGAGGCAACACAGAAATCCTGCTGGACCGGACCCTGGATGCGGCAAGTAAGGCCGGTGCTGAAGTTGAATTGGTAAGGGTGTCGGACAAAAACATCCATCATTGTGACGGCTGCAATGCGTGCGTAAGGACAGGCGAGTGCCGCATAAAGGATGATATGCAAGATATCTACGGCAAGCTGCTGGAAGCAGACGGGATTGTTTTCGCAACGCCGGTCTACGTCTGGAGCATGACAGGCCAGCTCAAGATTTTCCTGGATCGGACATATGCCTTGAGCTTTCCAGGAAGCAGACTGGCTAATAAGGTTGGCGGCTCGATAGTAGTTGCAGGCAGGCAAGGCCACCAACTCACGCAGTCCCTGTTCTACCTTTACTTTTCAGCCGGCCATATGATAGCTGCTGACTGGGTAAACGGATTTGCCTGGGAAAAAGGAGGAATAGCGAAGGATAAGCATGCGTTGAATGCAGCTAGCGAACTGGGAAAGCAGGTTGTGTTGCTTATAAAACAGGGATTTAAATTTCCCGAAGAATACGCCACGTCGATCTATAGATACGTACCGAAGGAGTACGGGGTACCGATGAGTCCAATTGACCAATTATAAAGAATTCGGCGATTTGACCTCACCCCGGTAGATTAATCCATTGCATAATTAAGGTCTTCTGGTGGATAAGAAGGAGGACTCAATATGGCCGGTCGCAACTCTCAAAAATTAATCGGAGTGAAACTACCGGAACCGGAGTGAGTCAATGAGAGGTGGTCTATGGATTTTGTCTCGCATAGCCTGATTACCGGAAGAAGATTCAGGGCGTTAACTATACCGAATGATTTTTCCAGGGAATGCTTGGCCATCGAGGTCGGTACCCCGATCGGCGGAGTCAGGGTTGTTAATACGCTTGAGCGCTTGGCAGAACTAAGAGGACTGGCTGAGGTCATAACGATAGACAACAGGCCAGAATTCGTCGGCATGCTGGATGAATGGGCTTTTAGGAACGGGGTGAAATTGAACTTCGTCAGGCCCGGGAAGTCTGTAGAAAACGCCTATATCGAGAGCTTCAACGGGAAGCTACGCGATGAATGTCTGAATCAGAATTGGTTTATTACCTTGAAGTATGCAAGAGAAGCTATCAAAGCTTGGAGGGTCGACTGCAACGAGTTCAGGCCGCGTAGCTCTTTAGGCGATTAAAGCGCTGTAGCATACATGAACAAAACCGAGAATACCTTAGTATGCGGCGGACTATAACTAGGAGTAACGTCATCTGGAAATCAGTCACGACTTTTTGGTCAGTTGGGTAAATGCTCGATTCCTGTGCAGGATTCCGTGCATTCAATAAAAGCCTGAATAAGGCGATTAAGGGACATTTATTTGGCTAAGTCAAAGGATAGCGAAAAGGTTCTGTCTGAGGTGGTCCCCAAAATTCGGACAGGTTGTTAAGAGAGAGTTTTGCCCCTAAAATAATCAAACAGAAAGGGAGCAAAACATGAAAGAAAACCGCAAGAAACACAGCCCATCCTTCAAGGCC
>Ga0163200_1000472_pt1 | contig 17550 bp, 10 predicted proteins | sample PL_2010_200m_FD_113535 | JGI IMG/M metagenome (GOLD analysis project Ga0163200, IMG submission 113535) | Freshwater microbial communities from Powell Lake, British Columbia, Canada to study Microbial Dark Matter (Phase II) - PL_2010_200m | ecosystem: Environmental > Aquatic > Freshwater > Lake ... | reverse complement strand
GCGATGTGCGGACTCAGCGACGGAAACCAGACCGCCGTCTGTGGTGAAAGTCCGAGCGCGACCGCCGCGCCGAGCGCCAGCAAGCGCCCGATGCGGCGCACGATGGTTGCGAGTTTCGCGTTGTCCGACATACGGCGGACAATGTAGCAGTTCGCCGCGACAAGTCGAACGGTTTGCGACGATCAACCGAGGTACGCGCCTTGATCTTTCAGGAGCTTCTGGACCTTGGCAATTTCAACATCGCGTGGACGGCACTTGCTCTGCACGGCGACCGCTGCCGCAGCGCCCGCGGCGTGGCCGGTTGTCAGGCACGGCGCAATCACGCGCATCTCCTCAACGAGTTTCTCGTCCACGCAAATGCAGCGACCCGCCGCGAGCAGGCCGTCGAGTTTCTTCGGCAACAGCGCGCCGTACGGAATCGGCCAGCCAACGTGGTTGGCCCCCGGAACGCCGCCAACGCCCACGATGTCGGGAAACCTTTTGCCGGCGCGCGCTTCGTCGCCGGTGAGCTTGTGTGTGGCAGCCAACAAGCGCGTGACGCGGACGCCAAGTTGCGGCGCGGTTTGCAACAGGAAAACGTTCTCGCCGCCGGGTGTGTTGCGGAGTTTCTGAATGTTCTGCCAAATGGAGCGGCGGTGTTCCATTTCCAGACGAGTCAACTCCTTTACGTCCAACGCGTCGGCCATCGGTCCGCGCAGGTTGACCCAGTTCACACTGGGCAGCGGCTCGATCCCGCCGAGCGACTTGAACCCGGCCGCCTTCAACTTCGTCATGTCGGCACGATCCACGTTGCCGCGCCGATGTACCAAGCCGATGGCGTGGAGCCATTGTTCAAACTCCGCGCCAGCCGCGGCAAAAATGTCGCCGTCGCCGGTGGCGTCCACGACGACCTTGGCGAGGATGGCCTGACGACCGGCTTTGCTCTCGAAGACGACACCGCGGATGGCGTTGCCTTCCATCACCACATCGGTTGCCCACGAGTGCAACAGCACGGTCGCGCCGGACTCAGCGATCATTTCGTCCATGAAATACTTGGTGGCTTCGGGATCGGTGGTCGGGTTGACTTTGCGTTCATCGCGGTAGGCGATTGTGTTGGGAACCTTCGTGTGGCGATCCAGCAATTCGCCGCCAATGCCTCGCAACGTCTGGATTGTCTCACCGTTCTCCTTCGCGTGGGTGCTGATGACGACCAGCACGATGCCGCCCGTCCAGAGTCCGCCGAAATAGCCGTACCGCTCGACGATGGTCGTCTTCACGCCCGCCCGCGCCGCCGACACCGCCGCGGCAAACCCGGCGGAGCCGCCACCAACGACCAGCACATCCGTCTCCTGAATCACCGGCAACGGACGCTCCGGCTGGATGACCTTGCCGCCGACGATGGTCGCGGGATAACGGTCGCGCGGTGTGACGGGAATCTGTTTCCTCACGGACTCCCAGCCGGACAGCGCGCTTTTCTTGGCCTTGCCGACTTCATCGGCGATGGTGCGGCTGGCAAACGCCGCGCCCAGCCCAGCGGCGGAGAGGATTCGGAGAAGTTCACGGCGGGAGATGGTGTTGTTCATTATGTGCCTCGTATGTGTTGCCAATCTTGTATGCGGCTGTCGCTTGCTTGTCAATTCTGCGTGCCAAAAGGGAGGTCTTCTGATAAACCATCGAACCATGAGACTGCGTCATCTTTTGAACATCGCGCTGTTCGTGATGGCCGCGTTGTGCACCCGTGCGGCGGAACGGAAACCGAACATTATCCTCATCGTCACCGACGACCAAGGTTATCGCGACCTCGGTTGTTTCGGCGGCGAACAGATCAAGACGCCGCACCTCGACCGGCTCGCGCGCGAGGGCGTGCGCGCGTCGAGTTTCTACGTGACGTGGCCGGCTTGCACGCCGTCGCGCGGCAGCATCCTCACGGGACGTTACCCGCAGCGCAACGGCCTCTACGACATGATCCGCAACGACATGGTCAACTACGGCCATCAGTACACCGAGACCGAGTATGCGTTGTCGCCGGAGATGACGCTGGGGATGGACTTGCGCGAGGTCACCATCGCCGAGGTCCTGAAAAAGGCCGGCTACGCGACGGGCGTTGTCGGCAAATGGGACGGCGGCCGGGCGCGGCGGTTCCTGCCGTTGCAACGCGGGTTTGATTTCTTCTACGGGTTCGCCAACACGGACATTGATTACTACACGCACGAGCGTTACGGCATCGCCTCGATGTTTCGCGGCAACGAACGCACCACCGCCGACAAGGGCACCTATAGTACCGACCTGTTCCGTCGCGAGGCGTTGCAGTTCGTGCGCGAACACAAAGGCGGACCGTTCTTCCTCTACCTGCCGTTCAACGCGCCGCACGGCGCCTCAAACCTGGAGAAGGACAGTTTGCAGGCGCCGGAGAAATGGCTGCGGCTCTATCCGGATCTCGATCCCAAGGCGCCGCGCACGCGCTACATGGCGATGGTGAGTTGCATGGACGACGCGGTGGGCGAACTGTTCGACACGCTGCGCGAGTTGCGGCTCGAAGAGAACACGCTCGTCGTGTTCTTTTCCGACAACGGCGGCAGCGGACCGGGCGACAACAAACCGCTGCGCGGCGGCAAGAGTTCGATGTTCGAGGGCGGATTGCGTGTGCCGTTCCTCGCGCGCTGGCCGGGGCGGATTCCGGCCGGCAAGCAATGCGGCGAGTTCCTGACATCGCTGGAGGTGTTTCCGACGTTCTGCGCCGCGGCGGGCGCAAAACCGCCGGCAGAGGTCGTGCTCGACGGCCACAACATGCTGCCGATACTCGCGGGCAAGGCGAAGTCGCCGCGCACGGAGATGTTCTGGCAGCGCCGCGAGGACAAGGCCGCGCGCGTGGGCAACTTCAAGTGGGCGGACTCGGCCAAGATCAAGGGACTCTTCGATCTGAGCGTTGATATTGAAGAGCGGCACGACCTGTCGGCAGAAAAGCCCGACGTGCTCGCCCGCGTGAAAGCCCGGTTCGCCGCGTGGAAAAAAGAAATGGACGTAGCAGAGCCGCGCGGGCCGTTCCGCGATTATTGAACGCTCCACGTCATTTGTTTTTCCAAAGCAACCACGCGGCGAATCCGATTGCGGCGCCGCCCAAATGGGCAAGGGCGGAGACGTTGCTCATGCCGGCCAATTGGTTGGCAACACCAACGAACTGCAGCAGCCCCCACAGAATCAGCGCGAAATAGGCCGGGAAGTGAATCCACCGAAAGAGCACCAGAAACCCCAGCCGCGCTCGTGGAAACTTTAATGCATAGAAGACGATGACGCCCGAGATGCCGCCGCTGGCGCCGATCAAGGGGAGGTCGGAGCGCGCATCCGTCGCAAGATGCGCGAGATCGCCGGCAAACGTCGCCATCAGCAGCAACAGGAGAAACCGCCAACGACCGAGGTAGTCCTCGACGTTGTCGCCGAAGATCAACAGGAAGTAGATGTTGCCGAGTAGATGCACCCAACCGCCATGCAACAGGAACGAAGTCAGAAACGTGATGCCTCCGTCCCGCCATGGATCGGACGGGAGCAGTCCAAACTGTTGCACAAACCATTTCTGGTCGGTGAAACTCCAGAAACTCACCGCGCACACCAACGCGCTGAGTAACCACGTGGCCCACGGCAGGCGTTGCAGAGGATTGACATCCTGTTCCACCGGCAATCCGAACATGGCGGGAATCAGCTTCCACGGTTCATCGGGCGTCTCGCGCCCGAAATCGCCGCCGCGCGCTTCCGCGGCAATCCGCTCGACCTCCGCCATGGCCAGAGCCTCCCGCGCCTTGGCCGGCAGTTGCTTCTCTTCCGGCTTGGGAATCGCGGGCAGGTCGTCGTACTCGTTCGGATCAAACCAGACCACAAAACAATGCTGACACACGTCCAGTTGCGGGCCGGGGCCGTCGGGGTTGGCGGAGGTTTCGGTCATCGCCTTTCCGCAAACGGGACAGGCCCGCCCGCGCACGCCGTGCCCTTTGCGCACCGTTGCCCACAACCGATTCACGTAGTCCGCTGTCACCGCCTTGCGCAACACCGGCATGGTGACCGCGTGGCCGCTGCACGTGGGGCACGTCCAGAAGACGCCGCACTCGCTCTGTTGACGCGCCAATCCGAGTTTGCATTGCGGACAGCGGAACATGATCAGGATCCCTGTGGCAATGCAATGAAGATGCCACGAAGGATCTTCATTTCTTCTTTCCCTTTCTCCCTTTCTTTCCCTTCTCTGCGTCGGGATACGGTTTGACGTGGGCGCGTTCGGCCCAAGCATCCCACTTGGCGGCGAGTTCCTGAGCAAGTTCCGGTTTTGTTCCGGCAACGTCGTGCAACTCGGTGCGGTCGTTTTTTAGATCGTACAACTCCCACGGGCCGTCGCGTCCGAGGCGGACCAGCTTCCAATCGCCGACCCGGATGGCGGCGTTGCCTTCGTGCTCCCAGTAAAGCGCGTCGCGCTGGACCGGCTGGTTGTCGAACGCCGGGACGAGGCTGCGGCCTTCCATCGGCTGGATCGGTGCGGCCGGGTACTTCGCGCCGGCGACATCAACGCAGGTGGCCATGATGTCCATGAGATGACCGGGCTGCTGGCGGAGCGCGCCGGGGGTTTTGATACGAGCGGGCCAGAGAGCGATCAACGGCGTGGCGATGCCGCCTTCGTGGTTGAAATGTTTGTAGCGCCGTAATGGCGTGTTGGAGAGCGTCGCCCACGATTGTCCCTCGAAGATGTCGGACTCTGCATCGCCGGGGACCTTGCCGTTGAACTTTCCATTCGGGCCGGCTTCGGCGTTGGCGCCGTTATCGGAGAGAAACAGGATCAGCGTGTTGTCGAGGACACCCCGCGTTTTCAACGCGGCGACGAGCCGGCCGACGGCGGTGTCCATGTGCGCGACGACAGCGGCGTAAATCGCCATGATGTGATCGAACCGTTCCTGCTCGGCGGGTGTGACGCTGTCCCACGCTTTGACTTCCGGTGGGCGCGGCGAGAGCGGCCAAGCTTTGTCCACGAGACCGAGTTCGATTTGTTTGGCGTGGCGTTGTTCGCGGAGTTTGTCCCAGCCGATCTTGTATTTGCCGCGGAACCTGGCGATCTCATTCTGCGGTGCCATCAGGGGAAAGTGCGGCGCGTTGAAGGCGACATAGAGGAAAAACGGTTTGCTCTTCAGCCCGGCGTTGAGGAAGCTGATCGCATTGTCCACGAACGCGTCGGTCGTGTAGAAATCTTTTTCCGGCGGATCGAGGCGCTCGTTGTCGCGTGTGAGGCTGTTGGGGTGGAAATAATTCGCCGCGCCGGCGATGATGCCGAAGTAGTGGTCGAACCCGCGTTGCAACGGCCAGTTGAACTTCTGTTCGGGCGTGGCGGTGACATGTTTCGTGACGTGCCACTTGCCGACCATGTACGTCGCGTACCCGGCGGGCCGCAGCACTTCCGCGAGGGTGACGCAGCGGTTGTTCAGGTCGCCCCGGTAACCGTCCGTGCCGCGATCGGACGTCATGTGGCCGACGCCGGCCTGGTGCGGGTAAAGGCCGGTGAGCAGCGAGGCGCGCGTCGGGCAGCAGCGGGCGGTGTTGTAAAACTGCGTGAACCGCAACCCGCCGGCGGCGAGCGCATCGAGGTTCGGCGTCGGGATTTCGCTGCCGTAACAACCGATGTCGGAAAATCCCATGTCGTCCACGAGGATGACGATGATGTTGGGCTTGCCCGCCGTGGCGGGTTTGTCGGCGAAGGAGGAGAACCACGGAACACACAGAAGACACGGAAACAGAATGGCGAGGAAGCGTTTCATGGCGAGGCACACTCCTGCTTGGTGAGCGGACGGATTTCGACTTTGCGGAATTCGACGGGATGGCTCTCGGCCTGCAAGGCAATGTAGCCGCCGCGTAGTTTGCGGTCGGCACCGGTCTGGATGAGTTTGCGGGCGTTGGCGTCCCTGTCGTCGAGTTGCGGCTCGGTGTACTCGAAGACGGTCTGGCCCTCGATGAGGTGCCGGCTGGATCCGTCGGCGCGGACTTCGACCTCGACGGTCACCCACTGGTCGCCGTGGTAGGTCTTGGATTTGGAGTTGATGCAGTGCTGGGTGATGAGTTTGCCGTCCATGACGATGTGGGTGCCGGGACTGCAAACGTTGGCGGTGGGGCGCTGGCCGGTGCCGGTGCCGCCGAGGAGCTGGGCTTCGATGGAGACGGGGAAATCCTGCTCCTTGGCCATCGTGTCGGGTGGCGGGCAATGGAGCATGACGCCGCTGTTGCGGAAGGCCCAGCCAAGACCGCCCTTGGTCTGTTCGCCGAGAAAACGGTACTCGATGCGCAAGACGTAGTTCGAGAGCGGCGCGCGCCAGAATAGGTGACCGAAACGGTTGTCGAATTTCTCGTACTTGTCGTAGCAGACCTTTAAGACGCCGTTCTCGACGCGGAAGGTGTTGTTGAAGTTCTCGCCCAGCTCGCAGCCACGGATCTTCGGGGTCCAGCCGTCGAGGTTCTTGCCGTTGAACAACGGCGTCCAGTCCCCGGCGTTGACTGCAAACGGAATCAACAACAACAGTAAAAAGCGTTTCATCGTGTCTTCTCCTTTGGCGTGATGTACTGCGGCGTGTCCGTCAACGTCAAGCGTTGATCGCAGACAGTGGCCTCGTGCGGCGCGGCATTGGTGGTCCAGACAGCGTACTTCGTCTGCCAGTTCTTGCGGAATAACAGCACGAAGTCATCGGGGCTGGCTGTCTCGACACGTTTGTCGAAACGATAGCCACGCAGGTTCGCGACGAGCGCCTGTAACGCGGGATATGCGGGTTTGGTTTCGCGGAGCAAGTGGCGGACGACGCCGAAATGATGTTCCGGTTCCTTCGGATCGGTGCCGTCGTCGCGCCAGTCGTACCAGATCGAAAGCGGCACGCCGGCCATCAGGTTCACGAGGAACTGGCGCGGCAGGTACTTGCCTTGGCGGTCGTCGTTGAAGTTCTTCCACGCGCAGGAGTAGCCCCACTCGCCGGAGATGATCGGGATTCGTTTGCCTTTCGGCGCGTACTTGTCAATGAGCGTGCGCAGCTTCGCATACTCCGCCAACACCGTCTCCGGCGCTTTCTGCCGGTAAGGATGGACGGTGACGGCGTCCCAATACTCCAGCGTGCCGCCTTGGAAACAGGCTTCGAGAAACTTCATGTCAATCAGCGACGTGGCGGGGCCGGAGTATTGCTCGCGCGGCGCAACGGCGCGGATGGCTTTGCCGGTGGCGCGGGCGAGCGCGATGTAGTTGGTGACGTTTGGCGCGGGCTTCCAGAACTTGATGTTTGGCTCGTTCCACATTTCCCAGAGCACGCCGCGATCTTTGAAGTGCTCGACCGCGGCGGCGGCCCAGCGGGCGAACGCCACGCGGCCTTCGTCGGTGCAAGGTGCGAGGCCGTTGTCGTAAAGGCGATTGCCGTAGTCGAGGATGAAGAGCGCGCGGATACCGTGCTCGTCGAGCGCCGTCATCAAGCGGTCGTGGGCGCGGAAGTCGTACTTGCCTTTCTCGCGCTCCGTGCCGCCCCAGTGGAAATCCATGCGGACCCACTTGAACCCGGCGTCGGCGAGCATCTTCATCTCGCCGGGACGCGGGTCGGTGAAGTGGATGTTGACGCCGAAACCGTCCGGCACCGACGGTTCAAGAGCGTTGGCGGCAACTGCCATAAATGCAACGAACGGAAGCAGAATAAGTGTTTGTGTTTTCACGGTGTCGTGTTGTTGTCGTGCCCGATGAAGACGCTGTTGCCACTGGTGCTGAGGTAAAGCGTGGCTGGGTCGCGCGGGCTGATGGCAACAGCTTTGATGTTGAGCAGCGAGAGGCCGGTGTTTTCGGCGTGCCACGTCGAGCCGCCGTCGGCGCTCTTCAACAAGCCCATGGCAACCGGGTCATCGCGGTATGGATGATCCATCGTGGCAACGTACAGCACGCGCGCGTTGGCCGGGCTGACTGCAATGCACTGGGCGAAATGAAAATCCAGGATGCGCCGCCACGTCCGTCCGGCATCGTCGCTGCGAAACGCACCGCCGGGTAGCATGCGATGCGCTGTCTTGTCGTAGTGTTCGCGGGCGGTGACATACAGTGCGGAGAAACTGTGCGGATCGGCGGCGAGATGCGTGATGTTGCCGAAGGCGCCCGGCGGGCTGAGTCGCTCCCACGTCTTGCCGCCGTCGCGTGTTTCGTGAATGTTCTGATCCAGCGCAGCAACGATGTGTTTGGAATCCGACGGATCGAGCAACAGACCGCTTGGCTGTTTCGCATCATGGATGGCGCGCCAGGTCGCGCCGCCGTCGCATGTCTCGAAGATGCCGTGGCCGTTGACTGCCGCGAGCAGGCGCCGTTGGCCGATGGGGCTTTGCGGGTCGAGCACCAGTTCCAACACCCGTCCATTTGGCAATCCCGACTGCGGGTTGCCGACGACGCACCATGTTTTGCCGTCGTCATCGGACCGGCAGATGTCGCCTTCGTTGCGTTTCCACCAGCCTGTCGCGGCCCAGAGCGTGATGGGCGCCTGCGGGTCCACCACGACGCCGAAACAGTTGCCACCCATTTTCATCCCGTCGGCGCTGCGGCGGAGCGACACGCCGTTATCATCGCTGATAAGCAAACCGATGTCCATGTAGCAGAAGTAAACGCGGTTCGACCGGACCGGGTCGGGCACCACGCGCCAGGCGCAGGTCACGGCGAGGCCGTTGCCGACGATGCGGCCATCGGGTGATGGTTTTGCGTAGCGTTGCTGCCACAATGTGCCGGCGTCGTTGCTCAGGAAGATGTGACCGCTGGTGCCGAACGCGAGCCGGTCGGGCGCGACAGGCGACAACGCCAGACACTCCACCGCCGGCCCCCACATTGTGATCCAGCCGTAATCCATGTCAGCCTTCCCGCGCCGACTCCAATGCCGTCCGCCATCGGTCGTCTTGTACACGCCGGCGCTGACCCAATCGCGATTGCCGACGTAAACGACATTGGCATCGCGCGGGTCCACGACGATTTCTTTCGGATTGGAGGAGAGATGGCGCGTGTCGCTGCCGGCGCCAACCTTCCTCGACAGGCCGTCGCCGTTGACCGCGCGCCAAGTGCGACCGGCATCATCGCTGCGGAACACGCCGCCGTTCCACGGCTCCTTGTTCTGCGCCGTGCAGCGCAACGTCACGTAAACCGTCTCCGGCGCTGACAGCGCAAAGGCGAGTTCCTCGACGTACCGGTGCGGCAACCCGTCGCTCGACAACCGCCAACTCGCGCCGTCGTCATCGCTGCGGAACACGCCGGCGCTCGTTGCGGCGAGGATGACGTTGGCGCTGATCTTGATGTCGCTGACAATGGCATCTGCCGGCAACTGGCCGCCGTCCACGCGCCGCCAGTTCACGCCGGTATCGTCGCTGCGGTAAATGGCACCGGCACCGTCTTTGTCCACGCGCGGGCGTCCGATGCCAGCCAAGACAACGTTGGTCCGTACAAAGCAGACGGCACCAATTGGTGCGCTAAAGCGGTGGCGGTCGAGTTTGGGAAAACCGTTCCGAATCCATTGCCACATCAAGCCGCGGTCGGTGGTGCGATGAATGCCGCTTTGTGTTCCAAGTATGATGATCTGGCTGTTCGTCGGATGCACCGCGATGGCTTCGAGGTAGTAATCGTGCAGGCCACGGTTGCGGATTTCAAATGTGCGTCCCGCGTCCGCCGAAAAATAGAATCCGCCAACGTCGCAGCCAACGTACAGCACATCTTTGTCGCGCGGATCGAACGCGATGGACTGAATCCAACCGCCGCCGCCCGGCCCCGCCAGACGCCACGAGATGTCCTGCCCGAAGGCGGCAAATGCGAAGCTGAGCAGAATCAAAATGGAGCGGATCATTTCAACTGCACCCGATACGCGAAGTTCATTTTGGCAACAGTAAAGGTCAGTTCGTGCCTGTCTAATTTGAACGGCACTGGTTGGCCTGCGGTGGTGGTGACGGCACTCACACGATCAAGAGGCAGGCGCACTGTGAAATCCTCGCCATCGGGCAACGGCGTAACGATGAGTTTGTCGCCGACAGTCTCGCAACGGAACGCGCCGTCTGTTTTGGCGACGCAGAAATCCACAGGCGCGGTATTCGCAAGCCAGCGGGTGGAGGGGACGAATTCCTGCACCGGTTTTTCGAGGCGGACGCTGTCGGCGCCGACGATCAGTTTGCCGATGTGGTAACGGCGGCGCGAATCTTCGTCGCCGAGCAGGCGCTGACGGGCGCCGCGGTTCTTGCCGTCGCTCAAGCCAACAAGGATCTCGTACTCGCCTAGCGGCATGTCGGCCGGGATGTTGATTGTCCAGTTCGTGCCGGTGAGGACGTTGCCGTGCCACTGGCTCGTCGCCGGTTTCGGATTGCCGCTGCCGGTGAATTCGGTCAGCGCCCGGCGGTGGGGCGTAGTACGGGAGAAGTGATAGAAGACACCGAAATCCTTCGGCGCGGGTTGCCGGGCGTTCCAGTTGACGACGAGGCGGAACTTGCGGTCGCTGAGATACTCGACGCGCTCGGCGCGGGGCGTGATGGCAAGCGGCGCGCCGGGATTGAAGACACGGCTGTTGACGTAGAACCTTCCTTTTGCGCGGGATTGTTCGGCGATGGCGTTGCCGAAACGTTCGATGCTCGACTCGATGGCGCCGTTCTTCGCGAAGTAACCGTACTGCGGCAACGTGTGCCCAGCGACGATCCAGTCGCTCTCGCCGCGGTTGACGCACACGCGGGCGCCGGATTTCCAAGTGACGATGAGCCGGTGGATGTCGCCGCCGGCGTACTCGACGTTGGCGATTTCGTCGCGGGCGATGCTTTCGATGAAGTCCTGCGCGAGCCAGTGTTTGCGGACGGCGCCACGAGTGAAGCCGTTGAGGTCAATCATCAGCGCGTGGCCGGTGAGGAGTTCGGTGGTGAGATAGTCGTCGCTCTCAATGCCGTGCTCCTCGCGGCTGAGGCCACCTTGATAGCGGTCGGAGTAGCCGACGCCGTGGAGGCTGAACCGGGTGTGGTTGACGGCGTCGAACCACGGTACGCGCGACCAGTCGCGGCAGGCGATGACATTGTGGAATCGCTCTGATTTGGTGCCGAGTTGGAGGAACTGGCAATCAGCGCCGTCGAGCCAACCGATGAGATGGTCGCCGCCGGCTTCGCTGGAGGTGGGACCGCAACGCCTGCCGATCAGCGCGAACGCTTCGCCCCAGCAACGCTGCGTTTCGCGCTTGGGATGGAGCTTGCCATGACGGTCGTAGAAATCGAAGCTGCTCATCGAGGTGAAGACGTCCACGAACGACGCGGTCGGTTTCAACGCCGGCACGATGAGGTCGAGGTTGCGTTTCAGGAACGGCATGACGTGGTCGGGCCGGAACTGGTAGCTCTGCGCCTCGCGGCCTTCGTTGAGCCAAGCGCGGCGCGGTTTGCCGTCGGTGCCGAACGTGATGTGGTCGTAGCTGAAGTCGGTGGCGTCGGGATAGAAATCAATGTAGTTGTCGTGCAGCCCCCACAACGCGCCACGCGCCGTGCAAACGCGGCCAAGCTCCCGCAATTCCTCCAGTGTGCCCGGCCCCGGTTGTGGCGGGAAAATGTCCGGCAACCGGTAATCGTAGCCCCAGCGTTGCCAGTTGTGCATGATCACGAGCGAGTTCGTCAGACCGTAGTCGAAACAGCGTGTGAGCTTCGCCGCGTCATCGGCGTATCGTCCGCCCCAGAGATCAAACACGAACCGGCCCGCCTTGCGCGCGACGCCGGGCGCGGCGTGTTTGTCGGAGAGCGGACGGTATTTCAACGCGCAGTCGAACGCGCCGGCAAAACTCGGCACGAACGTCAGCGTGGCGTCGGGGTGGGTTAGGAGTTGGTAGATGCGCGTGGCCGGATTGACGACGAACGCATCCGGCGGCGTGTCGGTGGCAGTGAGCAACGAGATGCCGCGCTCGAAATCGCAGGCGACATGGCTGGTGGCGAGGTTGTGCCCGCCCGCGCCCGCGCGGAACGCCTCCGGTTCGACGATGCAGTAGCCGTGTCCGTAATAGACGCGTGCCGCCTTCTGGTCGAACGCCCCCGCGCCGAGGCTGGTGATCCGTTCGGGAGACTCAACCTTGATGCGCAGGGCGGAACCTTCCGCCCAGATTCGCACCGTCAGTTTGTGGTTCTTGTAACGCAACGTGACGCCCCGGCCAATCGCCGGGAAGCCAGTGACAGGCTGATCGTTCACGGCAATCTGGAGTCCGTTACACAACACGTTGCGTTCACCGTCGCCGAAACCGATGACGCCGTCAGTGATGCCGTTGGGGCCAAGCACAACCGCAGCACGGCAACCGCCATCGAGATTGAAGACGAACGAATGGTCAGAAGTTTTTCCGCCGGCGAGCAGCTTGAGGGCGCTGGCAAACAGTTCTTGTTTCTCTGCGTCAGCCAACACCTTCGGCGGTGAACCGACGAAGATGACAGGGTCGCCCCAATAACAGGAGTCGCACGACGTGTTGTTCTTCGGCCCCGGATGACTTTCGAGTTTTAGAAGAATCTCCTTCCCCGCAAACGCGCTGAGGTCGGCCGCGCCCGGCAACCAAGTCTTCGAGTCGGTGTGCCGCTCGAAAAGTTTCTCGTCGCTGACCCAAACCCGGAACGTGACACCGTCGCTCTTGCCTTCCTTCGGACCGTGGTCGCGGATGGCGCTGTAGAAACTGAGCCGGATCGGCTTGGCCGATGGCAGCTTGAGGCGGTACTCGGCGAAGACAGTGCCCGCGCGCGGACGATACGCCGGGTGCATGTGAAGCGCCTGACGTGTTTCACCGCCGCGCGTCATGGATCCGCGGCTGAAACTGGCAGCCGAGGTCGCGTCCGAGCCGCTCCAGCCCACGGGCAGATGGACGAGCGGCCCGCCGATGTACGACCACGCGACGCGATGGGTCTTGAGATTGGCGAGCACAAACGCACCCGACGCAGGCACGTTGTTCACCGAGAACTCAGCGGACTTCGCTTCCCGCGGGAATTCGGCGCTGAAAATCTGCACGGCGTGCGCCGTCACGCCTCCAAACCGCGCCTCGACGTGCACCGGGTACAACGACGAGTACGTCCCGCGCCCGCAGGCAAACCGGAACTCAGCCACAACGTTTCCCTTCGCCGGCACCGTGACCCGGCGTTTCGTCTCGCCGACGGCCCGGCAGTCGTCCACCAGCCCTTTCAACTCCAGCGCCACGTCGAGCGGAGTGCCGGAAGAATTGGAGAGCGTGACGTTGATGGGCTGCGGCGCGTCGAAGCTCGTGACCGTGGCGATGTCGCCGATGGCGAGCGTCAACGGCCCCTCGGTGACACGGTGCCCGTTGAACGCAGACACTGACGAACAGAAGACCAGCGCAAGAATGAAACGGAACATTTTCACGGCCGGCTGTGTCCGTCAACTTTGATTTTGTCGAGCAACGCCTGAAGCTCCTTCACCTTGCCGGGTTGTTGCTCGGCGAGGTTGTTTTCTTCGGCGAGGTCCTTGGCGAGATCGTAGAGTTGGATGTTCGGGCTTGTGCCGTACGAGCCTGCGGCCTTGGCGCGGGCGCCGGGTTTGCCGGGGATGTATTTCCACGCGCCGACGCGAATCGCCTGGCGCTCGATGCCATTCATCTGCACGACAAGATGATCGCGTGGAGATTTGCCGCCAAGCAACGCGGGCAACACGTTGAAGCTGTCGGGGCCACCGTTCTTTGGCATCTTGACACCAGCGACGGCAGCGAAAGTGGCCATCATGTCCACGAGGCCGACAAGTTCGTCGGAGGTGGTGCCGACCTTGATGTGACCGGGCCATCGGGCGATGAACGGCTCGCGGTGGCCGCCTTCCCAGAGGCTGCCTTTGTAGCCGCGAAGCGCGCCGTTGCACTTGTGACCGTGCGCGTCCTCGATGGCGCCGTCCTGGTAGCCGTCGTCCATGACGCCGCCGTTGTCGCTGGAAACGACGATGAGCGTGTTGTCGGCGAGTTTGAGCCGGTCGAGTGCGGCGAGCACGGTACCGACGCAACCGTCGAACTCCTGGAGGTAATCACCGCGCGTGCCGCAACCGCTGGTGCCGCGCCAGCGCGGATGCGGGACGCGGGGGACATGGATGTTTTGCGTGGCGAGGTAGAGGAAGAACGGTTTGTCCTTGTTCTGCTCGATGAAGCCGACGGCTTTTTTCGTGAACGTGTCGGGGATCTCCTCGTCCTTCCAACGCGCGGACTTGCCGCCGCTCATCCAGCCGATGCGGCTGATGCCGTTGATGATGGTGTTGTCGTGGCCGTGGCTCGGTTTCATCGTGAGCAGCTCCGGATGTTCCTTGCCGGTGGGATCGTCGCCGATCTTGTTCTTGTAGCTGACGAGGATGGGATCGTTCGGGTCGAGGCCGGCGACACGGTGGTTTTCGACAAACACACACGGCACACGGTCGCCGGTGGCGGGGAAGAAGAAGGCGTAGTCGAAACCGAGTTCGAGCGGGCCGGGTTTGATTTCCTTGTTGTAATCGAGGTCGCCTTTGCCGAGGCCAATGTGCCATTTGCCGACGAGGCCGGTGGTGTAGCCGGCTTGCTTGAGCACGGACGGCGCGGTCGGTTTGGCCGGGTCAATGGCCAGCGGCGCTTCGCCGCTGAGGATGCCCGCACCGGCGGGGTTGCGCCAGGCGTATTGGCCGGTGACGAAGGCGTAGCGGGTCGGCGTGCAGGTCGAGCCGGTGGCGTGGGCATCGGTGAAGCGGACGCCTTCACGCGCCAGTCGGTCGCAATGCGGTGTCTTCACCAGCGTCGCGCCGTAACAGCCGAGGTCGCCGTAACCGATGTCGTCGGCGAGGATGAAGATGATGTTGGGTTTGGCTGCGAAGGCTCTGGTGAATGCCAGCGCGCCGAGGATGGCGGACAGGATATATTTCATGGTGGGTGTATTATTGATACTCGAACCCTGACCGCACTTTGCCGTCGTGGCCGATGAGGGGTTGCGGGTTGGTCACTCTCCCCAACTCGCGGCAGCCGGGGCCGATGTCTTTGAGACCGAGATCATTTTCCGTGGTGTTGGCGATGGCTTGCAGTTTCTTCACGATCTCCGGATTCGCAGCGGCGACATTGGTTGTTTCGCCAATGTCGGCGGTGAGATTGTAGAGCTCGGTCTTCAGGAGATGGAGTTTCCACGGGCCGTTGCGGACGGCTTCGAGTTTGAGGCCGCGGTAATAGTAGAAGGTGTCATGTGCCGGTTTTGTTCCGGCTACGCCGGCGAGATGCGGCCAGATGTTGGCGCCGTCAATTTTACTGTCGGGCAGCTTTGCGCCGGCGAGGGCAGCGAAAGTCGGGAGGATGTCGAACATGCCGGTGATAGCGTCGCACGCGGTGCCGGCGGGAATCTTGCCCGGCCACCAGGCGATGGTGGGTTCGCGCATGCCGCCTTCCCACGTGCTGCCTTTGTTGCCGCGCAGTGGGGCGTTGACGGCGCGGACGGTGCCGCCGTTGTCGGACGTGAAGATGACCAGTGTTTTCCCGCTCAGCTTCAACTCGCGCAACGTATCGAGCACTTGGCCGACGCTCCAATCCACTTCCTCGACCCAATCGGAGTAGATGCCGTGGGGCGATTTGCCCGCCCATTTCTTGCCGGGATAGAGCGGGCCGTGGACGGCAGTGTGCGGCAGGTAGAGGAAGAACGGCTTGTTGCGGTTTGCCTCGATGAACTTCACCGCCGCCGTGGTGTATCGCTCGACAATGCCTTGCTGTTCGTCCTGTTTCACCCGCACGATGACCTTCTCGTTCTCCAGCAACGGCAGCGGTGGCTGGCTCATGCCACGCAATCCGGTCTCATCGTTGCCGGTGAGTCGGGTCAGTTTTGGCTCCGGAAGCTTGTCGCCGAGGCTGCTCTTGGAACCTTCCGACGCCAGTCCCATGTCGTTGGAGTAGGGAATGCCGAGGTAGTAGTCGAACCCGCGCCGCGTCGGCAGGAAGGGCGGCTGGTCGCCGAGATGCCATTTGCCAATGCAGCCCGTCGCGTAGCCCGCCTGCTTAAGCACCTCCGCCACGGTGCACGACTCCGGATTCAAACCGACGGCACTGGCTGGAAAGAGCACACCCGGTATCGGCAACACGCGCTTCGGGTAGCAACCGGTCATCAGTGCCGCGCGCGACGGCGAGCAGACGGGCGCGGCGTAGTACGACGTCAACCGGCGTCCTTCCTTCGCCATGCGGTCGAGGTGCGGCGTGCGGTTCAGCTTCGAGCCGAACGGCCCGATGTCCGCGTAGCCCATGTCGTCAATGTTGATGACGATGAAGTTGGGCTTGTCGGCAGCCGCTGCTGTCAGCGTTGTCACCAACAGTGCGAGGGCAAGGCGAACGGTTGTGGTTTTCATTTCAATTGTTTTCTGTAGGCCAGGCATTGTTTGCGGAGTTGGATCAGTTGCTTTTGATGGGACGGATCGGTCGCGAGGTTCTTCATCTCGAGCGGATCGTCGCACAGGTTGTAGAGTTCCTCGCGGGCCGGACCGGTCTGCTCGACCCAGAGGATGTACTTCCAATCGCGGGTCCGGACGCCTTCCGAGGGTTCGATGTGCTTCGGCGGTTTGGGCGCGTGCCGGTAGAGGTGTTCGTAGAAGAACTCGTCACGCAGGGGCGCGTCCGGTGTGCGCGTGACCGGCAGCAGGCTTGTCCCTTGCATGGCGGCCGGTGTGGGCAGACCGGCCAGTTCGAGGATCGTCGGGGCGATATCAATATTCAGCGCCAGCGCCGCGGCGGTTTGGCCGCGTTGCGTCGCCGGGGCGCGCGGGTCGCAGATGATAAGCGGGACCCGCAATGATTCCTCGTGCATGAACCATTTGCCGAAAAAGCCGTGCTCGGCGGCGAAGTGGCCGTTGTCGGAGGTGAACACGATGACGGTGTTGTCGGCCAGGCCGCGCTGCTGGAGTTCCTGGAGCATCTTGCCGACGCAATCATCAAGCCCCTCGATGAGCCGGTAGTACTGGTGGAACAGTTTGTTCCGCTGTTCGGGATTGTTCAGCATTTGCAAACCTTGGTCGTTCGCAAGTGACGCGCGGAGGAATGCCGGCTGGCGCTGCGCTTCTGCGAGCGTGACGTTGCCGCGGCGCGGGATGTCCACGCCCTCGAAGTCGTTTGCAAACCGCGGCGCGTAACCCTGCCACGGGCCGTGCGGCGCCTTGAAGCTGACCGACAGGCAGAACGGTTTGGCCGGGTCGCGCTGGTCGAGGAACGAGCGGATCTTGGCCGGCACGAATTCCGTTTCGGCGTGAACCGGATCCTTCAACGCCGGGCTCGGCCCGTTCGGGCCACAGCCCTCACCTGGGCGCCCTTGCGGCGGGCAGGAGCAGAAAAAGTTCGTGCGTGCCGTGGTGCCGTTGTTGGTGATGTAGTTGCAGGTCCGTTCGTGCCAGTAGGACGTCTGCCCCAAATCGCCGGCCCAGAAGTCAAACGCGGCGGCGCATCGCTGGCAATACTCGCGGTCGTTTGCGGCCACACCCCACTTGCCGATGAAGCCGACGTAGTACCCACCGCGCTGCAGGAGCATCGGGTAAGTTGCGTCGAGCGAACGGAGCGGCGTGGCAAAATCATTCACCCCGTGCCGGCGCGCATACTGGCCGGTCAGGAT
>Ga0163200_1000471_pt1 | contig 17559 bp, 15 predicted proteins | sample PL_2010_200m_FD_113535 | JGI IMG/M metagenome (GOLD analysis project Ga0163200, IMG submission 113535) | Freshwater microbial communities from Powell Lake, British Columbia, Canada to study Microbial Dark Matter (Phase II) - PL_2010_200m | ecosystem: Environmental > Aquatic > Freshwater > Lake ... | reverse complement strand
TTCCTCGGCTGCCTGAAAAAAAATATCAGCGAATCCGTTGCCAATAAGATATTCGATTTCATCGAATATTTCTCAGGCTACGGTTTCAACAAATCACACAGCGCTGCCTACGCAATGATCTCTTACCGTACCGCGTATCTGAAGGCTAATTTCCCCATAGAATTTATGACTGCGCTTTTAACTTCCGAACGCGGAAATACGGATAAAATAGTGGAATACGTCCATGAAGCCGAACATATGGGATTGAAGATCATGCCGCCGGATATAAACGAAAGCGATGCCTTATTTAAGATAGCAGACCCTGAGACTATACGTTTTGGCCTCTTGGCGGTAAAAAACGTGGGCGCCGGATCAGCAGAGTCTATAGTGGGGGCGCGGCTGGCGGCAGGTAGTTTTAAGTCGCTGGAAGACTTTTGTCAGCGCATAGATCTAAGACTAGTAAACCGCAAGGTCTTAGAAAGCCTAATCAAATGTGGGGCGCTGGATACGTTTTCTATGCCGCGCGCGCAAATGGTGGCTAACCTCGATAAGCTCCTTGAAATATCCGCAAGGAGGCAGAAGGAGCAGTCTAAAGGGCAACTCTCATTTTTTGACCAGGCTGCCGCAGGAGATGGCTTTCAGAAAAGCGCCGCCAATAATTTTACCCAGATAAAAGAGTGGCCTGAGCCGCAAGTGCTTGCTTTTGAAAAAGAGATGCTCGGCTTTTACGTCAGCGGCCATCCGCTGGCGCGTTACGCCCAACAGTTAAAAAGATTTGCCTCTACTTCGATTGCGAAACTGCCGCAACACGCCGACGGGGAAGAGATTAAAATAGTCGGGATGATCTCTAAAATTAAAAATACGCTTACGCGCGCCAAACAGGAGAAAATGGCCATTTTAAAACTGGAAGACCTGGAAGGAGTGGTGGAGTTGTTGATTTTTCCTGCTGCCTACCAAAAAGTATACCGCTACATCCAGCCAAATACCGTGGTTTTAGTCCGGGGGAGGCTCAATTTAAGGGAGGATACGCCCAAGGTCATCGTAAACGACCTTCTGCCCATTGAGGACGTCTATAAATTAATCACCGCTCTTAATATTAATCTCTCCGGCGCCAGGGAAAACCTTTTTACCAGCCTCAAAGATTTACTGGCGACTTCCCGCGGGAATGTGCCTATATATTTGCACCTGGATACTTCGGCTAAATCCCGCGTACAGCTGGTGGTAGGAGAAGGGTTTTATGTTGCGCCTTCGGAGAAATTAATCGAAGACATCGAAGGGCTCCTCGGCGAAGACAGGCTTTCTCTGGCAATATAGACTTTTATCTTGACAGCGTAAGTTTTTGCTGCTACGCTAGTTAAGTGAATCCCGCCTCCGGCGGGGTTAATTCGCAGACGCTTATAGACAAGTAGACAGTAGACGCTATAAATTACGTCGCCCATTTCATTCGCTCCGTAATTTATCTGCTCATTAAAAGGAGGCTTAGAATGACCAAGAAAGATATAATCCTGAAGGTCTCCGATGATACCAATCTTAAACAAACGGACGTAAAAAGGGTCGTACAGAAGACCCTTGATTGTATTATTGAGGCGCTGGTAAGAGGGGAAAAAATAGAATTACGTAATTTCGGCGTCTTTAAAATCAAACAGAGAAAAAGCCGTACCGGCAGGAATCCCCGTACCGGCGATGTTGTTCCTGTCCCGCCTCGCAAAGTAGTGGTCTTTAAACCAGGCCTTGATATGAAAAAGAAAGTTAAATAACCCCCGCTCGCCTTTAAAAAACTTATCCTTAAGATTTTATAAAAAATTGATGATTAAAAGAATCCCTGGGACCAAAGATATCCTGCCAGATGAAGCAACGCTGTGGCAAAATATAGAAAAAACAGCGCGCCACATTTTTTCTGTTTATAACTACCGTGAGATCCGGCCCCCCTTGATCGAAGAAGCTGCCCTATTTAACCGTTCGCTCGGCGCCTCCGCCGAAATTGTCCGCAAACAGATGTTCCTGATTAAAAAAGAAGGCGATCTCTATGCGCTGCGGCCGGAAGGGACAGCTTCTATAGTGCGCGCCTATATAGAAAACGGCCTGGATAAAACCGCCGGGTTCCTGAAGCTTTATTATATCGGCCCGATGTTCAGGATGGAGCGCCCCCAGAAGGGGAGGTTGCGCCAATTCCACCACTTAGGCGTGGAAGTAATCGGCTCAAATGCCCCTGCCGTAGATGTGGAGGCAATATCGCTGGCGGACCACTTGCTGAAGGCTTTTTCTATCGACAACTATAAAATACGCCTGAATAGCCTGGGCTGCGCAAAAGATAAGGAAAGGCTGACCGAGTATTTACGCCGGAACCTGAAAAAGAAAACAGCCAAACTCTGCCCGGAATGCCTGAGAAGGATAAAAAGTAATGTCCTCAGGGTGCTGGATTGTAAAAACGAGGGCTGCCTGAAAGTATCCCGCAGTTTAGATATCCATAGCCACCTCTGTATAGAATGTAACCGCCACTTCACTTGCGTCAAAAGCGGCCTTGACTCCTTGAAGATTAATTACGAAATAGACCCTTACCTGGTTAGAGGGCTGGATTACTATACCGGTACGGTTTTTGAAATATCCCAGGCTAACTTAGGGGCCCAGGATGCCATCGCAGCAGGAGGCAGGTATGATAATCTGATTAAAGAGATGGGCGGGCCGGATACAGGGGCGATAGGTTTTGCCTTCGGAATAGAGAGGTTGTTATTGGCTTCCCTACCCAAGCCCCAAGCCCCAAACCCCAAACTGGTTTACCTGGTATCGTTAGGCGAAGAGGCCAAAGCAGAAAGCCTTAAATTATTAAACCGGCTGCGCCACCAAGGCGTGACTTGTGATACTGATTACGAAGGCAAGTCTCTTAAAGGCTCTCTGCGTAAAGCTAATGACGCCGGGGCAAGATATACGGTGATTATCGGTGAAAATGAGCTTAAGAAAGGGGTAGTGATGCTTAAGGATATGGTATCGGGGGAACAGGAAGAGTTAAAACCCGAAGACCTCACCAAGGAATTAATATGCTAAGGACTCACACCTGCGGCGAATTAACCGCTAAAGATATCGCAAGAGAGGTCACTCTTTGCGGCTGGGTAGCTAGCCGCCGCGACCACGGCAAACTTATCTTTATTGATATCCGCGACCGCCAGGGGCTTACGCAGATAGTCTTTATCCCTAAAGAATCCGGCGAGGCTTACAAATTAGCCCAGGATTTAAGAAATGAATTTGTGGTTAAGGTTTACGGAAAGGTAGAACGGCGCCCGCAAGGTACGTTAAATCCTAAACTGCCTACCGGAGAGGTGGAGGTGCTGGCCAAGGATTTGGAGATCTTAAACTCAAGCCTTACCCCGCCTTTTGAAATAGAAGACGCATTGGAAGTAACAGAAGAGATGCGCCTCAAATACAGATACCTGGACCTGCGGCGTAAAAAGATATTTAACAATTTTCTCTTGCGGCACAGCCTGTATAAAACTATCCGCGCTTTTATGAATCAGGAAGGCTTTATCGAGTGCGAAACTCCTATCCTAACTAAATCCACTCCCGAAGGCGCGCGCGATTACCTGGTGCCCTCAAGGCTTAACCCGGGGCAGTTTTACGCCTTACCGCAGTCTCCGCAGTTATTCAAACAGATACTGATGGTCGCCGGAATCGAAAAGTATTACCAGATCGCCAGGTGCTTCCGCGACGAAGACCTGCGCGCAGACCGCCAGCCGGAATTTACCCAGCTGGACCTGGAGATGTCCTTTATCGAGGAAGAAGATATCTTCTCTTTATCCGAAAAATTAATGCAGCTAGCCTTAAAAGAATTAAAAGGCATCGAAATAAAAATCCCTTTCCCTCGCCTAAGTTACGCTGTGGCCAAAAGCAAATATAACAGCGATAAGCCGGACTTAAGAAAAGAATCAAACAGCGAGTTTGCTTTTGCCTGGATTACGGATTTCCCGCTCTTCAAATACAACCAGGAAGAGAAACGCTGGGAAAGCGAACATCACCCTTTTACTTCGCCGCGCAAAGAGGACCTGGAGATACTGGAAAAGGAGCCGGATAAGGTAAAATCGCGCTCTTACGACCTGGTCTTAAACGGAAATGAGATCGGCTCCGGCTCGATCAGGATTCATAATCAACAATTACAGGAAAAAGTCTTTAAAATCATCGGGATCGATAGGAACGAGGCTTACCGGAGGTTCGGATTCCTTCTGGAGGCCTTTAAATTCGGGGCGCCCCCTCACGGCGGCATTGCCTTCGGACTAGACAGGTTATTGGCGATTTTAGCCGGCCAGGATAGCATCCGCGAAATGATCGCATTTCCAAAAACACAGAAGGCATACTGCCCCTTAACCGATGCGCCTTCGGATGTGGATGAGAAGCAGTTAAGGGAATTAGGAATAGCGATTAAGAAAAAATCGAATTAACATAAGTCATGGGGATGCACAACACACCCCCACTACACAAAAAGGAGGAAGGAATGAAAAAACTGTTTTTATTAGCGGTAATACCGTTATTGGCGTTGGCAACAGGCTGCGCTGTAAGGACTTATCCTTTGACCAAAGACCGGGTGGATCAAAACCTATATTCCGGAAACCGCGGATATTTAATGGGGCAGCCACCCCAGACAGAAGAACGGGAAAGAAGGATGACGCGTACCACGCAAGTCCTGGAAATAGAGCTTGGTTCTTCCAAAAAGGTAAAGAAAGCTTCTGCGGCAACAACCTCCCGGATTACAGAACAGCCGGCCAAACCCCAGCCTTTTATGCCGGCTGAGGAAACGGTTAAGCAAACAGATACAGCAATGGAAAAATATAAGGTACAAAAAGGCGACACTTTACAGAAAATCTCGCAGAAATTCTACGGGACCACTAAGAAGTGGCATAAAATTTACCGGGCCAACAAAGACACCTTAAAAGGCCCGGATAAGCTCTATCCCGGCAAAACCATAAACATTCCTGTCGATAGCGCAAGCAAGCTGAAGGAACCCTCGGAAAACCTGAAATAAGTGAGGACATAAGTTATGGAGATAGCTATTAATTATCTAATCGACATAACTTATATGTCCGAACTTACCCAGCACTTATTTTTGATAAAGTGTTTGAAGTAGATTAAAACGTGGACTATGACACTAAAGTTAAACCCAAAACCCAGTGTTTACCCAAAAATAAGTGCTGGGTTAATTCGCACAGCGACTTATGTCGGATAGATTGAAAAATGATACTCCATAAGTCGCGTGCTCATTAAATGGAAAAAATCATAGAAATCGCCACCAAAGAAGAGGCGCGCGCTCTTTTTGGCTCGCACGATTATAATATCCAGGCTATCGAAAAGGAATTTCGGGTCAAAATAAACCTGCGCGGCGAGCACCTCAAAGTCAACGGTTTAGCCAGCAACGTACAGCGCGCTGCGGATATATTGGAATACTTGCTAAACGGCATCCGTTCCAATCAGTCCGAAATTGGCAGGGATGACCTGCAGTATCTGATTAAAAACTTTAAGAATAAAAAAAATGCCGATTTCAAACCTGCGGATACCGCACTTACTTCAGGGATAGTAAAAGGCAAGGGTGTGGGCCCGAAGACAAAAGGGCAGGCAGAATATGTAGAGGCGATTAAGAAATACGATATTGTCTTCGGTATCGGGCCTGCCGGGACAGGCAAAACCTATTTAGCCATGGCCTGCGCAGTAGAGGCCCTGAAAAAACAGGAGGTGCGCCGGATTATCCTCACCCGCCCGGCAGTAGAAGCAGGGGAATCCTTAGGGTTTCTGCCCGGAGACATGCAAGAGAAGATCTCGCCGTACCTGCGGCCCCTTTATGACGCCCTTTATGATATGGTGGATGCCGAACGGATAGAGAAATACTTAGAGACTGGTATCATCGAGGTTGCGCCGCTTGCCTATATGAGGGGAAGGACCCTGAATGACGCTTTTATTGTCTTGGATGAAGCGCAGAACTGCACCGCAGAGCAGATGAAGATGTTTCTGACGCGATTAGGCTTTGATTCCAAGGCCGTCATCACCGGTGATTTGACCCAGAGCGATTTGCCGGACGGAAAGCCTATCGGGCTGCTTCAGGCGCAGGACATCTTAAGGTCTATCGACGGTATAAAATTTATTTATTTTAGCGGTTCTGACGTCGTCAGGCATGCGCTGGTACAGAGGATTATCGAGGCTTATGATAAAGTCAATCAGGATAAATAAAATCCCCTTTTTAATCAGCACGGTTCTGGTCTTTTTAACCGCGCTGATCAGCGGCATTGATCTGGCCGTCCCCGCACTTTTAGTCTGCCTGCTTGCCTATATTAAGTTAAAGGCATTAAACTGCCGCCTGCTTCAGCTGTTGCTTCTCTTCCTGATTATATTTACTGCCGGCTACTTTATGCTGCGGGAAGGCGTGAGCCTGCTGTATCTACCCTTTACGGTGATACCAATGTTAAGCGTCATCCTCTTCGGGCAGATAGAAATCTCCCTTTTGCTTTCCTTAGGTAGCGCTATTTCCCTGTCTACCATTACCGGCGGAAATTTAACCGTGGCCATACTATTTTTTATCAGCGGTACGGTTTCCAGCTTCCTCGTCCAAGACGTGCGCCGGCGCGTAGAAATGATCAAGGCGGGCTTTATTATCGGCACAGTGCAAGTCGCCATTTTATTTATACTGGAGCATTTCGTGATTTTTGCTGCCGGTAGATATCTGGTCCTGTTCTTAAACGGGGTCATCTCCAGCTTTATTGTTTTGGGGTTATTGCCTATCTTTGAGCTGCTTTTTAATACCACTACTAATATCAGCCTCCTGGAACTGGCGGATGTCAACCACCCCCTTTTGCAACGCATGATTCTGGAGGCTCCCGGCACATACCATCATAGCCTGGTAGTAGGCAATCTCTCCGAGGCTGCCTGCAAGGCAGTGGGCGCAAATGCCCTCCTGGCCAGGATAGGCGCTTATTATCATGACGTGGGGAAATTGGAAAAAGCAGGCTACTTTAGCGAAAACCAGAATATAGGCGCAAGTAAACACGACGGTTTATCCGCCACCATGAGTAAAATGGTCATCATGAACCATGTCAAAGAAGGCGCAGAATTAGCCAGGAGATATAAACTTAATCCGCGGATAATAGATTTTATCGTGCGCCATCACGGCAACAGCCTGGTTTACTATTTCTACCGCCGGGCACTGGAGTCCCTGGAGGAAGACCAGGAAATAAGGGAGGAGGGCTTCCGTTATCCCGGGCCTAAGCCGAACTCAAAAGAAACGGCAATCGTGCTTTTGGCTGATTCCGTAGAGGCGGCAACCCGCACGCTTACGGAACCTGCCCCGGCAAAGATCGAAGAGGTGGTGCACCGGATTATTAATAATAAATTCATCGACGGCCAGCTTGACGAGTGCGACCTTACCTTAAAAGACTTAGAAATTATAGCGGCGGTGTTCATACGCATACTGGGAGGCATTTATCACAGCCGTATACCGTATCCGGAAAAAGACCTTAAAAGTGAAAATAACCATAAAAAATCTGCAAAAGAGAATTCCCATCTATCCGACAAGGATAAAAAAAGTAGCTCTTGAGGCCTTCTTGCAAGAAGGAATAAAAAAATCCGGCGAAATAACTGTCTGCCTCATGAATGATAAACAAATACGGGAATTAAATCTTTTTTATCTGGGGAAATGCGGGGCCACAGACGTAATATCTTTTAATATCGTTAATACCAAAAAAGAGCTGGTAGCGGATATAGCCGTATCCACCGATACCGCCGTCCGCAATGCCGAAACTTTTAAAACTACTCCCGGATACGAACTTTACCTATATATAGTCCATGGTATTTTGCATTTGTTAGGATACGATGATAATACCGCCAGAAAAAGAGATTTAATGCAGAGAAAGGCGCAAGAAATATGTCTATCTATAAAACCGAAGCCATAGTCTTAAACAAATACGATTTCCGAGAAACCTCAGCTATCGTTAATTTCTATACCCGCGATTTCGGTAAATTGAGCGGCCTGCTTAAAGGCGCCAGGCAGAACCCGGAAAAATTCGCCAGCACATTAGAGCCTTTTTCCCATAACGAGATAATCTTTTACCGGAAAAGGAACTCCTCGCTGCACCTGGTCAGCCAGTGCGACACGGTAAATAATTTTAGCGCCATCAGGCAGTCTATACCGAGAATAGGTTTGGCGATCATCATTACCGAGATGTTAAATACAATTATGCCTGCGGAAGACAAAAACGAAAGGATATTTGACCTGGCATTAGCCAGCCTCGGGGAAATAGAAACGAACTATAATCCGGAAAAAATCATGACTATCTTTAAGATTAAACTGCTGGCTGAATCCGGATTTAAGCCGCACCTTGATTCCTGTGTCTTATGTGATGCAAGGATTAGGGGTGAGTCGAAATTCAGCCTCAGGCAGGGGGGCTTGCTTTGCCCTAAATGTTATTCCAGGGATACCTCTGCCCGGTCGATCTTCCGGGGGACGATAGCTTCGATATTGCATATAGAAAAAAATGAATTCAAAAATAACCTTAGCTTAGGCATGAACCCGCAGATTAAAAAGGAATTGGACATGGTGCTCAATTCGTTCTTGAAGTTCCACCTGGAAAAAGAACTCAAATCCGAAAAAATATTAAACAAGCTAGCGGTGCCGGTATAAAAAAGAGGGAAGCATGAAAATAGTGATCGTTGGCCCGGGGGCGATGGGGTGTTTATCCGCCGCATTCCTGCATAAAACAAAACACGAGCTCTGGCTTCTCGATAAGATTAAAGAAAGAGCGGATAAAATCAGCCGGCAGGGGATACTTGCCGAGGGGATTTCGGGAAACTGGCAGGCAAATGTTAAAATCACAGCCGACCCCAAAGAAATAGGTAAAGCGGATCTGGTCATTATCAGCGTCAAATCCTACAATACAAGGGCCGCCCTGCTGCACGCCAAGCCTCTGATCGGCGAAAATACCAGCTTACTCACCCTGCAAAACGGCCTGGGAAATCTGGAAATTATCAGCGAAATAGCGGGTGCGGAGCGGGTTATCGGGGGGGTAACTAATCAAGGGGCAACTTTAATCGATGTAGGAAGCGTACGCCATGCCGGAAGAGGAGAGACGATCATCGGCCGTATAGACGGAAAAATTCCGGTGGAATTACGCTCTATCCGCGAAATATTCAACCAAGCAGGGATGGAAACCAGGATTTCGCGCGATATAAAAGGCCTGATCTGGTCAAAGCTGATCATCAACGTAGGGATAAATGCACTCACCGCGATAACGCGGCTTCCTAACGGAAAGTTGATCGAATTCGAGGGGACGCGTAAAATTTTAAGGGATGCGGTTGCTGAAGCGACAAAAGTTGCCAAGCGCAAACGCATAAAACTTATTTATGACGACCCTCTGGCAAAAGTAGAGGCGGTCTGCGAAGCCACTGCCACCAATATATCATCGATGCTGCAGGATGTATTGAGAAAGAAGCGCACGGAAATAGACTTTATCAACGGCGTCGTCGTGCGGCAGGGGCAGGAACTCGGCATCGCTACACCCGTAAATTCGCTCTTGACCGACTTAGTCAAAACCATCGAAGCAAGCTATAATTTGACAGTAGGCTAGGGACTGTCCCCGCAGTCGTTACTTACTTCAGGCTAAGGGGACTGTCCCTAAGGACCCGCTAAAAGCACAATTAGCATGAAAAATTTAGAAATAGCCCGGATATTCCGCGATATTGCCAATATTTTAGAGATAAAGGGCGGGAATGTTTTTCGCATCCGCGCCTATGAGCGGGCGGCGCAGAATATCGAAAGCCTTTCACAGGATATCGAAGATTTCGTCAAAGAAGAGCGCCTTTTGGAAATCTCCGGAATCGGAAGAGACCTCTCCGAAAGAATAAGGGAATTCATAAAAACCGGAAAAATAAAAATATATGAAGATTTAAAATCAAGCATCCCTGCCGGGCTGCTTGACCTGCTAAATATCCCTTCCGTAGGGCCTAAGACGGCAAAACTGCTTTACGAAAAGCTAAAAATTAAGAGCGTTTCGGATCTGGAAAAAGCAATCCTTAAAGATAAGCTAAAGGGTATTTTCGGCATCAAAGAAAAAACTATAGAGAATATATCCAAGGGTATAGAAATACTTAAACGGGGCAGGGAACGAATGAACCTGGCAGAGGCAGCCCTTGTGGCGCAAGATTTCCTTGCTCCCTTAAAGAAGCTGCCGCAAGTAAAAAAGATCTCCCTAGCGGGGAGCCTGCGCAGGCAGAAAGAAACAGTAAGAGATGTAGATATACTGGTAGCTTCTGATAATCCCAAAAAGATAGTGGATACCTTTGTGAGTCTGCCTATTGTAAAAGATATCTTGGCGCAGGGCCCGACAAAAGCTTCTGTACGCACAAAAAATGACGTGCAGGTCGATTGCCGCGTGGTAAAAGAAAAATCTTTCGGCGCAGCGCTTGTATATTTTACCGGCTCAAAGAATTTCAATATAAAGCTACGCCGGATCGCGATAAAAAAAGGGTTGAAAGTAAATGAATATGGAATATTCAAAGGACTAAAGGTAGTTTCCGGGAGCAGCGAAGAGGAAATCTTTAAGGCATTAAAGATGCGTTATATACCTGCGGAATTAAGGGAGGATACGGGAGAAATAGAATTAGCGCAAAAAAATCAGCTCCCTCACCTGGTAGAGCTTAAAGATATAAAAGGTGACTTGCATACGCATTCTCTCTGGTCTGATGGCAGGGATAGCATTCCAGAGATGGCCGAAGCAGCTAAAAGCTTGGATTATGAATATATCGCGGTTACAGACCATTCTCAAAGTTTAAAAGTAGCTAATGGCCTAAGCATTACTGATTTAAAAAATAAAAAGCGCGAGATCGAACAAGTCAATAAAAAGATGCAAGGATTGCGCGTCCTTTTCGGAACCGAGGTAGATATAGATTCGCAGGGGAAAATCGATTATAAAGATGAGATATTAAAACAATTTGATATCGTAGTGGCGGCTATTCATACCGGATTTAAACAATCGCGCCAGCAATTAACCAGAAGGGTAGTCAGGGCCTGTCAAAATAAATACGTGCATATTATCGCGCACCCTACAGCAAGGTTGTGGGGGGTACGCGAACCTTTTGACATAGACCTGGAGGAAATATTCAAAGTAGCTTGCGACACCAATACTGCCTTGGAAATAAACGCTTTCCCGAACCGGCTTGATTTAAATGACTCCAATTGCCGCAGGGCTAAAGAAAAAGGGGTAAGGCTTGCCATAGGAACCGATTCGCACTCTAAAGAACAGCTGGAATCTATGAAATTGGGGATATCTGTAGCCCGCCGCGGTTGGCTGTCGCGGCAGGACGTGATAAATACGCTGCCGCTTAAACAGCTATTAAAGACCATAAAGAAATAATTATGTTAAATCAAATATCAAAAATCAAATATCAAACTTACAAATCAAACTCCAAAAATATTTGGACTTTGGTATGTATTTTTGCAATTTACAGTTTGATTTTTGGATTTTTATCCGGTTGCCAGAACCAGAAACTCTACAAAGACAACCGGATAATGATGGGCACCTTTGTAGAAGTGACTGCTCCCGAAAAAAGAGCAGCTCCGATAGTATTTGAGGAGATAAAAAGAATAGAGGGCCTGTTAAGTAAATATGACCCGCAAAGCGAAATCTCAAGGCTAAACAAAGCAGGTTATTTAAAGGCAAGCATTGAGACTTTTTATATTATCAAGAAAGCAAAGGAATTCTGTTTGGTGAGTGACGGCGCATTCGATATTACTGTCGGCCCGCTTATGGACCTGTGGGGATTTACGGATAAAAAATATGCCGTACCCAAAGAAGAAGATATCAAAACTGCCTTTAAGCTGGTGGGTTCCGAGAAAATCATCTTGAATGAGAATAATAATGTGATAAAATTTAAGCTTTCCGGGATGAAAGTCGATTTAGGTGCGGTTGCCAAAGGCTACGCCGTTGATTGCGCCGTAGAAAAATTGAAGCAGGCCGGGATTAACAGCTGCATGATCAATGCCGGCGGGCAAGTTTATTGCCTGGGGGATAAGTCCGGAAAACCCTGGAAAATAGCGGTGCAAAACCCCCGCGCAAAGGGATTTATCGGATACCTGGAATTAAAGGATAAGGCCGTATCTACTTCCGGCGATTACCGGCAATATTTCATAGCAGGCGGAAAAAAGTACGCGCATATCCTTAATCCCAAAACAGGCTACCCTGCGGATTCAGGACTTGCCGGAGTAACCGTGATTGCCGATGACGGTTTAACCGCCGATGCCTTAAGTACCGTGATATTCGTATTAGGAAAAGAGCAGGGCGCAATAATCGTAAAGAAATTTCCCGGAGCAAGGATAGAGGCGATAAATTAAAATGGCCGGACTTAAAGAACAGACTAATGAAATGTTTGTTTATTTCTCCGAATTGATGGCTAAACCCGTCATCGATAAAAACGGCGAGCTGGCAGGAGAATTATACGATATAATCGTTAAGCCAACGGCTGTCTATCCTCAATCATCGCATCTAATTGTAAGAAAAGGCTTTCCCAATCGGAAGTACGGCGTAGTTGACTGGTTGGATATCAAAGGAATTGACAGTAAGGAACTAACCCTTTCTATCGAGCAATCCAAGATTGTCTTTAAAGAAAAACATAATAATAAAGAAGAGCTTACCCTGCGCCGCGATATACTCGATCAGCAGGTAGTAGATACCTATAATCATAAGGTCATCCGCGTAAATGACATACACCTCTTGGAGGTAGACCATTGTCTAATGACCGCCCACGTAGATATAAGCCTAAAGGGCCTGATCAGACGACTGGGATTCGAAAAGATAGTAGACCTCATAGTAGGTATTTTTAACCGAAATGCGCCTTATTTAAAAACCGAACACTTGATCTCCTGGAAACATATCCAACCGTTATCCATTAATCCGGTAAGCATGACTATTAAGGTAGACCTTTCGCATAAACAATTAAACACTATCCCTGCAGCTGACTTAGGGGAGATATTCCTGGATTTAAACCCAGCTCATCAGATAGCGCTTTTTAAATCGTTGGATATACAAGCAAGGGCAAAAATTTTTATGAGTATAGAGTTTAAGGCACAAAAATCATTGGTAGAAGAGCTTGACCCCAAAGAAGCGGCTGATGTTCTTAATGCTGTTCCTTCCGATGAAGCGACTGATTTCTTAGAAAAATTGCCTAAGGAAACAGTAGATAAATACTTGAATCTATTGGAAAGTAAACAAGCCAAGAAGCTTTCGCAGTTATTAGGTTACTCCAGCGAATCTGCAGGAGGGCTGATGACTGCCGAATATATAGCTTTTCCTAAAGATACAACTGTCGAATCGGCATTAAAACAAATTAAAGAGCGCACCTTTAAAGTAGAGCCCGCGCAATTAGTTTATATAGTAGATGAAAATAACCACCTGATAAGCTCAACAAATTTTCGGCGCCTGATCATCGCTAGCCCGCAAGATCCGATTCAAACAGCGGCTTTTCCTAAAACATTTTTCGTGCACATAAACAGCAGCGTAAAAGAAATTGCCTATCTCATGGATAAATATAAGTACTTTGCAATTCCGGTGGTAGATGAAAATAATGTTTTACAGGGGATTATTACAGTGGATGATGTTCTAAACCAGGTAATTTCTATTGCCTGGCGCAGGTTAAAGAAAATCAAGGCAAAATCAGCGTAATGAGAAGAAAACTTAAAAAATACTGGCGCGAGTTTTTGATATTCCTTTCCATCATGGGGCCGGGAATAATCACCGCCAACGTAGATAACGACGCCGGAGGTATTACCACTTATTCGGTGGCAGGGGCGCATTTCGGTTATTCGCTGATCTGGTCATTTATACCTATTATTATTGCTTTGGTGATCATTCAGGAGATGTGCAGCCGCATGGCAGTGGTGACCGGAAAGGGCCTGGCTGACCTTATCCGGGAAGAGTTCGGCGTAAAGGTCACCTTTTACGCGATGGTAATTTTAATCTTCTCAAACCTGTTTAATACTATTTCCGAATTCGCCGGCATTGCGGCGAGCGCTGAACTTTTCGGCATTAGCAAATATATCCTTGTACCTTTGTGCGCGGCAGCTATCTGGTGGCTGATAGTCAAAGGCACGTACAAGTCCGTAGAAAAAGTATTTTTATTCGCCTGCCTTTTTTATGTTTCCTATATCATCTCAGGTTTTATATCCAAACCTGACTGGGGCGAAGTCGCAAGGGCCTCGGTAAAACCGCAATTTCAGTTTGATAAGGTCTATCTTCTGATGCTGATGGGCGTCATCGGAACGACCATTGCGCCCTGGATGCAGTTTTATCAGCAGGCATCGGTAGTAGAAAAGAATATTAAATTAAAAAATTATAAATACAGCCGGCTTGATGTGATAGTGGGTGCTTTTGTGGTAAACATCGTCGCCATTTTTATTGTCATTGTCTGCGCAAACACCCTGTTTAGAAACGGCATAAGGATAGAGACCGCTAAGGATGCAGCGCTGGCGCTGAGGCCTCTGGCCGGAAATTACTGTTTTTACCTTTTTGCCTTTGGCCTACTCAATGCTTCTATATTTTCTGCATGTATACTTCCATTATCTACCGCTTATTCGGTATGCGAAGGGATGGGGTGGGAGGTAGGGGTAAACCGCCGCTTCCGCCAAGCTCCCCAGTTTTATACTCTGTATACGGCAATAATAATTATCGGAGCAGTAGTAATACTGTTGCCGGGAGTAAAACTAATCCCGATCATGTTAATATCGCAGGCTACTAACGGTATACTCCTGCCTTTTGTGCTGATCTTTATGCTGCTTCTAGTAAATAATAAACGCCTGATGGGTAAATATACGAATTCAAAGATCTATAATATTTTCACCGTTATTACCATCATTGCTATGATCGGGCTTTCCCTAGCCTTATTGCTAGCCACCTTTATAAAATAAAAATGGAAAATAACCAAATTAGCGTAAAACAAATATTATCTTTAAAAGGCAAGCGCAAAATCACCATGCTTACCGCTTATGATTATCCGCTGGCTTATTTAGTGGATAAGGCCGGAATTGATATGATTTTAGTCGGTGATTCATTAGCCAACGTAGTATTAGGCCTGGAATCCACCACGCAGGTAGGCATGCTTGAGATGATCTATCATAGCAAGGCAGTTACTCGCGCGGTAAAAAATGCCCTGGTGATAGGAGACATGCCGTATGAATCATACCAGGTGCATCCGGAAGAAGCGGTTAAGAACGCTTTAAGGTTTATCGAAGAAGCTAAATGCGGCGCGGTAAAATTAGAGTGGTTTGACCGGTGTTTGGAGGTAACGGAAAAAATTGTCAAAGCAGACATCCCGGTGATGGGGCACATCGGCCTGACCCCTCAGACAGCTGAAAAACAAGGAGGATTTAAAGTACAGGGAAAAGACGCCGATGCTGCCGGCCGGTTGATTGAACAAGCTCTGGCGCTTCAAGAATGCGGGTGTTTTGCGTTGGTCCTGGAATGCGTCCCGGATAAAATCGCCGAGCTGATCACTAAAAAGCTAAAAATCCCCACCATCGGCATCGGGGCAGGGCCATATTGCGACGGGCAGGTGCTGGTTATTCATGATATGCTGGGGCTATTTGAAAGGTATAAGCCTAAATTCGTAAAACAGTATGTTAATCTTTCTGCGTTAATCCAAAAGGCAATAGAAGAATTTAAAAAAGAAGTGCAGGAAGGCATCTTCCCCGACAAGGAACACAGTTTTACCATCAAAGAAGAAGAACTTAAAAAAATCAGGCCATGAAAAAGAAGACCGCTAAATTTCTTACTAGTGCTGCCGGGCTTGTTTTAGCCCTGGCCTTTCTGGTTATATTCGGAGGGCCTTCTTTATTAAAGGCCTATGTCCAGCTGGGTGTCGGCAGCTGCCAGAAGATACCCGTACTCTGCTTATGCGCCGGCAGCGAAATCACAAACCCCGCGATAGACCAGGATTTCAAGGCTCAGCTCATCCCCTATAAATTCCCTAAAATGCAAGTCTCTCTGCCCAAAGGATTCAATGTGGTGCAGGAAGAAATGAAAGAGTTCTATTATACCAAAGGCGTACGTAAATATGCCGGCCCGGTAATTTACCTGCTTTATGAAAAACCCGGTTTTTTCATCGCCTTATTCCCGCAATCACGCAAGCAAGGAGTCAGCGATAATTATACCTTTATCAGCCGCACCTTATCTGCCCAGACGCCCAAGATTAAAAACCTTAGCGACACCTTCTTTGCGATTATGAAGACTATCTTTACCCCCAACCTGGGCGACCAAAAGAATATTAAAATGGTTAAATTCTCCCTGCCTGAACATAAAGGATACGTTACCTATAATTTAGCCCCTTCAGAAAATTACTTTGATTGCGATATCATCGATAAAGAAGACGGGTTCTTTAAGATATATATAAAAGACCGCAAAGGAATATTGGATTTGGATAAGGTATTTGCGATTATTTCTACGGCGAAAAAGCAATAGTGAATTCACTTGATTTACCAACTGATTTGTGTTAAAAATAAAAAGCTATGAATCCCGCCCTTACTAAAATAGGGTTGGGATTAACATAAAGTAAGGGCGGGATGAACGAAAATCTGATGGATAAAATAGTTTCCCTCTGCAAGCGCCGTGGATTTATCTTTCAATCTTCCGAAATCTACGGAGGCTTAAGTAACACCTGGGATTACGGGCCGTATGGCGTAGAACTGAAAAATAACCTAAAAAAAGCCTGGTGGAAATCGTCAGTCTATGAGCGCGACGATATCTTAGGCATGGATGCGGCAATCCTGATGCACCCTAAGGTTTGGGAGGCCTCGGGGCACGTAGAGAACTTCTTTGATTTAAAGAGCGACTGTAAATCCTGCAAAAAACGTTTTAAGGCAGCGGATTTATCCCGCCCAGCGATATTAAACGAAGGCGGGATCCCGCCCGCTATAAATAGCTTGGCGGGAACAGATAAAAATAAATGCCCTGAGTGCGGCGGAGAGCTTACCGAAGCCAGGCCGTTTAATCTTATGTTCGAGACCCATCACGGTCCGATTAAAGATGAGGCCAATAAGATCTATCTGCGCCCTGAGACAGCGCAGGGTATGTTTGTCAATTTCCAAAATATTTTAGACTCCCAGCACCCTAAGCTTCCCTTTGGCCTGGCGCAGATCGGCAAGGCCTTCCGTAACGAAATCACTCCGGGTAATTTCACTTTCAGGACGCGCGAATTCGAACAGATGGAAATAGAGTATTTTGTCAAACCCTCCGACGCGGATAAAAAATTGGAAGAATGGATTGATTACCGTTTCAGCTGGTATCTCTCCCTCGGCCTAAAAAAAGAAAATCTGCGTAAACGCCTGCATGATAAAGATGAGCTGGCGCATTATGCTTTAAGCTGCACGGATATAGAATATAATTTCCCGTTCGGATGGAGCGAATTGGAAGGTATAGCCAATCGCACGGATTTCGATTTAAAGCAACACGCTGAACTGAGCGGAAAGGATTTAAAATATTTCGATGATGCCAGCAAAGAAAGATTTTATCCTTACATTATCGAGCCTTCAGGCGGCGTAGACAGGTCGGTCCTGGCATTTCTGGCCGATGC
>Ga0163200_1000469_pt1 | contig 17574 bp, 11 predicted proteins | sample PL_2010_200m_FD_113535 | JGI IMG/M metagenome (GOLD analysis project Ga0163200, IMG submission 113535) | Freshwater microbial communities from Powell Lake, British Columbia, Canada to study Microbial Dark Matter (Phase II) - PL_2010_200m | ecosystem: Environmental > Aquatic > Freshwater > Lake ... | reverse complement strand
TTTTTTTTCACTTCACAAGCCCTCTACTAGCTATATACGAAGAAATTTGCAAAACTGCCGGAAATATTTTCACTTTCTTCACTCCCCAGCCCCCTACAAGCTACATACGACAACTTTTGGAAATATGACGAAAAATTCTTTCACTATTTTCACTGTCTTCACTCCCTAAGCGTATATTCCCCTTTTCCCCGAAAAGTGTCGGAACTTTCTGCCCCTCCATAGGTGATTACGCAAAATTCTGAAAAGTGTCGATGCTTATTTGAAGATATTTTTAGCTTCCTCATAGGTGTAGACGACATTTTTCGCAAAGTGTCGGGGCCTCCTACATTAGTTATTACGTTTTTGGGCTCAAAGTTTCGCACCCCGCCACGATTATTTTTCTAATGCGTATATACAACCTTTTTTGCCAAAGTGTTGCACCCTAGTGCGTATATACAGATTTTTTCGCTCAAATGCCCCCCCTAAATCGTATATACGACATTTTTCATCGAAGCGTCTCACCCTCATTGCGTATATACCGGGCTTTCTGTCAAAGTGTCGGGATCTTTTAACCCCTCACCTATGAACACGCAATATTTTTCAAAGTGTCGAAGCCTAAAATGAAAAAGCCATCCCCGGCCAGTCGACTGGAAATGGCTTTCTGCAAAACGGAAACAGTGATCAGCTGTCCCGTGAGTCTGTCTTGATCTTACAACAAGGGATTATTTTGACAATGGGGTCGTTACCACAAATTGGTAATAATTCGGAAAAGGCATTGGGAAGGGTACAGCATTACAGCTTCTTGAAATTAACGATCGGCGTAGCGCGGCTCAGTCTTACTTACAAGTTCGTTTTAGGTTTTTGGTCTTTGGTTTAGTTTCAAAAAACACTCTCAAGTGTCCGTCTCTGGCCATACTCAATAGCGCAGTTTTAGCATGATTGTATAATGCCTCGTCGGTCTGTTTATTAACCCACTCAATAGACTTATCGCCTATTAACGGAGCAACTCTTTGAACAAATAATTCTCTAACTTTTTGCTTCTTAAATAAACATGGACCTATATACTTCGGCGGCAACCATTCCTCACTGATTTCTTTAATTTTTGGATTAATCAAATAGCGAACGTAGTAACTTTTATAACCATAAGAAGACGTATGCACTTTTAATATCTCTGCGACATCTGAAAGGTCTGTTGTGACCAAATCGCCGATGTCCAAGTTGCGTCGAGTTACATTTTCAATGCCTTCCGTTGCACCTTCTCCCGAGCTAGCGCAATCAAGAATATCTTTAAAATTTTTCGGACATTCATCGTTTGCGATTTCAAATGCTCTAAAAAGAATATTAAAGCAAATAACAGGGACTTTATTAATTGCGTGTTTTACATCGTCAAACGAATAATCTTTGAAATGTTCCTCAACCAATGCATGGGCTGATTTGCTTGATCCGCCATAGCCAACCTTATATGTGGGCCCCAAAACGATCTTCTCGCCATTAGTCGCAGTTGAAAGTGCCTTTTTATACCTGTGCCTATATGAGGACATTATATTCTGTTCCAATTTGGAATCAAAATTAATACCCGGCTTCAAAAACCAGCACTTATTTTTATCCGCTACTTTAATCAGTGCCTTGCATCTATCCAGTAGGTCGGTGAACTGAGAATTAAAATTTTCGATTGGATTGCCAAAGAATTCAGCAATATCTTGATTTGCATATTTAATATCTGACAAAGCTTCGGCTGCAAAAAAGAGCTGAAAATACCCCTGATCATTTGTATCTGAAAAACAAATCAGGTTGCATAAATACTCTTGCAACTTACGAAATCTAACCTCAAATTCATCAATAACACTTTCATGAAGAAGATGACTCACGCGGCTACCAGAAATTGTTTCATTCCCAGTATTCATTTTTGGATATCCGAAGACTATCTCTTCCTCCGAATCCTCTACCCAACTAGCCACCCGCATGCATGACATACAGGAAGACAGTACTTCGCTAACCACTGCGTATAAATAATAGGATTTAGCATCTGCACGCGAATAACTTGCAATAAATCGCAAGGACTCTTCTTTGATGGGTAAATTGCGAAGCAAGTGACCGCTTATCTGCAGGGGAATCAAAAAAGGAAGATTCTTCTCTTCATCGGTTTGGCTCTTCTTTTGAATAGGTATTTTTTCTATCAATCGAATCAGTTTTTTCTTACATATAAAAATTAATCTAGCTATTCCCATCGTCACCTTAATAAGCAATCCCATTTTTTAGTTATTTTATCGGGAAGGGATTTTTTGCTTTAAAATAGTTCAATAGCAAATAATAACGCAGTGCGAGCTTCTTATCACCTGTTTGTTTTCTTTTTGAATATTCTGATTCAACAAATGCCAATGCCAGTTTGAACACGCCCTCAAACTCCTTAGCTCGCTCTGAGTTTTCATTTATGCTTTGTAAAAATTCAGCTCCAAGATAATCCAATATCGGGACACCGTCTAAATCACGAACTATCATTTTAAGACAGTTCGTTGCCATAAGCTTGCACAGCTCAACATCTTCCTTAGTTTGCTCTGGTAATTGCTCGTGAGCGTTAGCCAATGTTGTTAAGTAATTTATTAGCTCTCTGCCCACAACTATGCGTGGGTATTCGGCAACCTTGCTTTCTAATTCATAAGCTTTATATAAGACTGGGCCATAAACCTCTCCGTTATCCAATTCCGTCCCCAAGCCCACTTCGACACCTGCACGGAATGCCTTCTTCGACGCCAAAGATAAAAGAAGCATGCCTCCACATGCCAACAATGCCCCGAACACACCATTGATTGCGTTTGAGTGATATTTATCCGTATGCAAACAAACGTAAGCCTGAATACTGTCTGAAAAACGCTGGTGTTTCAGGTTGCTTTTTAGCATTGCCTTGAATTGCTCCATCTTTTCAGAAGGCACTTTTACTGAGGGTTCTTTATCTGCAGTATATGCATCAAAAAAATCCTTGAAGCCCGTGCGGAGGGTTTCAACAAAAAAAGCTGTTTGTTTATGGGCTTCTATTAATTGCGGATGATTATCTGCGAGAGGTTGATTTTCTATACCCTGGAAGGCTTCTTTTTGTCCTAAAACGTCGATAAAAGCCAGAAGATAATAATAGTAGTTTATATTCCCTTTTGATTTACAGTTCGAATCGCTTGCCACAAGCCATTGTCCTCATTTCTGATTCTTATAAAACAGATCCTTTAGAAAATGAATCCCTCTTCTGCCATAGGTATTACAGATATTATCCGCGTCCGCTTTAATAGCGGCATCCTTTTCGCCAATCTTATAAAGCCGATCAACAATTAGCTGAATTTCTTCCTGCCGGAAAGTTGGTGTCGCCGTTTCCAAGACTTTCAGGAATATCCTCCCAATTCGCTTGACGCTATCGTCGTCATCAAACTTCGTTAAATACTCAATAAAAAACGCGGAACGATGCTGAATCTCGATATAAGGCGCTGAAAGCAAAAGCCACGCCTCCTTCACCTCATCGATTTTATCAAGCCAGATCGTTAACTCAGCCATACGGCTTAAGAATGAGCCATAAGATTCACCCAGTTTTGTCTTAACGGATTCACGCTCCCTAAAAGTCCATTCCCAAAATGCGATGACCTTATTCTTTGTTTCTTCGGAAGGCTCTTCTTCCTGCTCATCTTTCTCGTCTTTCTTTAGCCTCCGGCCTGATATTGACCAAAAGAAGCCAGCCACATCTTCCCACCGACTCCGATTATCATCAGTACCTGCCCCATCGAGCATTTTCCAGAAAAGACTTGGTTGCCCGTAGTCATTATTCTTACTCAGAGATTCCCCAAACTGGAGATACCCGATGCAGATATGCTCCGCAAGCCTTTCGTCTGCTCTACCTTTGAATACCGTGCTCGCCAAAGCTTTCTCATAATTAGGTTTCATTAGAGTATATAAATCTTTATATACCCGGGCCCCGGTTAAATAGCCTTCCATAAACATTTGCCATTCAAATGCAGGCGCATCCGGCGTGGCGAAATAAGTAATTTTCCCAACCGTAAAATCACTATCCAAGTATTTCATCTGCGGCAGATAACACCCCAACCAGATATAACCGTCAATGCCTATAGGAAGAAATCGGTCAAACTTATCGCGACCCCAATTGTTTGATCTTTCATCCTTCTTCACTCGTGCAACTCTCAAAGAAAACGACACATACGCCATGATTGTTCGGCCAAGCGTTGTATTTAAGGCATACGTCAACGCATCTCTTTGGGTATCGGGATTCTTCTCGCCCTTTAGCAATGGGATGATCAAATCGAATGTCTGTTCTGTTTTATCGAAATACTTCGGATCGAATGCTCGCTTGTCATCTCTTGACCCATCGCCAATCAATTCGACGATCGCCTCTACAATCCAAATATAACGGCCTTTGCCGCTATCTTCGCCTTGCGCCTTTAACGCTTCGGCAACAATAACGTCTTTCCCCCTGTTCAAATACCTGATACTAAAATCTAAAATGCTATCCCAGTCAATTTCACCGCCCGCATTCCAAACTTCTTTTATTCCCCGGAATATTCGATGCAAGTAGAAATAATCCGTGGCCATAAAAGCCCCAAGGTCATCTATAAACTTCTTTGGTTCTTCTTTGACAGCGGCTTGTAGAATATCCGCGAGACCCTCTTTATCGGGCTCTCCGTCAAATGTACCGTGCCAAGAATCTGCACCTTTGAAATCAGCCAAGTATTTCACTATTTCAGCTACGGGCTTTTGAAGTATTTCCTCTTTTGTAACCGGTGATTTATGACTTACGAACCCACCTTTGAACGAAGAACGTTCAACGGCATACGGTTTATCATCTTTGGGTTCGGCTTTTCGTTTCTCCTCTTCATACAAAGGAGAAAACTCTACGTTTTCACGTAAAGGCGATAACCATTTATATTTCCAGTAAGCGATGAGCTTATCGTCCCCTTTAGTTATGCAATACTGCGGGACATCATTTATTAATGCCTTCAGCTTAGCTTTTAGCTCATCGCTAAAATCAGCATTGTGGTTTTGAAGCACGTCGTACATTTCAACTTCAAGATCGGATTCCGCCAGAACGGTCGGAACGACTTCGATCAATTTATTCAAATATTCCCGATAATCCCCCCAGAATTTATCAACACACAAAAGGACAAATCGTCTAAAAATAGGAAACTGATACCGGTTTTCTTGTAAGAATGCGTCCAAGGCCTTCTTGCCTTCATCTCGCTTTGATTCACACTTAGCCAGCAAAACATCCCGTAAAATGACGGTTAAAACATCTTCTGCGCCGTCACCATGTTCCGGGCCGCTTTTTAATGTCCGACACCATATGTGCGAATAATCCGAGAACAAACCTTCATAGATACCTAAAAGTTTTTGCTCATATTTATCCGAAGTATCCCAGCGAATACCTTCTGGCAAATTTCTTTTGATCTCAGCGATAAAAGCATCTTTTGTTAATGCGGTGAATGCGAAGCTCTTTAAATTAATTTGCGGTTCAAGATTATGAAGCGCCCAGAAATCATTCTCGCGATCTACACCCTTGAGCTGATCTTCCGAGAATTGGGTAACGATGGCGGCGTATTTATCATCTTGGAACTGAATATCTCCAGACTTTAAATTTTCAACAATGACCCTCTCAACCTTGAGCCGGTAGACAGCGTCACCTATCTCTATATCAGCATAATGATTCTTCTGTTTATATTCCAATGCCCTGCTTAATCTCTGAGCCAATTCGAAAACAATACGGACAGAACACTTTTGACCAATAATCTGCCCATGCTTTTTGAATGCGTCTAAAATCCAATAGACTTGCCACTCCATCAGGGCATCATCGCGTTTTGTAAACGCGTTTGATTTGCCGCCTCCTCGGATAGTAGTAATCGCATAAACTATATTCTCGGCATAAATATAATCTGGGCCAAAATCATCCCCCAAACACTTAGGCAAAAGCTTTTCTCCGATATCGCTAATCGTCAGATCACTCCCCAACGAATGATCTGTCCACACTGAAAGCCACACCTTGAACTTATCGATGGGAAGATTCTCTTTTATTACAACGGGTGGGAGATTATTCAAGATCTTAACGCAATACCACCAGATATGATAATTATTGACCTTCTTCTTAGTTAAGGAAAACTGGACAATGCTTTCAATAATTTCAATTAGATCTTTACCATATTGATCGTCTTGGGCAACTTGCTCTGAAACTCGTTCGAGATAATCCATCACACGCCAAAATAAAGCATTACCGGCATCATCGAATTCTATTTTCTCTGGAGAGAAATATAATTTTTTCTTTAATAACGGAAACCATTTGGCATCGGTCTCTTTCCTAAAGAAATAACTTGAGTAAAACGGGATAGATAGAATATTGTTAAGGACTTCGAGAGGCCCGCCTTCTAAAGTCTTAAGTGTACCTATATGCTCAATCCGCTCAATAATCGCATAATACGAACCGACCAATTTCTCTAGAATGTCTTCATATTTAGCCCAAATCTCTTTAACCTCTGAAATGTCTCGCGATTCTTTCCACGCTCCTCTACGATGAGCAAATTTATGCAGTTTACTGCTAACCGCATACCATTCTGATGAGAAGCCCTCTAATTGTTTTATCCCTAATGAAAACAGTATTGACTTTTTATGCCGGTCTTTTTCCTCTTCCACGGGAACAAAATCAACAGCTAAGATATCTCGCAACCCTCCATCAATCTCTCTTGCCGCATGCATCAGAAAGTTTGCCCCATTAGGACAATCTCCATAATAGATTTTCAGGCCAGCTTCATAGAAGCCTGCTATTTCTGGGCCAATGGATGATAATCCCTCATAAATTTTATTTTGCTTCTCAGACCAAATTTTATTCATATATGCTTTTCCCACACCCCACATAAGCCTCGTAGACGTGCTGATAAACAAGCCCGCACTTCTGGTGGTATAAGTCATCGTTAAATGCTGGCGGCAACTCCCCAAGAGTTTCTTCAATGCAAAGCTTAACTGCCGCTCGAGATTGTTGTTTTTTGCGCCAATCCAGAACCAACTTATCTCTTTTAATTTTTTCTAATAATTCATGTGCGATCTTTTTAACCGCGAGCACTTCTTTTTGCGTCATTTTGACCGGCGGATTCACCAACAAGTCATAAATAGCCAGCTCTTCTTCGGTCAAATTTTCAGATAGTGAACGCTTCTCTTCATCGTTTAAACCCTTCACAAACTCAAGTAACCTGCGATAGTATTCTTCAACATTCATTGACCCGGCGTTGTAGTCATCAATTAACTGCTGGAATTTTTCCATATAGTTAATCCGCATCTTATTGAGCATGTACAAGGCATGTAACCTGACCTCGATCGCTTTCCTGAGTTGCTCGGCTAATATGCGCTTTCGCCCCTTCTTAAACTGCTCTTGCAACTTGTCAAAATCCAGATTCCCCAAATCAAGAATACGTCCTGCTTTATATTCACCGCGCTTGTCGGAAACGTGCCTTGCTGTAACCTTGACCGACCTATCAAGAAGATCGGAAATCTGCTCAAGGACATCGGAAATATCAACCGTTGGTGAAATTGAAGCAAGCTTCTCTGCCAACACCTGTAATAATTTGACTATCGGCTGAAATTCGCTTGCGGAAACATCCGGAAGAATTGCCCGGTAGGTGTTTTGAATATAAGCGTTCTTATCACGGAACTGCGCAGGCCGCTCATCATTCTCCAGAATACACTCAACCGCATCATCTATCAAACCAACACATTCCAAGCCTTCTGCAGTCATAATTTTGGGCAAAGAAATATCCCACTCATCACATAGCTCCACCATCTCTTGAATATCTTTGCGAAGCTGTGCGATAAGTTCTGATTTCTCAACAATCGGTGTATCAACCCCACCGTCGGCAGTCGGTGCCGCGTAGATAGCCAGTGCTTTATTCAAGTTATGCAGAACGCCAATATAATCAACGATCAACCCGACTGTCTTATATTCGCCAAATACACGATTGACTCGCGCAATGGTTTGCATCAAGGTGTGATTCTTCATTGGTTTATCGAGGTAAATCGTAGAACATGACGGCACATCAAATCCCGTCATCCACATAGCACAGACAAATACGATACGCAGACGATCATCTGGATCCTTGAACTTTTCGTCCAAGTCCTCTTTATTCATTCGTTTACGATGCGGAATAATGTCAACGCCTTTGGCTTTTAGATCCTCAATTTCATTCTGTGACTGCGACACGACCACCGCCATATCGGTTTGATTCATATAGATAAGCTTATCGCCAAGCTCATCCTTCTCGACATCAGTCGCCTTCTCGTAATCCTTCTGCAGTTTAACGGCGTATTCATCCCAAAACCGCTTAACCTTGTTATACATTTTAACAGCGGTAGCTTTATCAATGGAAACCACCATCGCCTTGCCCATGAAACCACGGTTCATAAAATGAACTACGATATCCTGCGCTACGTCATCAAGTCGATCTTCTGTGGTGATAAGCTGATATTCCTTGGAAAACTCTCGTTCAAATTTACGTTGCTCGGCCTCGTCAAGCTCTGCATCTTCCAATATCTGCTGAATATCCTCATTTAAACTTAAATTCACAAGTTGAACTTTTGGTTTACGGTTCTCATAAAAGAGCCGGACAGTTGCCTTGTCATCCACTGCCTGTTTGAAGTTATAAACGCTAACATAATCGCCAAAGACCTCTTTGGTTTTCTCTTCACCGGAGATCAGGGGTGTACCGGTAAAGCCGATAAACCCAGCCTTCGGTAAGGCATTCCGCATATTCAAAGCGAAAGTGTCGTACTGAGTTCTGTGCGCCTCATCGGTCATTACGATGATATCCTGACGATTAGAGATAACTGGATGTGGCTTGCCTTTCTCCGTTCTGAACTTTTGAATCGTAGTAAATACATACCGATGATCTTCGGTTAGAAGCTGAACCAAATCAGCTCCCGACTCCGCCCGCTCCTGCTTACCTTTTATGGCTCCGCATCGGACAAAGTTTTTATAAATTTGATCGTCTAAATCCGTACGGTCTGTCACTACAACGAAAGTCCAATTCCCGGGTACTTTGCGTAATATCTTCTGAGAAAAGAAAATCATAGAGATCGACTTGCCTGATCCTTGCGTATGCCAGAAAACACCCAGCCGCCCCTGATTCTCCTTCGTTGAATGAAAGGCACGGATAGCATTTTCAACGCCCAGATATTGATGATTCTTGGCAAATACCTTTATAGGCCCGTTCTTCTCTTCCTTAAACACCACGTAGTTTTCAACCAAATCTAATAGCCGATCACGCGCACCAATGCCTCTGATTATCGTCTCAAGAGATACTATCCCCTTTTCGCCTTCGCTATTGATACGCTTCCACTCACCAAAATGATCCCATTCAGCCGATAGAGTCCCGACCCGGCTTTTGCTTCCATTAGACAAGAGAATCAATCCGTTAAACCAAAACACCTGCGGGATTGCAGTTTTATAGTCCCTTAAGTTATCATCAAAAGCCTTCTTGAGATTTTTATGCGATGCCTTAAGCTCAATAAAAAGAAGCGGGATTCCATTAACAAATCCGATGAGGTCTGCTCTGCGAGTATACATTTCGCCAGTGATCCAAAACTGCGAAGCAAGAAAAAAATCATTATTATCAATGTCGACCCAATCGATAACCTTGACCCTTTCTGATACCTGCTCATGTCTATCATTCAGATATGAAACCGAAATCCCGTTTTTAAGAAGCTCATAAACCTCACGATTCGCCGCAACCATGCTCATCAAACTACGATCGGCAGTTAATATTTTTATAGCCTCATCGATTGCCGTAGCAGAAACATCAGGATTAAGATCCCTCAGTATAGGTTTGAGCTTGGAAACTATAACGACATCTGCCTTCGTTTCACGACCAAGCGAACTCCTCCCCTTTTCATCAAATTCATGGAAGCAATTTTGAACCGACCATTTCAGCTGATCGAATAATTCGATTGCCGGTTTCTCTACCAAAGAATCTTCTGAATATTTATTGTCTTTAGGTGCCATCCACTTGCTCCCTCATTGCAATATCCTTTTCAGAAATAACAACATCTCCTGATAAAAGCCTTGGTAATAATGTTTCCCAAGTATTTCGCAAATTGTCATTCTTTAAACTCAACAACCGCCTATGGTTTAATATAGGCATTATTATTCCTTGAAAAGAATCTAGAATTCCTTTTTCAGGGACAAGACAAGGCAGAGAATACGCTTGATTCCGGTTTAAACCCGGAACAGCGGCATCATTATTTATAAAATTCATACTCTGCAAATGATAATAAATGTATGACAAATTTAATTCGGTCAAGACATAAAAAACAGTATCAATTGGAAAAAAATTTGTATCCGACCAAAAAACTGATCCTACGTTCCCTTTTCTACCGACAATTATTCCGGGACCATCAACCAAACGGCGATTGTGGTATCCGATGATACCGCTCGAACCATATACAGGCACATCACCATTTTTTCGGTCCTCGGATTTCAGTGCCTTGCCATAAGCCAATTCAAGTACATCCCCTAACCGCTTCACCATCCACCCTGCAGGAACCTTCCCCATGGCAGAATCAATAAACTTGACCTTTGCATGCCCCGGGAAACGAAAATTGACAAACCATTCGCGATAAATCCTTTGCGCTGTTTCATCTAAAATTTGAATGCGACGTGTATTATTCTCGACAAGATCATCGTATTGAGATAGGATCGCAACTATCTTTTTCTGTTCAGCAATCCCGGGCAATAAGATCTCGATCTCATTAAGTTTGTAAATCCCAAGTTTGGGCTGAGCCGCACCCGCGGCATAAGACTTCATTTGGTGTTGAGCTTCCCGTCTGAGCAAGCTATATTTCAAAAACAATCTATCGCATTTATGACTTAAATTGACCAACTTTACTGCATTCTCGGTCAAGTTTGCTTTATCTAAAAAAACGGGCACTTCGCCTACATCGCCGATGTTGCCCACGATGGTAACGCAAACATCTCCCGCATTAACTGTGTATCTTTTTATCTTCTCGAAAGTTTTTTCTGATAAATATACTGGGGCATTAAAAGTAATCCGACCGTTCTTAATATCTCTCCCTCTAATATATGGATGAGTCGTTGGCGTCGTGACAAGATCATCGCCTTTCGGAAGACGCTTTCCACTCTTTATCTGAGCAATATCTTTAATTCTTACTGTCCTAAACATCTATTTTCCCAAAAGGTTGTTTACGTTTTCAAAAATGACTTCTTCGATCTTCCCTGCTTCCTTGCTCAATATTTGAAGTTCTTCGCTCAATTCCTCAAGGCGCTCTTTGAAATCTATTCCATCGCCATCATCCTCGACCACACCAACATAACGACCCGGATTCAAGCTTAACCCTTGATCTTCAATTTCCTTTAAATTCACCACCTTGCATAATCCAGAAACGTCTTGATATTTCCCCTTTGAAAAATTTTCTTTCATTAGCTTTTCGCTACCATGCGCTGTCTCGATGTTCTCCCCTTGATACATCCGAACAATGTTGGCGAGAAATTCAACCTGCTCAGGTAAAAATTCACGATGCGCTCGGTCTATCTGATTAAATATTTTACGAGCATCGATAAAAAGCACCTTGTCTTTTCGGTCGCCTTTCTTTTTAGCCTTATCAAGAAACCAAAGAGTCACAGGTAAAGTAACCGTATAAAAGAAATTCGACCCGATCGTTATTACTACGTCTACTGCCTTGTCTTCGATTAACTTCTTTCGGATTTCCTGTTCACTACCGCGAGCGTCGCTGGCAGAATTGGCCATAACAAACCCTGCCCGCCCTTTTTCATTCAACGCGCTATAGAAAAGTTGAATCCAAAGGTAATTTCCATTATCTACGGACGGCACACCAAAAGGAAATCGCTTGCGGTCATTTTTGATACGATCTTTATCAATACGATTGACGTTAAATGGAGGATTAGCCATAACAAAGTCGAACGCGCCAACCATGTTATGTAAGTCTTCATAATATGAATTCCCCTGCAAAACATCGCCGGATAATCCATGAACCGCCAAGTTCATTTTACAAAGGTTGACTGTTTCCCTGGTCTTCTCCTGTCCATAAACACTGATCTCATCAATAGCTTTCTTTTTATGCCCTTCGACAAACTCCGCGCTCTGGACAAACATACCTCCCGATCCACACGCCGGATCGAATATCTTCCCGTGAAACGGTTGAATAATTGAAACGATCAGTTTGACAACAGAGGTAGGTGTGAAAAACTCTCCACCCTGCTGTCCCTCGGTCATAGCAAACTCGCCTAAGAAGTACTCATAGATTTTCCCGAAAGCATCACCCTCAATGTCTTCCTGGATTGATGACATTAATTTGATCAACTCAACCAGAAGGTTATTGTCGAATCTATTGTAAGTTTTAGGAAGAATGCCCTTGAGGTCTTCGTTTTCGCGCTCAACGGCCTTCATGGCTTCATTGATCGCTTTTCCGATGTCAGCACCTTCGGGCAGGTTCAATAAAGTAGAAAACCGTGCTTCATCAGGCAAATACATCACACCAGCGGCCTGATAATCTGTTTTGTTTACTTTCCTCCGGCTAGTTGATTTCTCGGAAAGTAATTTTTCTTGTTTGGTGAATCGGTAATCCGCATATCTCAAAAAGATAAGACCTAAAACTGGCGCGGAATATTCGGATGCTTTCAAGTCGGAATTAGCTCGTAGTTCGTCGGCCACTGCCCACAATCGCTTTTCAAGCTCTGATATATGATTTTGTGCCATAGTATTCCCTTCCCTCAACCTGCAAGTTTATTTTCATCGGCAAAACTGTAAAATTTGTCGTTTCCTACTATGAGGTGATCCAAAATATCGACCTGCATAAGTTTCCCAGCGCTATAAAGCTCTTTCGTAAAAATGATATCGTCCCGGCTTGGAGCAACCTCCCCAGATGGGTGGTTGTGGACACAGATGATTGACTTGGCGAACTTCTGCAATGCGGCGTGGATTATCTCACGGACAATCGGGAATGCCTGATCAACGGTGCCAACGGCGGTATCCACGATGTCGATAATGCGGTTATTACTATCAAGGTAGACAACCTTGAAAACCTCTGTCTTAAGGTCACGAAGCTGGGGCATGACGATATCCACAACATCCTTGGCAGAGGCGATTTTCTGCTTCCCGGTGGACACATCGTCCTCGCGATAGCGCCGCCCGATTTCAAGCGCGGCCTGAATATGGGCGATCTTGGCCCCGCCTAACCCCTTGAGATCCTTCCAATCGCGCGAATCGGTATGCGCCATATTGCGGAATGTGCCAAATTTCTTGAGAATCTTGCGGGCGAGATCAATTGCGCTGGTACCTTGGGTGCCAGTACGAAGAAGAATAGCCAGAAGCTCGGAATTACTCAAAACCCCCGCGCCCTTCTTGAGGAGTTTCTCTCTCGGCCTGTCATCCTCCGGCCAAGACTTTATGCCTGATATTTTTCTTTCCTTCACCATTCTTCTCTTCTCTGTTCTTCTCTTCGGATACTGTATTTTCTTTACGCTAATCCCCTCAGAAGGAATTATCGTTAATTATTCTATAACCTGCCTCAGGTGTCCCATAAATGTCCCGAGCATGTCCCATATGTCCCATAAATGTCCCATATCCTAAAAACTGTATTTGCGCCCTTTTCTGTCGCCTTGAGCTTTTAATATCCTTTTATCTACAAGCCCCTGCAGGTCACGATACAATGTCTTACGCGTAGCTTCTTTATAGACATCTTGAAGATCAGAAAGAGCAATGATACTTTTTTCCTTAATAAGTTTTATAGCTCTTATCTGTCTCTCATTTAAACCTGCCTTTTGAAAAAATGTATCTGTATAGACATCCCTTGCCAATATCGTTTTAAACTCAAGATTTCGCACTGAAATGAACTCCGGCTCCGGAAGACCATGTTCTTTACACTGTCGAATCATTTCCGTTGTGCCGGATCCCACCTGTTGTATATAGTCTGCAAAGAACAGCACGCTCGCTAACGTCGGATTAGACGGATGAGAAGAATGCGGCTTTCTTAAATCCTCCACCTTTAGATTCCCGGGAAGCGTTCCGGAATTCCATATCTCAACGCGATCGAGAAAAACCATCACCTGAACAGATGATGTTGTATTGTAATCACGATGCGCCACGGCATTAACAATGGCTTCGTGGATAGCAAACTCAGGAATTTCCCTAGGCCGGGCTACTTGGACAGTATGAGCCTGCTGAATAACGGGGAATTTAATAGAATCCAAAACAAAAGCCACCGCCTTATCAACCTGTTCAAAAAGATTTTCTTCTTCGTAAATATGATACGACGAAAACGGCTTCACAACCTCGGTGCTGGGCAATTGGACACACTTAATTTTTGCCTGATCAAAGAATTTTCGTGGGCTCTTACCAAACAACAAGAGCGCGGCATTTGTAAGCTTGCCCTCTCTCATGAGTTTTAAGTGCGTAAATACATCGGATATTGACGCGTCTACTCCGAGCGGAAAATTACGCTTTGTCCGGGCGACTTTCAAAAACCATTTAACTTTGGCACTATCAATGTCGGATAATTTGGCCCCTTCGCATATTCGCTGGTCAAATCCCGCCTTTCCGATTTCCCCTTTTTCTTTAAGAAAGGATATTAAGCTCTCGTAAACCAGATTGGTTAATTCAGTCACCGTATCAAATCTTCTATAACTGTACCCAGCCTTTGGATTTTTAATTTCTGATATAAACTCCCGCATACCACCGTCTCGGAGTTTATCTACGGTGTTTTGACCCTTAATATAGATCAAAATCTCCTTATGCTTTGCCTTGGCTTCGCGGAATTCTGCTTCTGTTGGCGACATCTTTTCTTTTCCGGATCCGCCATATTGCTGACCGAAAATGCCGACGTAAATATCACCCTTGCGCACTTCCTCGATGTAAGCCATTTCGGCTGATTTACTCTTGGCAGGAGAATCCTCAAAAAGAAAAACATCAAAATATTCCGATAAAAGAGCATCCTTACGGATAAACTCCTTAACTGCCCGACGTTCTTTCTTTAACTCTTTTTGTGCGCCACTGACAAAGATTTTATATTTCATCGCTACTTCCCTTTCTTATGGCTTTGGCTATTGGAGGCCAAACCATGGCCTTCTGGCTTATCGGAAAATGGATATGAGCGTGACCATCTGTCAATCTCATCTTTTCTAAAACGCCACTGACCGCCGACACGAAAAGCCGGTATCTTCTTCTCCCGGGCAAGACGACGAACAGTGTACGGATGAAGTTTTAGATATTGGGCCACGTCTTCTGCTGTATAAGTTTCTGTGAGATTTTTCATGAGAAAGCTCCTGTTACATTTTGTTCCACATTATATCACACGTAAAAAAGGAAGCAATGGAAAACTTATTAAAGAGCTAATTGACATCCTCATGTCACTTCATGTCACTAAAAAACGCCCTTTTTGACCATCCCGGACGCCTGCAGAACGCCCCAGAAAACGCCTGTTTACCGTCTAGGAACGATTGTTTGCGCCAATCTGACCATAGATGCCAAAGATGCTCGTTGAATTGACATTGACATCGATTTTTTTGGCTATAATCACTGACAACCCGCGCCTCGCCCGACCCTCACCCGACACCCCCTTCCAAGGACCCGAAGACCCCGCAAAGAACAAGAAGCCCTATGGCCGCATACTACCCACAACCATAGGGCAAGAATTACAGGACTTAACAACGTTAAAAGGTCACAACCTTATCGCTCTCTTTAACGATCTCGTACATATCCTTCATTGTTGAAATCGGACACATCTCGGAACCCTCTTGATTGCGGGATTTAATACAAGTACCACAAGCATAAATCTTTCCGCCCGCATGAACAAACTTCTCCGCCTGCTCAACGGTATTGAATTTGTCAGAACTAATATTCTGATATTCAACGCCTTTACCTATAAAAAAGACCTTTGCGTCGTCTTTCTGGCCAAGGCAGAAATTAGCATATCGCAGAACGTTCCAGCAGGTCTCCGCATTATTGCTAGATATGATTATTCCTATTTTCATTTGACCCTCCTTCTCTAAATAATTTTCAATGCATCAACCGGACAAACTTTTACGCACCCGCGCAGGCGATCGCATTTTAATTCGTCAGTTACCTTACATTTACCGCTTTTCTCATCAATATATAAAATCTTCTTCGGGCACAATGATACACACGCCCCGCAACCAACACATAAAGATTCATCAATAATCACAATTTTATTCATCCTGATGCCCTCTTGCCAATCGTAATTTACGTCTTTATAATATTAAATTAAGAATTGCCCCTATCGATATAGCTATAAACACCATAATCAAAGCAGACTTTAACATATCTTTTATTCCTAACTCCCGAATTAAAACTATATAAGTAGCAATGCAGGGAAAATATACAGCCAGAATTGTAGAACCGATTACCAGTTGTTTAGTGGTTAAATTAAGCGGTCCAAGCATCCCCACAGCGAGGTCTTTTCTTAAAAAACCAACTATTAAGGCCCCGATAGCTTCTTGAGGAAGCCCCCATAATTTTATTAAAATCGGAGCAAAGATATAAGCTAAAAAATCTATGATCTTTAGCATATAGAGGATGTTTACAAAAAATACGCCTAAAAGCACAAAGGGCAATGCCTCTTTTAAAAAACCGGATAACCGCATCCAAAGCTTCTTAATCACCGCGGTAGCCTGCGGTATTCTATAAGGAGGAATCTCAACCAATATCTCTGGACTTGCGCCTTTTAAAACTTTGTTTAGGATTAAGCCCTTAATAATTAGAAGAAAAAAGAGGGTTCCAAAAACAATCGCTACGTATTTACCCCCTCTTTGCCCTACCAACCCTACAATCATCGCGATTTGTGCCATACAGGGAATCGCGATTGCCATTAAAGTAGCGGCTATAAATTTCTCACGCCTTTCTTCTAAAACCCGGATTGCTAATGCCCCCGGCACATTACACCCTAGGCCTAAAATAAAAGGAATAATGGCATATCCATGAAGCCCAAGATGATGCATAAAATTATCAGCCAGAACCGCCAGACGAGGAAGGTATCCTAAATCCTCCAATAATCCCAATATAAGATAAAAGCTAAATATATAAGGCAGGACCATAGCAATTGGCACGTAGAGGCCTGTAGTTAATACCCCGAATGACTGACCAAAATTTATTTTACCTTCTATAATATTACCGATCAAAATGTGCTGTAGGAAACTCCCCTCGCCTAAAACAACGCTCAATTTTATCAATAAAGGCAACCATAACTTTGTAAACAAGGGCTCAAATATATGCCCAATTAGATTCTCCCCGATAAAACGAATTGCCCAAAAAGCACAATATATAACACCCAAAGCAATCGGCAGGCCCGTAAACGGCTTAATGCTCAAGTCTTCTAATATTTCTAAAAACGTATGATGCCGATGAGTTAATTTCTGAACCCCTTCTACAATTGTACCTATCTTTTCCCATTTTTGGCTATCAGAAGAAGCCGGTAGATTTATCGCCTTTGCCTCGGGCAGACGGTCGATTAATTCTTTTATACCCTCTCCAGTTAAGCCGCAAGTAGTAATTACGGGTACCCCTAAGTACTCTTCTATTTTCT
>Ga0163200_1000464_pt1 | contig 17648 bp, 8 predicted proteins | sample PL_2010_200m_FD_113535 | JGI IMG/M metagenome (GOLD analysis project Ga0163200, IMG submission 113535) | Freshwater microbial communities from Powell Lake, British Columbia, Canada to study Microbial Dark Matter (Phase II) - PL_2010_200m | ecosystem: Environmental > Aquatic > Freshwater > Lake ... | reverse complement strand
CCCAAGGCCAGATGATTGTAGAGGGCCGCCGCACCGGGCGAGGCATCGGCCGGCAGCAGCGACGGCATCGCCTCGTTCATGCTCGCCACGTACAACTGGCCCTCGAAGGCGTCGAAGATCCAACCCAAGCAAGCTATCACCAGCACCAGCCACTGGTACGGCGTAATGCCTTCATACCAAGCGCGGGAATCATTGTGGATATCGGTCATGGGTTGGGGCTGCTTCTGCTAATGCTTGTACACCTCGCTCCGCTGGGATCGCTTTCCTAGCCCGGTCGGCCCAAGGCGTGAATCGTTTCATACATGGCGATGATGTTCGCTGTCGGGCTGACCGGCTGGATGTTGTGGCAAGGGGCGCAGATCCACCGGGCATTACGGTAGATCTCCGTGCTCCGGCGAACCTCCTCGACCACGTCGTCAACCGTCCCGAAAGCCAGCGTCTGCTGGTTGTCGATGGAGCCGTGGAAAATGATGCGATCGCCGAAATCGGCCACGAGCTTTTCGCGCTCCATGCCCGGGCAGCGCCACTGAATGGGGTTCAGGATCTCGATGCCAACTTTGTCGATCAGGTCGGGCAGGAACATCCGGGCGGCGCCGTCGGTGTGGTACATCACGTGTATCCCACAGGATCGCGCCAGGTCGGCCATGCGAATCTGGTTCGGCAGCAAGTAACGGCGGTACATGTCCAGGCTGATCAGCGGACCGGTTTGGGAACCCAGATCCTCGGCGACCCAGGTGGTGTCGATCCGGCCGCGGCCCGCCTCGAACGCCCGGCGGTGGTGCTCGTAGTGAAAATCGAAAAGGCGGCCGAGGATGGCGTCAACGATCTCGGGGCGCAGCGCCAGGTCCTCGAACGACCGCTGGAGCCCCCGCATCCGTCCGTAGAGCAGAAACGGCTCGTAGCAGCCGGTGTGAACGGGCCAGTAGCCGTCGTCCGCCGCCGTCGCCTGCGTGATGACCGTGTAGTCGAAATCCTCGGGCTTGGGCCAGCGATGGGCATGCACGTCGGCCGGTGTTTCCGCCGCGGCCAGCGGGTGGAAGATCGGCTCGTCGTACACGCCCGTGGCATAGCCGACCTTCTGAAAGCGCACGCCCCACATGTCCTCATCGGGGGGCAACGGGCCGCGACGCGGTCGCCACGCCGGCTCCAGACAACGCCGCTTGTCGACGTGCAGTCGCCGCCACAAGGCGTCTTCGTTCGGGCATCCCAGTTCGCGCATCAGCCGCGGGGTGACTTCGCGGGTCGCCTGGTAGTCGGTGGGAATGCGATCGGCAGCGCGGCGGGCAAACAGGGCTAGCCAGCGCTCGCGTGGAGTCAGCGACATGGCTGTGACTCCTCGTCGCGAAATCGCGTGCATGCCCCGACAGCGTCACAAATCCAGAACGCGGACCAGAGGATCGTCAGGATGGAAAAGTTTTTCATCGAGACCTCGTTTGCACGCTTGAGAGTAATTTCGATTTCAAAGTAATACCAGAAGGTGAATTATAAGTAAAGTGTTTTTTGGTCTCATTGGGTATGGCGCGAGGACACAGCACGCCAGCAATGCAAGAAGCAGGCTCAATGTGATTCTCACGTTCACCTTTCTCAAAAACGCTCGACCAACCGGTCGGTGGCCAGCGTGGTCTTGGCGCGAAGCCGGATGTCGCGGCTGGAGCAACCGACTTGAATCTCGTAATCGCCGGCGTCAGCTTTCCATTTGTTGCTGGCGACATCGTAAAACGCAAACGCGCTGGGACGCAACGTGATTTCCACCCGCTTACTCTCGCCGGGACGGAGCGTGACTTTGGCGAAGCCCTTGAGTTCTTTCGGCGGACGCGGCACGGAAGATTTCGGTGGCGCGACATAGACCTGCACCACCTCCGCCCCGGCACGCTTCCCTGTGTTCTTCACCGTGCAGGAAACGCGCAACGCGCCGGTGATCTTCAGACCGCTCAACTCAAACGTCGTGTAACTCAGACCGTGGCCAAACGGGAATTGCGGCTCGATTTTCTTTTCGTCAAACCAGCGGTAGCCGACGAACACGCCTTCCTTGTACTCGGTGTCGAACGCGCGAGTTGCCTTGCGTTCTTCGGGCTTCATGCCGGGATTGACCGGGTCCTTGTCGAGGACAAGTTTAGCCGGCCACTCGCCGAGCGCGTGACACGGATAATCGGCAAGCCGTTTGGCGAACGTGTAGCTGAGTTTGCCGGCGGGATTGACTTTACCGGTGAGCACGTCAGCGAGCGCGTCGCCGGTGGCTTGGCCGGCGTAGTGCGCGGCGAGGAGCGCGGGCACGTTGGCCAGCCACGGGTCGAGCGTTACCGCGCCGTTGGCGACGAGCACGACCACGACGTTCGGATTGGCTTTCGCAAGCGCGGCGATGGCTTCGGCTTGGCCGCCGGGCAACTCCATGTCCGTCAGGTCGCGTCCCTCGCTGGCCATGACCCCGGCGGCAAGGAAGATCACCGCATCGGCTGATTGTGCCGACTTCGTCAACGTCGTGAGATCAGTGACGATATTGGTTCGCTTGCTGCCCTTTTGCGCGGCCTGCTCCCATTCGATGCTGCCTTTGTTCAGTCGTGGTTGGAGCGGAATGTTGAAGGGCAGATGTGTGACGGCAAAGGCAGCCTGCAATCCCTGCAACGGCGTAACCTGAACGGCAGCCGGAACATTACCGGAACCGCCGCCTTGCAACACGATGTCCGCTACGGGGCCGGTGAGGAGAATGTTGCGAACCTTGGCCGGATCGAGGGGCAGCAAGCGGTTTTGGTTTTTCAACAGGACGATTCCCTGCGCGCCGAGTTGGCGGGCCATCGCGCGGTGCTTCGGGGAATCGAGTTCACCTTTGGCGCGCGAGTTGGGATCGAGCACGCCGCAACGGATGTAGAGCCGCAGGATGCGGCGCACTTTGTCATCGAGCAGGCTCATCGGCACCTGGCCGGACTTCACCGCTTCGAGCAGGTGGCCGTTGCCAAAAACGTATTTGCAGAAACCGGTCGTCATGTCCGTGCCGGCCAACGCCGCCGGGACGGTGTCGTAGGCGGCGCGCCAGTCGGTGATCATCACGCCGTCGAAACCGATTTGGTCTTTGACGATCTCCTGCAACAGGTGCCGGTTGTGCGCACAGTGAATGCCGTTAAAGAGATTGTTGGCCGACATCATGGTCCAGACACCGGCATCGCGGAACGACAACTCGGTAGGCAGCAGATGCACTTCGCGCAATGTGCGTTCGTCCATGTTTGAGCTGGTGAAGTGCCGGCGATGCTCGCAGTCGTTGGCCACGACCAGACAGGAGCACGCGCCGACCTTTTGCGCTTGGACGCCCCGGACGTAAGCGGCGGTGATTTTCCCGGCAAGGAACGGGTCTTCGCTGAAGTTCTCGAAGTTACGTCCGCCGAGCGGCGAACGGATGAGATTGATCATCGGCGCCAACAACACGTGCTGATCGAGCGCGAGCATTTCCTCCGCGAGCACGCGGCCAAACTCCTCTGCCGCCTGCTCGTCCCACGCACAGGCGAGAGCGAGCGTGCAAGGCAGCAGCGTAGTTTTCGTGTCTTTCTTCTCGGCGAGCGGACGCACTCCCTGCCGGCCATCGAGCATCGCGAGTTGCGGGATGCCGAGGCGCGGCACGCCGCCGGAGAGAAAGGCGCCGTGGCAAAGGTCAGTCTTTTCTTCAAGCGTCAACCGTCCGAGCAAATCCTCGACGCGCTGTTCGATGGGAGGCTGTGCATTGGCAAACGAATGGCCGCAACAAAGCGCAAGAAACGCAAGGAGTACGATGGTGAGTTTCATGGCTGTGTCTTTCTATGGCGGAGAACACGCGAACTTCAAGCCGGAAACCCTTTCGACACTGCTACCAAAAACAGGTATTGTAGCCGCGAGCCTGCTCGCGGCCCATTGGAAACGGGGGGACCTTGGCACCCGCCGCGAGCAGGCTCGCGGCTACAATAGTGGGTGGATGCACTTCCTCAGCGCAACAAGCGCCCCTACTTCTTCGTCTGGAACACCAGCAGATACGGCACGGCGGGGTTGTTGGCGGTGTCGCGGAAGGAATTGAACTGCGCGCGGTTGAACCAGAGCACGTAAGTCTTGCCCGGCTGAAGCTTCACGGGAAACACGCACGTGCGCTTGTCATCGAGATAATGGATCTGGCCGGTGCCTTTTGCGGGGAACGTCTCGTCCGAGACCTGACAGATCGCCCACATGCCTTTTGTCAGCATCTCTTTGCTGAAGGTGACGCGAATCTCCTTCAACGACGGGTCCACGGCGGTGTCGCCGGATTGTGGGACAGTCTTCACCACCGACGGCGGCATGGTCTGGACGGTGACAGGTTTGTCTTCGGCGGCCAGTGCCACGGCGGCCAGCAGGATTGCGATCAAGGTCTTCACGGGTGTTTCTCCTTTCATGGTTTGGTTGACGGAAAATAAGTATAGCCGATGGCGTGCCGTCGGGATGCCAGAAGCCTCCCTCCCGTTTTCCCAGCCAACGCTTCTTGATGTCGTCATTCATCGGTTTGTAACCGTGCCAGACTGGGTGCGGGAGTTCCTATTTTGCGCGGAACTCCGTTTTCTTTAGCTTGGCCAATTCCACATTGATCTCATCTGCCAAGGTTTGTGAGGGGCGTTGTTTACCATCGCCGACCTGAAGGCTGACCTGAAACTGCATCGGAACTTTGGCCTTGGCTTTGATTTCGAGTAGTTGCGGAATCAGGTCTGCCAAGTCCTGCAACTCGGATGGCTCAAAGTCCGCCTTCGCTACGAGCATTTTGCCAGGCGGTTCATAGACCGTACCCTTGGTCGGAGCAGATACTTTCAGTTTGAGCATCTGCGCGTTCGGGAAATCACACGGCCACGGAGTGCTACCCTCAGCCAACTCAATGAAACGCGCTTGCAGTGCGGCGTTGATGGCGTCTTTGACTGTTTTCCACGGGAGTGTGCTGCCGGCTGTCTGCGACAGTGCCGTGGAAATGGAAAGACCCGTGGCTTGTTGATTTGCCCATGCGGCCGGGAGGTTATCTGGCAGCAGATTTGCCGGCGCGATGGAATCGGGCGGCGCACACAGTTTGGCAGTCCCACTCAGCAGCCCCTTCGGCACAGTCTCACCCAGCAGGCTGGCCGGACCGGCTTGAAGCCAAATGACGCCCTCCGCGACAGCCTTCTCAATAGCATCACTGATAACAGCAGTCCCGGCTTTGGGAATTTGCACGGTCTCTTCATACGTCCCTCGGTTAACCTGAACGGAACGAGAACCATCGAAGTAGTCGGTGACTGTTTTGAGTGTGATTTCTTTGCCGGGCCACAACTGTGCCAGCAGATTGGGAGCAAGCAGCAAGGGCGTGATCTCGGCCAACTCAGCCGCCGAGCACAACACCAACTCCAAGCCGGGATCTTTGAGCGCGGCCTCATCTGGACGGGATCGCCACCATGTACGGAAGGACTTATCCGGTCGGCTGAGGCGGAGAACAAATGTACCTTGCTCGCAGCCCTCCAGCAGCGTGCCCACAATGGCTTCGGTTTTGAGCATCTTCGGAAGTTGCGGCATTTGGGCGAAGGCACCGGCCAGGTCTTTCACCCGCCGAGCGGTGTCGCCTTCCTGCCACAGATTGTATGGGCCATCTAGTAACAGCGCCTCTGCGGTGACCGGCGTCTCCTGAATCCGCGAGCGCGGATCATTCTTGATGACGGTGAAATGACCTTCATCGGAGATGCTGATCTTGAACGCTTGGACCTCGTTCGCGTCGGACACGGTCACGACGATGCACCACGCCTGCTCGATTCCTTTGGCAATGCGCGACTTGGCTTTCTGGACGTTAACCGTCAGCGACTGCATCCGAGCGGCATCAATGCTGATCTTCCCCTCCTGCTGATTCCGAAGTAGATCGGTGCTCACCACTTCCCACGCCAGATAATCTCGAATCGCCTTGGTGGCCAAGTCCATCCCGTCTTTGGATGGAACAAGCAGCACTAATGCGTTGCGAAAGACACGGGGATTCTCGGGACCGGTTTTCTCATCCAAAAACCGCTTCGCCTCTGCGCTTGGCTTGCCGGATTCGGAATCGGCGCTCGGTCCGAGGATCGCGTAATGAAACAGGCCGTCGTCATCAATGTCCTTGGGCTTCTGCGGTAGCGTATGCACCTTCGCACCGGCCGCCGAAGCGCCCAGCGTCAGAGACTTGACCTTCGGGATTTCATCCAGCAACCGGGCGTTCACCAACGGATCGCCGACATCCTTGGCGGCGGTCTGGTGCATTTGGGTCAGGTTCGGGCGATTGCCCAAACGCCATGCGCCCGGCAGCTTGTCTTCCGTTGCGGGCGGCGTGAATAGATCGTCGAGCCAGTAACTCCGCTGCGCCCACTGAATGAGACCTTTCTCCAAATTGATCTTGTCCGTTCGTGTCGCGCCGAGCAACACGATCAAATCCCGCGTCTTGGCGCTTTGTCCGACCGGCTGCGAATGCAGAAATGTACTCAGCACCGCCTGCTCGATCTCCCGGTACTTCAACCCGACCGCCTCCGACTGGATGGTTCGGGCGCGGCTCAATTCGCCATCGAGAATCCCGACCCACGCCTGTTTGCGTCCTTCCGCTTCCTCGGTTTCGGCTGCCGTGACCAATTCCCCTGTCGCGTCACACAACCCCTTTTGGCTGGGCGCAGTTAGGAACACCTGCGCACTGATCAACGGACCGTTGTCCCACTTCTCCGCGTCGCGCAATGCCAGCGCGAACGTCCGCAGCACGCCACGGGTGCGCTGAAAACGATCCAGGCTGGTCCACTTCGTGTAAAACACCTCCGTCAGATCGGGGTGGAACGGGTAACTGTTGAGGAAACGCTCTTCTTCGCTGGCCGCCTGCCGCTTGGTTTGGTCGTCCAGTTCGCTGATTCCCTTCAACGCCGCGACAACATGCTGCTTGAAGGCATCGCGGTTCTGGATGGATTCGGGCGTGAAAAACCGTCGCCGCAATACTTCGGCCACATCAGACTTGCCCACCGGCTCATCCACTTCCTCGCGTTGCCGGCCAAAGACATCGTAGAGTTTCCCGACCAGTTGCCTGCCGAGCTTATCGTTTTTGTCGAGATCGCTGGCGAGCAACGACGCCACCACGCAACACCGTGGAACTTTCGTGGCGGCGTTGGTCAAATACTGGAAGAAGTTTTCCAAGTGCGTCTGCGAACCCGGATCCAACCCCACCTTCTCGCGGGCGTACATCAGTACCTCATCCATTAGCACCAGCGTGGACAAATCCTGCTTCAACGGCAGCGACAGCAAATTCCGCAGCGTGAGCTCCGCCGGGGCGCTCATGCGTTCATCCGTCTTGCCGTCGTCACGCAACGCCATCAATCCCTCGTCACCGGCAATCTGATAGGCGAGGATACTCCACGGCTGTTTCAGCCGGCGCACTTGGCCGACGGGCGAACGAATGTCCATTCCCGTTTCTACGTCCAGTTTGTCGAAACACAGCCCGGCAACGCGCGTCCTGGGCGGTTTTTGGCCGATGGCTTGGATGAACTCCCCAACCGCTGCCATGGCCGGAAGGCTGTCCGGGTCCTGCACCAGATGCCGCAGCGTGATCAACGTGTGCGTCTTCCCACCGCCGTAGTTGGCCGCGATCAAGCGCACAGCTTTGTCGTTCTTACCGGCCAAGCGCAACACCACATCCTTCACCAGTTCGCGCAGGTTGAACGTCGGGTACGTGAGCGCAAAGAACTGTTCGGGCTGCTCGTAGACCGGGCGCTCACCGTTCTGCATCAACACATCGTACAGGTCAGCCGCAAACAGATGCAGCGGCAGTTCACCGCTGCGTAAATCTTCGCGCACCTTTACGACCTTGTGCCAGGGTGTCCAGGGTAATGTAGGCATAATTCTTTGTTCCTTTGTTCGTTGCTACTCGGAGAGTTCCATCTTGCTTTGGAGATCGTCCCTGACCGCGCCTTTGCCGCCGATGTGATTACTGAGACTTTCCAGCGTGATGCGCTCGTCGCTGCCGGCTTTGGACAACTCGATCAATGACTGCACCATCCGCTTGAACAGTTCGTTCCGACGCAGACCGTTGTCGTCGAGAAATTCGTCCACCTTATGAACGTCACCGGCCTTCCAGAGAAGCATCAGCCGATGCACCCGATCAATCAACGGCACCGGCTTGCCCGCCGGGGCCTCGTAGCCCAGCGTCTTGCTCTTGCGCTGTGTCCATGTCTTCAGTTTCACCGTGCTGCCAGACTTTTCACCAGCGTCCTCTTCGCCTTCTTCGTCCTCGGACTCATCTTCGTCGGCGTCCTCGACCGGTTCGTCGCTGCCGGATTTCACCAGCAAATCCCAGGTATTGACCAGTTCGCTGTCGGACAACCCGCACGACACGGCGTAGAGGATGCACGATCCGGCCGGGGCGTCGTCCATCCCGAAATCGTGCCGGTGCAACAGATAATAGGCCGTCGGATCATCCAACCGGTCAGCCAACGCGAGGTCGCCGTCGCCGGCATGGCCGCCCGACAACACCTGACCGACCACGTAATCCACCACCAGACGGCGGACTTGGTTGAGAAACTCCGAGACCTTCATGATCTCGGTCGGCTTATTGGCCTTCTTGACCACGGGATGCTGACTGTACGCCTCCAACGCCGGTCCAGTCGCCGCCCAGACAAAGTCCGGCCCACGAATCCCGGCATCCCAAAATTCGGTCAACTTGGTGCGGATGTTCTTCCGCATCGCGTCCAACACCTGGTTGTCCCAGCCCGGTTTTGCTGTCGCAGGACGTTTGCCACACACCAGCCACACAGAAGATGCCAGGGAGGCTCTGCCGAGATTCCGCAAACCGCCCGGCATTTCGGTCACAATTGGCCAAGACCCTCGCACCACGAATCCCGCTCGGATAACCGCAGCCACCAGAGTTTCCCATGCATCGGGATTCTTGTTCGCAAACACGATGACCAAGTGACCGTCAGGCTTGAGTCTGCCAGACGCCGCCGAGAAGGATCGAAACATGCCATCCTCATAAACCTCCTTGGATAGAGCAGCATCCCCATCGTGGCGGCTCTCATCATCAATGAGTTCGCCATCCTTGGCCTCCGCATTCCATTTTGGAGATAACGCCTCGTGGAAGTTATTCTCGAAGGATGCGTTTACGTCACACATGTTTCTTCGCAGCCAGACGTAAAAGAAGTCCATCAGATCGGAGTATGGAATCGCGTCATAGTACGGAGGGTCGGTGAATACCAGATCGTAAAGTTCCTCGCCGCCCTGAATGGCTGACTTCTTGATGATCTTTGGCGGTAAGGTATTTTTCCAAGAACATCCGTGCAAGGCGCTGAGAACTCGGTGCGCTGAGTTCAGCCCGCCAACGAAAAACCGCTCGATTGGTGCGAGAGGATTTGCTTCAGCAAAATCCCAAGTAATCGGAAGCGCCCAACGCATGAATATGTGCTTTACCTCCTCAGCGCCGTGCTCCCAAACACAAAGATTGGCCATATAATCAGCGGTCCTGCTGATCACGCACGCCGAGTAAGACACCAATGCCTCCTCCCAATCCGTGGGATACTGAGACTCACTTATAATCATCCTAGCTGCACGAGAGCATTTAACAAACACACCCAAGGACGCTAATTGCCGTGGAAGAAAAAGTTTACTCCAGCGATCAAAACCGTAGAGTGGAACGCGAAACCCAAGCGCCTCTTTACTAGCGAGAGGCTCAACAGGCACACCAAACGGCACATCGGCAAACACGCGCTCGATTTTCTTTTCCGCATCAGCAGCGCACTGGATTTCGTGAGCGGTTGGCAACCGGTATTCCTTCCCGTTCGGCCCATCCACGGCCACGGCAGTCATTGCCGCTCCAAGCCGACCGGACTGCCCCTCAAGTCGAATGTCTTCCATCGTCATCGAAGGCAGTCCGCAGCAGGGGCATTGCGCGCCCGCCCTCGACATCGTGCCGCCGCTGATCTTCTTGTCATACGCCTTTTTGTTCTGCGCCGAGTTCCCGGCCGAAACCGGCACATTGGTCTGCACACCAAACACCACACCTGACTTGTTATCCTTCGGCGACATCGTCAGCAGCACCCGTTTATTGTCCTTCTTGCAGAGCCACTGCGTTTTCAGCAGCGGCAACTGCGCCCGACAATTCTTGCAGGTGACGGCGCGCGCCCAGAGATAAGCAACAGTCGGTTTGGCGATCCATCGCGGGTTGCCTTCCTCGGCCAGATATTCAGCGTCGAACTCCGCATTGAGGGAGTCAACGTCTGGCATCCCGTCCTCGTTCAACGGCACAAGCTGCATCGGTTTGGGTTCATACGGACGCAATCCTTTGCGAACCGGCTCGAAATCGGCATACGTCGGATAGAACTTCGCCAGATCGCATCGGGCGTGTTGCAGAACCCAGTGTCCCCACGCCCGGACATGCCACGCGAGGTCGGCATTCAGGTCCAACCCTTCCAATTCCAGCCCCTTCAGATTTGGAGCGTCGGATGCGTGCCCGAGTTTCTCCAGTTGCTGGCGGATCTGCGTCTTGGAAAGTCCCTTGGCCTTGAAGAACTTCTCCATGAACTCGCGATTCTTGAGGATGAACTCCGGCAACGGCCGGGTCTGCCCGGCCAGTTTCTGCGGGTATTCGAGCGTGCATTTGAGGATGAACCAAGCGACCGGGTTGATGTCACTCGCCGTGACTTCACACCCCAGCCGCATCGCTTCCAACGGGATCGCCCCACCGCCGGCAAACGGGTCGAGCACCTTCGGGGCGCGTCCGCCATACGCTTTTCGGATTTCCTGCCGGAACCATTCCAACGTCTCGGCGTTCTCCGTCTCCCTTCCCCAATGCAAAATACCGCCCTCGGTTACCTCCTTCTCGCGTTCCACGAACGAACCATCGGCCTTCTTTTTGCGTTCGATCTTCTTGACGACCTTGCCGGCAATTTTCTCGCAGAGTTCCAGACGTTTCTCCGGTGTCCCTGGATCCGGCAACAGCGTGGCAATCAACGCCGCCCGGCAAGCCGCCAACGGTCGCCGTGCCGGCCAGATATGGAGCGTCGAGATGTGCCCATGCCGGACATTCTTCTCGTGGACGGAATCCAGCGAAGTCTGCTTCAGCGGAAAGGCGTGTTCAATGAGGCGTGATGTATCAGTCATGGGAGGCTGGGGTGATGGAGTCTTGGAGCAGTGGAGTGCTGGAGTGATGGGATGACTGGTGGGGTGTGGCCGATGGCGGTCATGGGATGTTTTCTTGTGGAGGCAGCGATGCCAAGGCGCGCGTGCCGCGCTCGGTCAGCCGGTATTTTTGCAGCCGGCTGGTAGGTTTGTCGGGGATGGTGCGTTCGAGCAAATTGTCCTTGAGCAGTGGGCTGAGATAGTTGGCCTGAAATGTCTTCCAATGACGAAGCCGGAGGTGGTGCATGATTTCCCGCGCGGCCCGTGGTTCGCGGCAGAACAGCGCGACTTGTGCGGTGACTTGTGCGGTGACTTGTGCGGTCGCCAATGGGAAAGCGCTGGCAATGTCACGCCACAACTTCTCCCACTGGCGGTTTTCCGCATCCTTGACCTGTGCGGTGACTGGTGCGGCGGGCGTCGGTTTCGGCCGGGGCAGCGTCTGGATAAACTGACCGCCTTCCTGCCGGAATTGGGGCGACGACAGACCCGCCTCCCGGCACCGGGCGATCATGTCGAGAATACCGCTGCCGGCTTTCTCGGCGTAGCGGGCCAGAAACAGCGGCTCGGCAATGAGCGGATTGCGGGGAATGGAAGCGTGCGGGACACGCAGTTGCGCGATCGTCAGCGCGGACGGCAGTTCGCCCGGATTCCACACTTCCAACCGGTCAGCAAACAGCATGACCTGCACACTGGCGTTACTGCTGTAATCGCGGTGGGCGACAGCGTTGACGATGGCTTCGGCAACGGCTTCGCGGGGCAGTTCGTATTCGACCGGCGCCTGCGGCCCGAGCGCGCGTGTGCCGACCGCCCGGTTGATCTTGGACATGACGAAGTCCACGGCCTGATCCACCAGTTCGAAGACCGTGCCTTTATAGATCTGGTAGGATGGGATGGGCTTGCGGACCTCCGTGCCGTGGTAATGCAGACACTTCACTTCGGAGGTGAGCAGGAAACGCTGAGGTTGCTCGCCAAAGAGCAGGATCGCGGCGTGGCTCGGCTGGTCGCCGTCCAGCAGGTTCAAGTGAGCCAACGCCTTGAGGGTCGGCGTCTTCGGTCCAAGCGCATACCCACGCTCCGCACGAGCGCGGGTCAGAAATTCCACCAACTTGTCCCGGGACAGGTCCGTGATCGTGGCGTCGGGACATGCCGCCGCATCAAACGGACGGATGCGCAACCGGCCGGTCCGTTCCAGATGCTCAACGAGGCTCGCGTAGAGGGAGGCGTTGAGGTCGCCAACGTCGGCAAACCGCCGCCGAATCAATTGCCCGCTGGCCGTGCTGATGAGCGCACGCATCCGGGGATCACGACCGGTATCATCCGCGCCCTTGACAAAAATCAACCGGGGCCGGCTCAACGCGGTCGCCTGATCGAACTCACGCTCGGTGGGCGACAACCCGGCCGCGTCGGTTGCTCCATATTCCTGACCGAACAGCCCCAGGTAAATCTGACAGCGGGCGACCTCGTCGAGATACACCTGATCCGCCCGGCGATCCGCTGCCGGCAGGTCTTCAAACAGAAACACGTCGAAGAAGCGCCGCAGTAACGCGTCGCCGCGAACGAAATCGCGCAACGCCGCCCGTTCTTCGGCGAACTCCTTCTGAACGCTGCTGACAAAAATGCGCTGCGTGCTCATGTTCCGGCTTTCTGGGCTGCCTCCAAAATTTGGTGAGCACTGATTAGCATGCTGCCCTTGGCTTTCGCGAGCAGATTACTGAACGGGTCTTGCACCGGCGCTAATCGCGGGGTGGCTGTGGCGCAGTCGTACACAGCGTAGATCCAGTATTTGTCACGCATGTTGCACGCCTTGGCCCATTCGTTGGCGGAGATTTCCACGTCGCCAACACCGGCACGACCTTTGACCTCGATGGCGCGTTCCTCGCCGTTGGGGCGTTTGGACAGAACATCAAAGCCGGGATAGTCAATCAGGCCGACTGCCCGGGCCAGTTCCGCCGTGTGAACGTCATGCACCGTTGCCCCGTCAGCCTCTTCATGGGCAATCGCCAATGCCATCGCGACCTTCTCGACTTCCACATCGTAGCGTTCCTTGTCCTCGTCGCTGACGGACGGCACGACCAGCGCATGCGCAATGAAGCGCACGCTGGCCAGCGAGATCAACTCCGGCTCGCGTTGGATGACAGCGATGGCTCGCTGCTGTCGTCCCACCAGTTCTCGTTGCTGGTCGCGAACATCCTTCAGTTCCTTTTCGGCCCAGCGTTGCTGGTCACGGACCTTCTGCGTGAGCACGGCGCACATCGTGGCGAGTTCGGCTTCGCGGAAATTGAAACCCGTTTCCAAGAAGGAGATGCGCTCTTGCTGCGTGGCCAACAGGGCATCGCGCCGTTGTTGGACAATGGGACGGCCGACATGCTCGATCAAATGAGCTTGGGCTTGTTCCTTGAATTGGGGCGCTGAGACCGCCAGCCGTTGCGCCCCGGCCGGGATGCCGGTCGCTCCCTTGAGCAAAAGCAGATGCTCGACGGGACAGTTTACAATCGTGCCGTCATCGAGTTGTTTCAGCCCGGCTAAACGGGTTTCGAGTGCTTCCTGCTGGGCGAGTTCGGGATGTTGGGGATCGGCTTCGCGAACAACGGTGATCAGCGCCAGGTGAAAGAGGTAGGGCTTGAGCGTCATCGGGTCGGTGAAGATCGCGCCCCGCAACGCCACCGGCCCCAGCCGGTCGGACACCAATGCGCGGAGGCGTTCAAAGACCGGTTCGCCCGGATGCAACCAGATGCCGCCTTGGGTGTCGGTTGGCTTCTCAAACGTCAGACAGGAGCGTAGCGGTTCGGGATAAGTCTCAAGGTCCGGCAGGAGCGAGTCCATCGCCCCCGGCTGGATCGGTACGAGTTGGAACTGCTCGCCCAAGTCGCCGGCCACCCCCAAGCCGATCAGTGGCGCGGCTTGTTGGGTGAACTGTCGGACATAACCGGGCAAGAGGCGATTGTACACTTCTTGCGAAAGTGAGGCCCGCATCCGTGGCAGTTCGCGAGCCACGTCGCCGCCGCCGCCGAACAGTTTGCGTTCTCGTTCCTCCAAGGCACGGACTTGCTCTTTGGTCAGAATCCCTTCGATCTGCGCGGCGGCACCGGCTGCGCCGTCGTCATAGATTGCGCCCGCCATGTACTCGCGAATGGAAACACCCACGAACAGCCGACCCACCGAGTCGAATACCTTGTCCGACTTGAGTTCCTTGCGGATTTTTTCGAGCTTGTCGAGTAGCGTCTTGAGGACACGGCCCTCGCGGGTTTTTGGAGCAACCAAATTCATGATCACGACCGGGTCGTGTTTCTGGCCATACCGGTGGATGCGCCCCATGCGCTGCTCAAGGCGGGCGGGATTCCACGGGATGTCGTAGTTGATCATGATCCAGCAGAACTGGAGATTGATTCCCTCACCAGCGGCCTCCGTGGCGACGAGAAAGCGTGCGCCTCCTTCGTTGAGAGGCTTGCGGAAGTGCTCGACTTGTTCATCGCGGTCGCTCAGCCCCGTCCTGGTGTCGGGCTGGGCGCTTATACCGCCGTGGATTTGTGCGATCTGGCCGTCGTGACCGAGTCCGCCGAGCCGTCGGACGAGAAACGTGAGCGTGTCCCGGTGCTCGGTGAAAATGATGAATTTCTCTTGCTGGTATTTCGGGTCGGAGATGATCTCGTACAACGTCTCAAATTTGGATTCGTGCCCGGCATCGTAAACCGTTCGGGCCAGATCCCGCAGAGCACGGAGTTGATCGAGTTCCATTTCGAGATCAGCCAGAGAAGCGACGATGACGCCTTGCAGCAATTGATCCTCGGCGACCTCGTGCTCCTCTTGACCCTGTTCCGTGGTTTCTTCATCGGCGGTCTTGGATTCGAGCGGGTCGTCAATCTCATCGAGCCGGCGTTGGAGCACCAGCAACTGCTCGAACTGAATCTTGCCGGCGTGGATGTCCTGCACGATGCGTTCGAGCTTCTCGATGCGCCGTTCAAAGGAGCGGAGCAAGGCATAAGTGGAACTGGCCAAACGCCTTTGGAAAACCGCCATCGCCAGTTTGGCGGCGGACCGGTTCAGCAACTTGGCCTTATTGTAAACGAATCGAAGGTAGTCAGTCGTTTCGTCGTAGAGAGTTTGCTCACTGACCACTCCTTTGGTCAGGTCGTACCCCAGTGTGTCCGAAACGCGGGTCGGATAAAGCGGCTTGCCATCGTATCGAACCATCTCCTCTTTTGTGCGCCGGAGAAAATGCGGCTGTCGTTGCTCCGCCGGGAAAGCAGCAAACGCCTCGGGAGTGGTGATGACTTCGGGCTGCAACAGTTTCCAGATGGCGAAATAAGGATAGTCTTTGCCCATGTGGGGGGTGGCGGTGAGCAGCAGCAGGTGATTCGCGCGCCACGGCAGTTGCCAGCCCTTGTCGGGATGAGGAGCGCCTGCGAGCGCCTCCGCGAGTTTGTAGCGGTCGGTCTTGCGAACCCGCAGATCGGCACTGCGGTCACAGGACAGCTTGTGGGCTTCGTCGAAGATGAGCAGATCGTATGGCAGAACTTGTGGCTCGCAGAGGCGACCAAACATGCGTTCCCCAGCGAGCGTATCGATGCTCACGATCAGACGGTCGCCCTTTTCGCCGACGAAGGGGTTGTCATCTCTCGCGTCCGCACCTGCGATGACTCGAAACGGAAGATTGAACAACTTCAGAAGTTCTCGTTGCCAGTTCCCCACCAATCCTGCCGGTGTGACCACCAGAACGCGCTGTAGCAAACGCCGGGACAACATTTCGCGGATGTAAAGACCAGCCATGATGGTCTTGCCGGCACCCGCATCATCCGCCAACAGAAAGCGCAGGCGTGGCTGCTTGAGCATGTGGTCATAGACGGCGATCCTCTGGTGAGGCAAGGGATCGATTCGGGAAATCTCCGTGGCAAATGCGGGATTAAAGAGGTGTCCGAAAGACAAGCGCTCGCTCTCCGCAACAACGCGGACCGTCTCAGACGCCCCTGTGAAATCCAACGGAGGCAAGTTCATGTCAGCCTAAAGGGTCGCCGTGCCTGCCGGTAGTGCTGTTGGTGGTCGTCATGGCGTGACTCATCCTTGCCGGCAGCCTCGGCCGGCTGCGGTGGCGCGATCAAGTCGAGGTCGGGCTTGTACCGGTATCGTCGGGGGCGCTTCCCGCCGGTGCCGGCGGAGGCTGACGGAGGCGTTGTCGGTGTTGGAGAGGAAGGTGTTCTTGATGACGATGCCGGCGCGGCCACCGGCTTTGAGGATTTTGATGTAATGCTGGAGGAAGAGGTAGGTGGTCTCGGCGGTGCGGATGGGGAAGTACAGTCGAGTTTCGACCTTTGCTGCCTTGCCTTGGTAGATGCGGTTCATTGTCCTGTCTCGTTTCCCCTGTGGTTGGCGGAGTTATACCGCAAGGGGACGGCAGTGCGCCATTCCCTTTTTCAGGGCAAGCAAACGGCGGCGTCATGTTTCCGCCTCCGCCAAGGCTACGGCGGACGAGCCGGTTTTGTTCCGGTAATAGTAGAATGGGCGTCTCGCCCGTTCCACTACTGTCCCATCAGGTGGCTGACGATGTAGCTCTCCAGACCCTCGTAGTCGCGCGCGGTGATGAAGGCGGCTTCCTTCTTGCGGTCGAGCGCGCGGACTTTCTCGACCAGCGCGAGGAAGAACGCGCGGCTGTTGGCGAGGTGTTTGGTCGCATCAACCGGCTTGGTGGCGCGCATCGCTTTCACGTCGAGGCCGACGAACTCGCCGTGCCGGCCGTAGCCGGCTTCTTCGAGGACGCGGACTTGGTTGAACGCGCGGCGCAGGTCAACGGTGCCAAAGGATTTGTCTTCGTCGAACTTCAGGCCGTTCTGGTCGTTGAGGTGGACGCTCCAGAGTTTGCCGTGGAGGAGCGCGTAGGCCATTTCGTCGGACGGGTCGAGACCGGCGAGGATGGCGTGGGCGCTCTCGATCAGTCCGCCGACGCGCGACGGGTCATCGCTGCGGTAGGCGAGCGCAAGGGCGTGGCCGATGGTCGGGATGTAGGCGTGGTCCATCGGCTCGTTCGGTTTCGGCTCGATGGCGATGCGGATGCCGCGGTCGTAGGCGAGCATCTTGTTGATCGCGTCGAGAAGATGTCCCATGGCGAGGCGGGCGTTCTTTGCTTCGCGGATGTAGGTGCCTTCGCGGGCGAGCCAGAGCACCATCAGGTCGGTGCCGAGCGCGCGCATGATGTCAATGGTTCGGAAACCGCGGTCGAGAGCGTATTGGCGGTCGGCGGCGGAGTTGGACGTGAAGCCGCCGTCAACAGTGTGTGCGCTGAACCAGAGCCGCGGCGCGACGAACTCGGCGACGAGACCGTGGTCGTCGAGCAGGCGTTTGAAGGCGCGCGCTTTGGCGGTGATCTGCGCGGGCGTCATCGCGTCCATGCCGGGCACGGCGTCGTCGTCGTGGAACTGCACGCCGTCGAAGCCAAGCTTCTTGTAGAGTGGGAGTTTCTTGGCGAAGGAGATTGGTTTGCGGGTTTCCGGGCCGAACGGGTCAGCGCCTTCGCTGATGTTCCAAGGACCAAATGAAAAACGGTATTGAGT
>Ga0163200_1000462_pt1 | contig 17667 bp, 11 predicted proteins | sample PL_2010_200m_FD_113535 | JGI IMG/M metagenome (GOLD analysis project Ga0163200, IMG submission 113535) | Freshwater microbial communities from Powell Lake, British Columbia, Canada to study Microbial Dark Matter (Phase II) - PL_2010_200m | ecosystem: Environmental > Aquatic > Freshwater > Lake ... | reverse complement strand
GCACCCAAGGCCCCGATCAACGAGAATATCTCGGCTCGTGAGGTCCGTTTGATTGGTGCTGATGGCGAGCAGGTTGGCATCGTCTCGATTGATGAAGCGCTTCGTATAGCTGAAGAAGCCAAGCTGGATCTGGTGGAAATTTCCGCCGATGCGGTTCCTCCTGTATGCCGGATCATGGATTACGGCAAGCACCTCTTCGAAAAGAAGAAGCAGGTTGCTGCAGCGAAGAAGAACCAGAAGCAGATTCAGGTCAAAGAAATAAAGTTTCGTCCAGGGACGGAAGAAGGGGACTACCAGGTCAAGCTACGCAACCTGGTGCGTTTCCTGAGTGAAGGGGACAGGGCCAAGGTATCGTTGAGATTCCGCGGTCGTGAGATGGCGCATCAGGAGCTGGGGATGGAACTGTTGAAGCGGGTCGAGGCTGATCTCGTGGAGTACGGTTCGGTCGAACAGCATCCAAAGATGGAAGGACGCCAGCTGATCATGGTCATCGCTCCCAAGAAAAAGAAGTAACCACCAGGGCACTGGCAGGCCTTGCGGTTATTTGAAATCACCCACACTGTGGAGTACCGAACATGCCAAAGATGAAGACTAAAAGCGGCGCTGCAAAGCGCTTCAAAAAGACGGCGAATGGCTACAAGCACAAGCACGCTTTCAAGAGCCACATCCTGACCAAAATGTCTACCAAGCGTAAGCGTCAGCTGCGTGGTACATCTCTGATGCACCCGTCTGACAAAGCAAAAGTAGAGCGCATGCTGCGCGTTCGTTAATTCGGTCAAGACTCAGAGGAATAACTCATGGCTCGTGTTAAGCGTGGCGTCGTCGCTCGTCGCCGTCACAAGAAAATTCTGAAACTCGCTAAAGGCTACTATGGCGCTCGTTCGCGAGTGTTCCGTGTTGCCAAGCAGGCGGTTATCAAGGCTGGCCAATATGCCTACCGTGACCGCCGTCAGCGGAAGCGTCAGTTCCGCGCTCTGTGGATCGCTCGTATCAACGCTGGCGCTCGTGTGAATGGTCTGTCCTACAGCCGTTTCATTGCTGGTCTGAAAAAAGCGGCTATTGAGATCGACCGTAAGGTCCTGGCCGAGTTGGCAGTGAATGAAAAAGCAGCTTTTGCTGCAATTGTCGAAAAAGCCAAAGCTTCTCTGGCCTAAGCCCATCGACAATCGAGTCTTCGGATTCGTAGCGTCACCGATAGGGGAAGAGCCTTGTGCTCTTCCCCTATTTCGTATCTGAAGGGGCATTTGCAAAAATGCACCTCGCGTAAAGCCTAAGTGCTGATCGTCTGGTGCGGTTCTGCAAGAACCTCTGGAGGTTGTACATGGAAAACCTGGATGCACTGGTCTCGCAAGCGCTTGAGGCGGTGCAACATAGTCAAGACATCAACGCCCTGGAGCAGATCCGGGTTCAGTATCTCGGCAAGAAAGGCGAGCTGACCCAGGTCATGCAGACCCTGGGCAAACTATCCGCAGATGAACGCCCCAAGGCCGGTGCGCTCATCAACGCAGCGAAGAGCCGTGTTCAGGATGAGCTGAATGCCAAGAAGGCGGATCTGGAGCAAGCTGCGCTGAGCGCCAAGCTCGCTGCCGAGCGGATCGATGTGACATTGCCAGGACGGGGAGAGGCCTCCGGCGGACTGCATCCGGTGACGCGTACACTAGAGCGGATCGAACAATTCTTCAGTCATATCGGCTATAGCGTTGCCGAGGGGCCAGAGGTCGAAGACGACTACCACAACTTCGAAGCGCTCAATATCCCCGGCCATCATCCTGCCCGGGCGATGCACGACACCTTCTATTTCAATGCCAACATGCTGTTGCGTACCCATACCTCGCCCGTTCAGGTGCGCACGATGGAGTCGCAGCAGCCGCCCATCCGCATCGTTTGTCCGGGGCGTGTCTATCGATGCGACTCGGATATCACCCATTCGCCTATGTTCCATCAGGTTGAGGGCTTGCTTGTCGACGAGGGTATTAGCTTCGCGGATCTGAAAGGCACAATCGAGCAGTTCTTGCGGGTGTTCTTCGAAAAGCCTCTCGGCGTCCGTTTCCGGCCCTCGTTCTTCCCGTTTACCGAGCCGTCGGCCGAAGTGGACATGCAGTGCGTCATGTGCGGCGGAAAGGGATGTCGCGTCTGCAAGCAGACCGGCTGGCTCGAGGTGATGGGCTGCGGCATGGTGCATCCGAACGTGCTGCGCATGTCCGGTATCGATCCGGAAATATACCAGGGCTTCGCTTTCGGTATGGGGGCCGAGCGGCTTGCCATGCTGCGCTATGGCGTCAACGACTTACGCCTGTTCTTCGATAACGACCTGAGGTTCCTGGCTCAATTTCGCTAGGTCCAGAGTCCAGTCAAAGAAATTTTAGGAGAGCAGGATGAAATTCAGCGAGCAGTGGTTGCGTACTTGGGTCAATCCGCAAGTTTCTCGTGAGGAACTGGTGGCGAGGCTGTCGATGGTCGGCCTCGAAGTGGATGCGGTCACCCCGGTGGCCGGTGAGTTCAGTGGCGTTATCGTGGGCGAGGTGCAGAGCGCCGAGCAACATCCGGATGCGGACAAGCTGCGCGTCTGCCAGGTCAGCAATGGCAGCGAAACCTTTCAGGTAGTCTGTGGTGCGCCCAACGTGCGTCCAGGCCTGAAGATTCCTTTTGCGCAGATCGGCGCGCAGCTGCCGGGCGACTTCAAGATTAAGAAAGCGAAGCTTCGCGGCGTCGAGTCCAACGGCATGCTCTGCTCGGAAACCGAGTTGCAGGTTGGTACAGACGACAGTGGGCTTATGGAGCTGGCTGGCGATGCCCCGATTGGTAGCGATTTGCGAGTGTATCTCGGCCTGAACGACGCGAGCATCGAAATCGGCCTGACGCCGAACCGTGGCGACTGCCTCTCTGTCGCAGGGCTAGCGCGTGAGGTAGGCGCCATCTACGGCGCGACGGTCGCTCCTGTCGATATCGTTCCGGTGGCTGCGAGCCATGACGAGGTGCGCCCGGTCGAGGTGTTAGCACCCGCAGCCTGTCCGCGTTATCTCGGACGCGTGATTCGTAATGTAGACCTGTCGCGACCCACTCCGCTGTGGATGGTCGAGCGGTTGCGTCGTTCTGATATCCGCAGCATCGATGCGGTGGTAGATGTCACCAACTATGTAATGCTCGAACTTGGGCAGCCACTGCACGCGTTTGACTTGGCCGAGATCCGGGGAGGCATCAGGGTTCGAATGGCTGAGGATCAGGAAAAGCTCGTCCTGCTCGATGGGCAGGAAGTGACCCTGCGCAGCGATACCTTGATCATCGCTGACCATCAGCGCGCCCTCGCAATCGCCGGGGTCATGGGTGGTGAGCACAGCGGGGTGAGTGCAGCGACACAGGACCTGTTTCTGGAAAGTGCTTTCTTCGACACCATTGCCCTTGCCGGCAAGGCGCGCTCCTATGGTCTGCATACCGACGCCTCGCATCGTTACGAGCGAGGGGTTGACTCCCAGCTGGCCCGCCGGGCCATGGAGCGGTCGACTGCATTGTTGTTGGATATTGTTGGCGGCAGCGCCGGGCCCGTAGTCGAAGCCGTCAGCGACGCCGATCTTCCCCGCGTTGCACCGATTCTGCTACGCAAGGATCGAATCGAGCAGATGCTGGGGTTGAACATGGCGAGCGATCAGGTCGTCTCGCTGCTGTCAGCTCTGGGGCTGGGAGTTGCCGAACTGGGCGAAGAGTCATGGGAAATCAGCGTTCCCAGTCACCGATTCGATATCAGTCTAGAGGTGGATCTGATCGAGGAGCTGGGGCGTCTGTATGGCTACGACCGCTTACCGGTGCGTTATCCCCAGGCTCGTCTGGCGCCCGAAGCCAACCCTGAATCCCGAGCCGCACTCCCCGCCCTGCGCCGCTTGCTGGTTGCCCGTGGCTACCAGGAAGCGATCACCTACAGCTTCATCGACCCAAAAATGTTCGAACTGTTCAGCCCTGGCACCGAGCCGCTGCAATTGGCGAACCCGATCTCGTCGGACATGGCGGCGATGCGCGCGACGCTATGGCCAGGATTAATCAAGGCACTGCAGTACAACCTGAACCGGCAACAGACGCGGGTGCGTCTGTTTGAGAGCGGCCTACGTTTTGTCGGCCAGCTTGGCGAGTTGAAGCAGGAGCCGATGCTGGCCGGTGTCATCACCGGCAGCCGTTTGCCGGAGGGTTGGGGCAACGATAGAGCCGCAGCTGATTTCTATGACATGAAAGCCGATGTTGAAGCCTTACTCGGATATGCCGGTAACGCTACCGCCTATGGCTTCGCCGCCGCCGAGCATCCTGCTCTACATCCTGGACAGACTGCTCGAATCGAGCGGGAAGGGCGTCTGGTCGGCTATATCGGAAGTCTTCACCCTGAGTTGGCCGCCACGCTGGGTATAGATCAGCCCGTCTATCTGTTCGAGCTGTTGGTCGCCGAAATCAGCGAAGGCCGGCTGCCGCGTTTCAGTGAGCTGTCCCGTTTTCCTGAAGTGCGTCGCGACCTGGCGATTTTGGTGGCGCGTGAGGTTCCGGCTGACGATGTGTTGCTATGCATTCGTAAGGCCGCGGGCGAGAACCTGACGGACCTCAAGCTATTTGATGTCTATCAGGGTAAAGGTATTGATCCTCTTAGCAAAAGTGTGGCAGTCGGCTTGACCTGGCAACACCCTTCGCGCACTCTAAACGACGACGAGGTGAGTGGTGCGATGCAGCAAATCCTCTCCTCCTTGGAAGAAAGGTTCAACGCCACGTTAAGGAAATAGCGTATGGGGGCTCTGACGAAAGCTGAAATGGCGGAACGTCTATTTGAAGAGCTAGGCTTGAATAAGCGCGAAGCTAAAGAGTTGGTCGAGCTCTTTTTCGAGGAGATTCGCCAGGCGCTTGAGCATAATGAGCAGGTGAAGTTGTCCGGGTTTGGCAACTTCGACCTGCGCGACAAGCGACAGCGTCCTGGGCGTAACCCGAAGACCGGCGAAGAAATTCCCATCACGGCGCGTCGTGTCGTGACATTCCGGCCCGGCCAAAAATTAAAAGCCAGAGTCGAAGCATATGCTGGAACCAAGTCATAATGACGAACTGCCAACGATACCTGGCAAGCGCTATTTCACTATAGGTGAAGTGAGTGAGCTATGTGCAGTTAAGCCGCATGTGCTGCGCTATTGGGAGCAGGAATTTCCACAGCTGAATCCTGTGAAGCGTCGTGGAAACCGGCGCTACTATCAGCGTCAGGACGTGCTGATGATCCGGCAGATCCGTTCGTTGCTTTACGAGCAGGGCTTTACCATTGGCGGTGCTCGCCAGCGGATGTCAGGCGATGAGGCTCGTGAGGACACTACCCAATACAAGCAGCTCATCAGGCAGATGATAACTGAGCTTGAAGACGTGCTTCAGGTGCTTAAAACCTAAGCCCTGCTGACGAAAAAACTTTCACATATTCAGTCGCTTAATGTATAGTTCGTTCCGTTTTCAGCGAACCTGAAGATGCAGTCGGGGCGTAGCGCAGCCTGGTAGCGCACTTGCATGGGGTGCAAGGGGTCGAGTGTTCGAATCACTCCGTCCCGACCAAAAAACCCTAGAAAATCCAGTCACTTAACGGTGACTGGATTTTTTTATGGGCGAATGCTTTTGGTGTTGGCTGAAATTTATGCACCTTGGTCACCGTTGGGTCACCGTTAGTCAAAATCTGCGTTCTCGCTTATGGTGGGGCTTGATGCGCAAGCCTATATTCTGAAGTCAGTGGTGCCCAGCCACCATGCTTGCGTTCAGCAAAAGGAGATTCGAGATGTCTGCGTTAGAGGATGAATACGCAAGATTCATGGAATGGTTGCGGTTTTCTGAGCCGGCAGAAGATGTCAGCAGGATTGCTAAAATCGTCAACAGCAATCTTCGATCGATCGCTAGCACGAGCAGCGCTGGCGGTCAGCGTGCCAGGCTTCTTTCTCCGCTATTACGCAGTGGGCTTAAGGTTACAGATGCTGTTATTCCCCCCGCCAATGAACGGATGAGCCAGGGACCTTTAGCGTGGACAAGTCTACAAAAGCTCACTGTCGGGCCATTTCGTGGATTCCGTCGGCCTGAAGAGTTTGATCTGCGAAAGCGTGTAGTGCTTTTCTACGGGCCGAATGGGAGCGGGAAAACCAGTCTTTGTGAAGCCATCGAACTAGCCCTTCTCGGCGAGGTGGAGGAGGCGTCGGCTAAGCGCATCGATTCAATCGACAACTATTGCGACAACATCCATGAGGGGCGGCATGTCCGGCCCCTACTTTTGGCTGCTGGCGGCTCGAACGGGGTTCCCGTTGTTGCTAATAAGGATCTGTTGCGGTTCGCTATCATTGAGAAGAATCGGATTGAGGGTTTTGCTCGGCTTGCAGCAAGAAGTACCGCACAGGCTAACTCCCTGATCGCAACGTTGTTTGGCCTTGAAACCTTTAACGAGTTTGTCAATAACTTCCCATCTTCACTTGATCGCTATTTGGAACTTGCGACGCCGAAGAAAGATGAGCTGGCGGTAAAGAATGGTGCTTTACAAGCCGCCAAGGAAAAGGTCGAAGGCAGCTCGCAGACGCTTGATACCTTTGAGACGGAGCGAGCTCAGATTGCTCAGGCGTATCAAGATGGTTGCACGGCTGATCAGCTTCAGGGCCTGATTGGATCACCCGATATGCCTGGGCGTCTACAGGAGTTGAACACGCTTCTGGCGGAGTCGATTCCTCCGGAGACTGGCCTTAGAGTGACGGACGTTATCGCGGACCGAAAGACACTTCGCAGCGTTCTTGCAGATTTGGCGATATGCGAGAGCGAGCTGCAAAGCCGTTCCGAGCAGGTTTCCTACCGAGACCTTTACCGTACCGTACAAGCGTTCGAGCAGGTCTCTCCAGATGTGTGCCCAGCTTGCGAAACGCCGCTAACTGATGTGGTGGCAAATCCCTTTGAGCGAGCATCCAGCGGCTTGGAACTGCTACAGAACTTGGCTGCGTTGGAGGCAGAACAAGAACGGTTGAGTAATGAGCGCGCCGCGGTCGCGGCAAGTCTCAAAGCCTCCATGGAAAAGGTCAGAGCGCTTGGCCAGCTAGAAGGGGGGAAGTTTGCAGATATCGTTGCTTGGCTTGGCCAGTCAGAAACGCCGATTTGGGCAAGCAGCATCGGTTCAGTTTCGTGGCATGCCTGGTTGAAAGTGGTCCGCGACCTGGAGGCAGAAGATGCAGCAATTCGGGACAGGGTAATTCGACGGGCGGAGTTTACCGAAGAGCGTGAGCGCCTAATCAATGCTCGAACCGACCTCGCCGAGCTAGCGGGACGCCAAACGCAACATCAAACACAGATCGATGAGGAAAAAGCCTTCATCGATGCCTTCACCACAACCAATGCGGAGCTGATCGAGGCAGAAAAGTTGGAAGAGGTAAATGTTGCCTTTGAGCGGCAGATCCAGCGGAGCTATTCCGATTTTAACGAGCTTCTTCGCCAGTATCGTGATGGGCTACCTGAAGGGCTACTAGCGGATCTGAATGAAACGACGCGTGATCTCTATAACCAGTTCAATGTAGGGGATGATGAAGTCGACAAGCTGGCAGGACTATCCCTGCCGCTTCGTGGGGGAGACCGAATACAGATTGCCTTCGCGGGTTCGCCAACTGTCCTGCATGATGCACTGCATGTGCTCAGCGAAGGTCACTTGCGTTGTCTGGGGCTCGCGATACTTTTGGCAAAGAATATCAAAATGGGACTCCCCATTTTGGTTTTTGACGACGCGGTCAATGCCATCGATCATGATCATCGTGAGGGGATTCGTGCCACCATCTTTGGTGATCCGCGAATAGCTGCGAAGCAAATTCTAATCACCTGCCATAGCAACGAGTTCATCAAGGACATCCATAACCAGTTGACGCCAGATGTGTCGCAGTTGTATGTCCTGCAACCCCATGCTGGGGATCATCAACCAATCGTCAAGAATGGAAGCGGCCGGCACTATCTGCTTCGCGCCAGGGCTCGGCTTGACGATGGTGATCAGCGAGACTGTCTGGCCTACTGCAGGCAGGGGCTTGAGAATCTGACTTGGCGTCTATGGAAGGCACTTGACGGTAAGGGACATGGTGCATTGACACTGGTTCTGCGGTCGCCCACCAGTGTACCTGAGCTGCGCAATCTCACCTTAATGCTGGACAAGGCTGTTAAATCCGGCATCACAAAGGGTGGCCTAGTGGGCGACGTGTGGGCTCGGCGTGCTGAGGGGCTAGCTGAAATTCTGGATATCCCTGAGAACCACCTAGCCTGGCAGTATTTCAACAAAGGTACTCACGAGGAGCTAGATCGCGAGGACTTTGAGATCCAAGTGGTGAGAAACAGCCTTTCCGCATTAGAGAAAATTAGCGCAACGTTCCAGTAGCCTTGTCTGTCCTTAGCATCGCTGAATCTGGCGTCATGGGCGAGTAACCCGTGATATTCAGTGCAAGCTCCGTGATAATCGAGTCAGCTCGCATTCAAGGAAAGCAGTCACATGGAACTGATCGACAACATCAATACCCTGCTTGGTGAAAACCTCAAAGGTACGCTCAAGCCGGGCTCGAAGCTGAAGATCGCCGCTTCGTGCTTTTCGATCTACGCCTACGTGGCGCTGAAGAAGGAGCTGGAGAGTATCGACTCCCTGGAGTTCATCTTCACCTCGCCGACCTTCGTGCCCAACGAGGTCAGTGACCGAATCAAGAAGGAACAGCGCGAGTTCCATATCCCCAAGGCTCAGCGCGAGCGCAGCCTGACCGGGAGTGAGTTTGAAATCCAGCTGAAGAATCAGCTCACGCAAAAGGCCATCGCCAGGGAGTGCGCTGACTGGATACGCCGTAAGGCCAGCTTCCGGTCCAACCGAGGTCAGGCTCCGATGCAGCCCTTTATCGGTACGCGTGGGACGGCGGGTGACGCCGTCTTTATGCCCGTTCAGGGATTTACCGCTGTCGACCTGGGCTACCAGAAGGGCAATGCGCTCTCGAACATCGTTACTCGTTTCGATGAGCCTGCCCACACCGGCATGTTCCTCAACCTTTTCGAGCAAATCTGGAGCGATCCGGAGAAACTTGAGGACGTGACCGCCAGACTCTGCGATCACATCGCCTCGGTCTATAAGGAGAATGCACCGGAGCGGATCTACTTCCTGATGCTCTACAACATCTTCCACGAGTTCCTGGAGGACTTGAATGAGGACGTGCTGCCCAACGACCGTACCGGTTACCAGGACAGCCTGATCTGGCAGAAGCTGTTCAACTTCCAGCGAGACGCTGCAACCGGCCTGATAAACAAGCTGGAAACCTACAACGGCTGCATCCTGGCCGACAGTGTGGGCCTGGGCAAAACCTTCACCGCGCTGGCGGTAATCAAGTACTACGAGCTGCGCAACAAATCCGTCCTGGTGCTCTGCCCGAAAAAGCTCGCTGACAACTGGCTGAACTACAACCGCAACCTCAAGACCAACATTTTCGCCAAGGATCGCTTCAACTACGACGTGCTCTGCCACACGGATCTGAGTCGCACCCGTGGCGAGTCGCTGGGCATTCCGTTGGATCGAGTCAACTGGGGCAACTACGACCTGGTGGTGATCGACGAGTCGCACAACTTCCGCAACAACGATGTCTACAAAGACAAGGAAACCCGCTATCAGCGGCTGATGAATCAGGTGATTCGTCAGGGTGTGAAGACCAAGGTGCTGATGCTCTCAGCTACCCCGGTCAACAACCGCTTCAGCGATTTGCGTAACCAGCTGGCATTGGCCTACGAGGGCGACAGCGACAACCTCAACGACAAGCTGCGTACTGAAAAAGACATCGACGGCATATTTCGCCGCGCTCAGGCGGCCTTCAATGCCTGGTCGATTCTGCCGCCAGAAAAACGTACCGCTGCAGCAATTCTCAATACCCTGGACTTCGATTTCTTCGAGCTGCTCGACAGCGTGACCATTGCCCGCTCACGCCGGCATATCGAGACCTTCTACGACACCGCAGACATCGGCAGCTTTCCGGAGCGCCGTAAGCCGCTGTCCTTTCACTGCCCGCTGACCCATCGTGATGATGTCATCGGCTTTAACGAGATCTTCAACCAGCTCTCGTTGCTCAAACTCGCCGTCTATGCCCCGGTCAGCTACATCCTGCCCAGCCGGATGAAGAAGTACGAGGAAATGTACGACACCGAAGTGGAGGGCGGCAGAGGCAAGCTCAAGCAGGTTGACCGAGAAAGAAGCCTGCAGGCGCTGATGACCACCAACCTGCTCAAGCGCCTGGAAAGTTCGGTCGAATCCTTCCGTCTGACCCTCAAAAATCTGCAGGCGACTCACCTCAGTGCGTTGGACAAAATCGCCACCTTCAAGAAAACCGGCGTAGCCAGCGGCTTTGCTGACGTCACTGCCGCGTTTGAGGATGCGGACTTCGATGATGACAACCTGCCCCGGCCGGGCGACATCAGTATCGGCAAGAAGATTCAGATCAGCCTGGAAGACATGGACGTGCCGTCCTGGGAGCAGGACCTGCAGGGCGACCTGGTCTTCATCGAAGAGTTGCTGGCCGAAATGGCCAAGGTCACGCCGGCTGACGATGCCAAGCTGCAGCATCTTAAAACCCAGATCACCAGCAAGCTGACCTCGCCGATCAACCCCGGTAATCGCAAGGTGCTGATCTTCACCGCCTTCTCCGACACCGCCAATTACCTCTACGACAACCTGGCCGAATACCTGCTGGCGAACCACAAAGTTCACTCGGGTAAGGTCACGGGGAGTGATGCACCCAAGTCCACATTGGGCAATATGCAGGGCAGTCGGCAGACCTATGACTTTCAAGGGCTGCTCACCCTGTTCTCACCGCGATCTAAGGAAAAGGCCGCTATCTACCCGGATGAGCCGCGCGAGATCGATATTCTGATCGGCACCGACTGCATCTCCGAAGGCCAGAACCTCCAGGATTGCGACTACCTGATCAACTACGACATCCACTGGAACCCGGTGCGGATCATCCAGCGCTTTGGCCGTGTGGATCGAATCGGCTCGCAGAACGCCAGCATTCAGTTGGTCAACTACTGGCCGGACATCAGCCTCGATGAGTACATCAACCTCAAGGAGCGGGTTGAGAACCGCATGATGATCGCCGACGTCACAGCCACTGGCGACGACAACGTGCTCAATGCCCAGGCCAACGACGTGGCCTACCGCAAGGAACAGCTGCGTCAACTGCAAGATGACGTGATCGAAATGGAAGACATCAAAACCGGTGTATCGATCACCGATCTTGGCCTGAATGACTTCCGTATGGATTTGCTCAACCACATCAAAACCAATGGCGACCTTGAGCATGTCCCTAACGGCATGCATGCCGTCGTGCCGGCGCGGCAAGAGCTTGGCCTGTTGCCTGGGGTGATCTTTACTCTGCGTAATCGCAACAAAGGCTCCAGTCTCAATCAGCAGAATCGCCTGCATCCCTTCTACCTGATTTACATCAGCCTTGAGGGGCGGATCATAAGCGACCAGACAGAAGCCAAGCGCTTGCTGGACCTGGCTCGCAGTGCCTGTAAGGGGCATAGCCAGCCGATCCCAGAGGCCTACCAGCTGTTCAATCAGGCCACTCGTGACGGGCGTGATATGCGCGTCTACTCCGACCTGCTCGATCAGGCCATTCGGTCGATGATCGACGTAAAGGAAGAGCGGGATATCGACAGCTTGTTTAGTGGCGGTAAAACCACGGCTCTGGTGGATACCATCTCCGGGCTGGATGACTTCGAGCTGATTAGCTTCATTGTTGTTCAGGGCGTGGCATGAGCCAGGCAATCATCGCACCAGCCCTATTCAGCTTTCCTGCGCAGGCCAGGGTTGCCCGCGTGGTGCCGAAGAGCAAAATCTACGAGCACGGCCCCGTTACCTCTGCATTGCGCGATAGGTTTGTCGGTCAGGTCGAGCAGATAACCTGGGCCTACAAGCTGGCATCGGAAACGATCAACCTGCCGGCCCGTGGCGGGGTGGCGGAAATCCAGGTGTTCGATATCACGCAAAAAACGTCCGAGCTGGATGAGGACGTGCTGCGCGCCATCGATCGCGCCATCCCGCTGCCGATCATCTTTCAGTTGCACCATGAGCAGCGCATCCGCATGGTGGCGGCTTTTAAGCGCCCTAGCGAAGCTGATGCCAGCAAATGGGTGATTGATGGCTACTTCGCAGGTGGCTGGTTGCCAACTGACAGCCCGCGTCAGGCTCTGCCGGTAGCACTGGATCTGCAGGGGCTCTACGAACAACTGCTGCGCAGCTTGCTGCCTAGTCCGGCTAGGCCGGGCGAGAGCCTGGCCGAGCAACTGCAGCGACTAAACCGTTTGCGTAGCCTCCACAGTGAGCGCGCTAAGCTGGATGCGCGCCTGCACAAAGAAAAACAGTTCAACCGCAAGGTGGCGCTCAACGCCCAGCTGCGGGAAATCCAGAATGAAATCGCCGACCTGAGCGCCTAACCTCGGTTCGCGCCAAGCACTCAAGAGATACAGGAAGTCCCATGGACAAGCTGAAAATGCACTCTCCCAACCTGACAGATGCCAATATCGCCAAGCTAGCCGAACTGTTCCCCAATTGCATCACCGAAGCGCGGGATGCCAAAGGCGGGCTAAAAAAGGCTATCGACTTCGATCTGCTGCGACAGGAGCTTTCTTCGTCCATCGTGGATGGACCGCAGGAACGTTATCACCTGAATTGGCCAGGGAAACGTGAGGCGCTGCTGACAGCGAATGCTCCGATTGCCAAGACACTACGCCCGTGTAGGAAAGAGAGTGTTGACTTCGACCTCACTCAAAATTTGTTTGTTGAAGGGGATAATTTGGAAGCGTTAAAGCTTCTTCAGGAATCCTATCTTGGCAAGGTGAAAGTTATTTACATTGATCCGCCGTATAACACGGGGAATGACTTTGTTTATGCGGATGACTTTGCGGAGAATGCGAGCGATTTTTTGACGCGAACTAATCAAAAAGATGCGCAAGGCGCAAGGCTTGTAGCAAATACTGAGTCTAATGGACGTTTTCACTCTGATTGGTTGTCGATGCTGTATCCGCGTATAAAAGCGGCGCGAACTTTTCTAAGTTATGATGGTGTTATTTTTATAAGTATTGATGACAATGAAGTTCATAACTTGAGAAAAATCTGCGATGAGGTCTTTGGTGAGTTTAACTTTTTAGCTAACATCGTATGGGAGAAGGTGCATACTCGGAAAAACTCCTCGAGGTATTTCTCAACCAGTCACGAGCATATTCTGGTCTACGCTCGGGATAAAAATAGATGGGATAGGATTCTTTTGCCTCGTGAAGGTGAGAGCGCTTACAAGAATCTAGACAATCATCCCAAAGGGCCGTGGAAGCTGGATCCTATAACTGCGCATAATGAATATAGTGCTGATTATAAAATAACTAAACCAAATGGCGTGGTTCTCTCTCGACCACAGGGCCGTTATTGGGCTTTTAGTGAGGAGAATATCAGGAAAAAAATTGAGAATAACGAAATTGTTTGGGGTGAGGGTGATAAGTACCCAATGATCAAGCGCTTCCTGTCGGAAACGCAAGATGGTTTGGTGCCGATTACTCTGTTCGATCGTAAGTTTGCTGGTGATACTTCATCTTCGAAGAAAGAGGTTGATAACCTTTTTGGAGTGAAAAGTCTTTTTGATTACGCTAAGCCAACCTTGCTTATTAAGAGGCTTTTGCAAATATCCTGCCGCTCTGATGAGCTCGTGTTGGATTTCTTTGCGGGGTCTGGCTCTACTGCTGATGCCGTGATGAAACTCAATGCTGAAGATGGTGGGAATCGCAAATTTATAATGGTTCAGCTTCCAGAGATATGTGATGAGAAATCAGAGGCGTTCAAGGCTGGATACGAAACGATAGCTGATGTGAGCAAAGAGCGTATTCGTCTTGCAGGTAAGAAAATTCTTGACGGCCCATGCTTAGATGGTTGGAGGAAGGACACCGGTTTTCGCGTCCTAAAGGTCGACACCTCCAATATGAAGGATGTCTACCACGCCCCGGATGCAGCGAATCAGGATTTGCTGTCTGATCAGGTCGACAACATCCGCGAAGACCGCACCCCCGAAGATCTGCTGTTCCAAGTGCTACTGGACTGGGGCGTGGATCTGGCTCTGCCAATCAGCCAACAAAGCATCGCTGGCAAAACCGTTTTCTTCGTCGACGGTAACGCCTTGGCCGCTTGCTTTGACGCCGGCATCGATGAGGATTTCGTTAAGCAACTCGCTGCTCACAAGCCGCTGCGCGTGGTGTTCCGTGACGCCGGCTTTGCCAGCGACAGCGTGAAGATCAACGTCGAGCAGGTGTTCAAGCTGTTGTCGCCGGCTACTGAAATCAAGACCCTTTGACCGACAGGGAGCCGTCGTCATGGACAATCAAGCACTGACACAGCTTCAGCAACGGCTGGATGCGCTAGTACAGCGCGTGCCGGATGAGAATATCGAGTTCTGGTTCGCTCGTGATCTGCTGGAGCCTTTGGGTTATGCCCGTTGGGAGAATTTCCTCACGGCTATCCAGCGTGCCATGACCTCATGTGAAAGCACGGGATACGAGCCTTCTGATCATTTTCGTGGCGTCACGAAAATGATCGAGATCGGCAAAGGCGGTCAGCGGCCGGTCGACGATTTCATGCTGACTCGTTATGCCTGCTACCTGATCGCTCAGAACGGCGACCCGCGTAAGCAGCCTATCGCTTTCGCCCAGAGCTACTTTGCCTTGCAGACCCGCAAGCAGGAGCTGGTCGAGGATCGGATGCGTCTGCAGGCTCGGTTCGAGGCGCGTGATCGTCTGCGCGAGTCGGAAAAAGAGCTGTCGCAGAACATTTATGAGCGTGGCGTGGATGACGAGGGTTTTGCACGCATTCGGTCACGGGGCGATACCTCCTTGTTCGGGGGCAAGAGCACCCAGGCTATGAAAGATCGCAATGGCATCGTCAAGTCTCGCCCGCTGGCGGATTTCCTGCCGACGCTAACCTTTGCTGCGAAGAACTTGGCCACCGAAATGACCAATCACAACGTGCAGAAGGCTGACCTGCAGGGTGAAACAGCGATCAGTAAAGAGCACGTGCAAAACAACCTGAGCGTTCGCGGCATGCTGGATCAGCGCGGTATCAAGCCCGAAGAGCTGCCTGCAGAAGAAGACATTCGCAAGCTGGAGCGCCGCGTGAAGTCGGAAGAAAATAAAATCGCCAAACGGGCGTCCAGGTTGCCTGCGGGTGATGCGAGTACAGACGCATGAAACTGAAATTTAAACAGCAGCCGTACCAAACCCATGCCGTCGACGCGTTTGCCGACTGTTTTGCTGGCCAGCCCAAAGCCTCGGGCGTGAGCTATCGCATCGACCCCGGCGCGAACCCTGTAAAACCCGTTACGCCGCAGCAGATCGATCTTTACGGCACGCCGAGTGCCGCTGAAGCAACCGAGGCCGGCTTCAAGAATGCCGAGCTGGCACTTAGCCCAACCCAGTTGCTGGAGAATATTCAGGCAGTGCAGCGCCGACAGAACCTGCCGTTGTCCCCTGCATTGGCACGGGATAACAAAACCGGCTGCCCGATCAACCTCGATATCGAGATGGAAACCGGTACCGGTAAGACCTACTGCTACATCAAGAGCATGTTCGAGCTGAACAAGCGCTATGGCTGGAGCAAGTTCATCGTGGTGGTGCCGAGCATTGCCATCCGTGAGGGCGTGTACAAGTCCCTGCAGATTACTGCCGAGCACTTCCTGGAAAGCTACGGCAAGAAGGCGCGCTTTTTCATCTACAACTCCAAGCAGCTGCATAACCTGGAAAGCTTTTCCTCGGATGCGGGCATCAACGTCATGGTCATCAACGTCCAGGCTTTTGCTGCCCGTGGTGCTGATCAGCGGCGAATCTATGAGGAGCTGGATGACTTTCAGTCGCGCCGGCCAATCGACGTAATCAAAGCCAACCGGCCGATTTTGTTTCTCGATGAGCCGCAGAAGATGGAAGGGGCCAAGACGCTGGCTTCCTTCAGCGAGTTCAACCCGCTGATGATCGTGCGTTACTCGGCCACCCACAAAACCGAGTACAACAAAATCCACCGCCTCGATGCGCTGGATGCTTACAACCAGAAGCTGGTGAAGAAGATCAACGTGCGCGGGATCACGATCAAGAATCTGACCGGCATCAACGCGTACTTGTTTCTGCAGGACATCGAGGTCTCCACCAACAAGCCACCCATGGCGCGGGTGGAGTTTGAGGTTAAGCAGAACAGCGGCATCAAGCGTGTGCTGCGCAAGCTTGGCCGTAACGACAATTTGTATGACCTGTCCGGTGGGCTGGATCAGTACAAGGGCTATGTGGTTGCCGACATCGACGCGCGCATCGATACCTTGAGCTTCACCAATGGCGTAGAGCTGGTTGCTGGCGATGCCGTGGGCAATGTGGATGAGGCCGCCATGCGCCGCATTCAGATCCGCGAAGCCGTGAAGGCGCATTTCCAGAAAGAAATGATGCTGTTCAGTCGTGGCATCAAGGTGCTGTCGTTGTTCTTCATCGATGAGGTGGCCAAGTATCGCCAGTACGACGAAACCGGGGAGGTGCCGGGTGAGTACGCGCGAATCTTCGAAGAGGAATACAACGCCTACCTCACCGATGTGATGACGCTGGACGACACCCCCTATAACCGCTACCTCAAAGGCATTCAGGCGCGCCAGACGCACAACGGCTACTTCTCCATCGATAAGAAGAGCAAGCGCCTGGTCGATCCATCGGTGGGCAAAAAGGCGACCGAGACCGATGACGTCGATGCCTACGACCTGATTCTCAAGGACAAGGAACGCCTGCTGTCGTTCGATGAACCGGTGCGTTTCATCTTCTCTCACTCAGCGCTGCGCGAAGGCTGGGACAACCCCAACGTGTTCGTCATCTGCGCCCTGAAACACAGCGATAACACCGTCTCTCGCCGCCAGGAAGTAGGGCGCGGCATGCGCTTGTCGGTGAACCAGCTGGGCGAGCGTATGGACAACCCGGCCACGGTACACGAGATCAACGAACTGACCGTGGTGGCCAGCGAAAGCTATAAGGACTTCGTCAGCGCGCTGCAGAAAGACATCAGTGAATCGTTGTCAGCACGACCGCGAGTCGCGGATGAAAAGTACTTCACTGGCAAGGTTCTGCAGACCTCTGGTGGCGATGTAGAAGTCACTCCTCAGCTGGCTAAGCAGATCTACAAATACCTGCTGAAGAATGACTACACCGACGATAACGATCAGATCACCCAGGGCTACCATGAGGCCAAGCGTGAAGAGCAGCTGGCCGAGCTGCCAGCCGAGCTGCAGCCTTATGCCGAACAGGTGTTCCAGCTGATCGATAGCGTGTTCAGCGCTGCGCAAACGCCGGAGATCGGCAACGACCGCAATGCCAAGCTCAATCCGCTGAACTCGAACTTCGAGAAGAAAGAGTTCCAGGCGCTATGGAACAAGATCAACCGCAAGGCGGCGTATACCGTTCACTTCGAAACCGATGAGTTGCTGGACAAGTGCGTGGCTGCGTTGGACGCAGAGCTGCGGGTCAAGCCGATGCAGTACATCATCGAGCGCGGCACCCAGCTGGAGAATGCCAGCTTCGATGATATGAAGAGCGGTACAGCCTTCAAGGTCTCCGAAAGCTCAACCGAGAAGTACACGCACTCTGCTCATT
>Ga0163200_1000461_pt1 | contig 17704 bp, 12 predicted proteins | sample PL_2010_200m_FD_113535 | JGI IMG/M metagenome (GOLD analysis project Ga0163200, IMG submission 113535) | Freshwater microbial communities from Powell Lake, British Columbia, Canada to study Microbial Dark Matter (Phase II) - PL_2010_200m | ecosystem: Environmental > Aquatic > Freshwater > Lake ... | reverse complement strand
CATCCATTCCGAGCATCCAGTGGAGGCGTCTGCATGATCCGCGTCCGCGGCCTGACCGTTCGCTACGCAGAACAGGCAGCCTTGCTGGATGTCTCGTTCGACGTGCACGCCGGTGAATGCCTGGTCGTGACCGGCCCTTCCGGCTGCGGAAAGAGCACGCTGGCGCGCGTCCTGACCGGCTTGATCCCGCAGGTTATCCCCGCGGAAATGGAGGGGGAAGTCGAGGTCGCCGGTCTCGCCGTGACCCGCCTCCCGACCGCTGAAACAGCGCAGCACGTGGGGGTCGTTTTCCAAAACCCTCGCGCACACCTTTTCCATTTGCGCGTCGACGACGAAGTCGCCTTTGGGCCGTACAACCTGGGGCTTGGGCCAGAAGAGGTCGAGGCGCGGGTGGCGTGGGCGTTGGAGGCTGTCGGCTTGAGCGACCTGTCCGGGCAAAATCCAGCCTGCCTGTCCGGCGGACAGATGCAGCGCCTGGCAATCGCCTCCGCCCTGGCCATGCGTCCCAAGGTGCTCGTCCTGGACGAGCCGACTGCCTCGCTCGACGTGCCGGGGACTACGAGCGTGATCAACGCGCTGACACGCTTGCGCGCCGAATATGGTCTGACCATTGTGCTGATCGAACATCGCCTGGCCGAAGTCCGCCGCCTCGCCGACCGCGTCCTGATCCTGGACGAGGGGCGTGTCGCGGCACTGGGGGCCTTCGACGCCGTATTGGGCGATCACGACCTCTTGCATCGTTACGGTCTGCGACGCCCTACGGAGGAAGCGCTGATGTCCTGGCCTGAATTGCTCATGCCGAATGGCAAACCTCCTGCTGGCGTACAACCCCTGCTCGAATTCCAAAACCTGACCGCAGGCTATAACGGATCCGCCGCTGTTCACGAGGTAAATCTCAGGTTCTATCCGGGCGAATTTGCCGCGCTGGTGGGCGATAACGGCGCCGGGAAATCCACCCTGGCGCTGGCCGCAGCCGGATTGATCCGCCCCATGAGCGGACAATTGCTCTTCAACAATGGTGCGCGGCCGCGCCCCGGCCTGGATATTGCCCTGCTCTTCCAGAACCCGGCTGACCAGTTGTTTACCGATTCGGTGGATGAGGAGATCGCTTTCGGGCCGCGCAACTATCGCTGCTTCGATCCTGAATGGCATCAGCAGACTTTAGCCAACGCTGACCTGCTCACCTTGCGTGAACGAAGGCCATTTTCGCTCTCCATGGGTCAGCAGCAGCGGACGGCGCTGGCTTCTTGCCTCGCGCTGCGCCCCCGCATGGTCATCCTGGACGAGCCTACCCTCGGCCAGGACTGGCGTCACTTGCAGCAGCTCATGGAATTCCTCGTCCGACTCAATCGCCAGGGGACGGCCATTCTACTCATCACGCACGACTATAAGCTGGTCTACCGCTACGCCCAACGCGTCATCCTGATGGAGGCTGGTCGCGTCCTGTTGGACGGTCACATCAATCCAGCGGCGCAGAAGCAACCGCCGCCCCCGGCGAGCTTTCCTCGAACAAGTGTTGCCCATCCAATTGAAGAAAAGGCTGCATTGAAAAAACACCTTTTTACCACCAAGACACGAAGGCACAAAGATTATTGATAATGGAACTTCGTGCCTTTGTGACTTCGTGGTAAATGCCTTTTTGCACAGGACTCAGAAAAATCATCAGAAAGAGAGGAATTTGTGCAATGAAATTTACTACCCGCCAACTGGTGACCATGGCTGTCTTTGGAGCATTATGGGGAGTGGTCGAGATCAGCCTGGGATCCGTGCTGCACGCGATCAAGATTCCGCTGACCGGACTGGCGCTCTCGACGATTGGCCTGCTGGTCGCCCTGATCGGACGCCTGTTCGTTCCCAAACGGGGATCCACTTTCTTTATCGGCGTGATCGCGACCGTGCTGAAACTTTTCAGCATCGGCAACATCGTTATCGGCCCGATGATCGGCATCCTGACCGAGGCGCTGGTCGCCGAGCTGATCCTGGACATCTTCCCGAAACCGACCCGGCTGGCCTTCATCCTGGCCATCGCGGGCGCTGCCCTGTGGACGCTGATCCAGCCATTCGTCACCGGGTTGCTGATCTTTGGCCGCGACCTGCTGTCCATCTGGCTGGATACGCTTGATCTTGGCAGCCGCCTGTTCGGCTTGAGCAGTCAGGCTGCGCTGTGGATCGTACTGGCGCTGGTTCTCCTGCATCTGGCCGTTGGCGCGCTTGGCGGCTGGCTGGCCTGGAGCCTGGGCCATCTGGTGAGCCTCCGCCTGGGGGGACATTCCCCCGAGGCAGTCTAAATTTAATCGAAACAAAAGGAGTTCGAAAAATGAAACGTATCTTGTTCGTAATCCTTGTTTTGGCGTTGAGTTTGGCTGCGTGTGCCCCGAAACAAGCCGCCCCATCTGGCGCTGTCCTGAAAGTTACCAACGGCACGCTCGAGAAAACCTACACGGTAGACGACCTGAAAACCTTGGGAGCCGCGCAGGCCTCGGACAAAGGAGTGGGTTATGTCGGCGTGCAATTGAAGGCTTTACTGCAAGATGCCGGCATTGACCCCTCGACGCTTTCGGCGGTAAAGGCAGTGGCCTCGGATGGGTTCACGGTCAACTACGATTCGTCCGTGTTCATGGCGGAGGATGTGCTGGTGGCTTATGCCCGCGCGGATGGGCCGCTGGCCGATGACGAGGGCGCTTTCCGCATGGTCGTCCCAGACCAGGGCGGTAAGATGAATCCGCGCATGTTGGTCGAGATAGACGCCATCCCATGACGATCAGCAGGTTCCACACCTCCTCATTCCAGAACGGGCGAACCAGGCCGCTGGTCGGCAGCGTGGGACACCTGGCGATCTTCCTGTGGTCGCTGGGGATCGTCCTGCTGACGCCGCTGCGCAACGGTTTCATTTTCGCATGCCTCTGCCTGGTGCTTCTCAGCCTGGTCTACCCATTCGCCCTGAGGCGCATCCTGCGGCCCCGCTGGCTGATATTGCTGGGGGGCTTGCTGGTCGTCAGCGTGCTGTTCGGGGGGGGCGAACCTGACCGGGAGGTGTGGGGCATCCCCCTTTCTACAGGGAATGTACTTTCTGGCATCCAGATGACGTTGCGCGCCGCTGTCATTCTCCTGGCGGCGGATGGCTTGGCCGCCTCGATGGACATCAGCGAGGTGGCCGGGCTGTTCGAGCGCGCCGGTCTGCAAGGCCTGGGGTTTTCGCTTGGGGTGGCTGCGAACTTGCTGCCGAACTTGCGCCAATCGAGCATGAACGCCTGGCACAGCCTGCGGATGCGGGGCGGGATGCGCGCTCAATGGTGGCGCGGCCTGCAATTGCTCCTGCTCACGATCCTGACCAACGCCTTGCACCGTTCGGAAGATATCGTCCTGGCGGCCGAGGCGCGTGCGTTTCGTCCCGACCGAAGCCGGGCGGCCCCTCTCCGGATCGGACGCCTGGACTGGTGGCTGGCCGCGGCTGGCCTGTTGTCCATGCTTGGCATGTTCCTTTTTGCGAGGTGACTTTAGGAATCGATCAACCCCAGAGGGAGAATATGGATGTCCATTCCGGTTATTACGATTATCAGGAAATCGGGGGCTGGAAAGACGACGCTGCTGGAGACACTCATCCCTGAACTTAGCGGAGAGGATACTCTATTGCTGCTGTTAAGCATCACTCACGTGCTGGTTTGAAGTTGACTAACCTGGCAAGGATAGCCGGCCTCATGAACAGGCGGGAAGTGAGCACCTCATCGTTGCCGCACCTGATAGGATAGCTTCTTATCGCCTGCTTAGTCGGGAGTTAGCCTGGTTGAGATCACTCAAGTAAGGATGTAAACTTGGCTACTTTACAAATAACCTAATCGAGGTGCCGCGCGTGGCGTACGAGAAACTGAGCAGCGAACGGCTGGGTGAACCGTCTGCTTAAGTTTCTATCAATCCGATTTCCCTTCCGCCTTTCAGAGCGCTGCATGATTTGCGCACTCGATGCAAATGTTAGGCGGTAATACTTGGTATCGCCTTTACATTCCAGATTGACGGTTTTCGGATACTCTTCGATATAATCACACTCTCTTTGTTTAGCTGCCGGCAAATTCCTCCGAAGCTGCCCTATACTTCCATCAAGATCTGCCCCGCGCGGTACATCAAATATACGGGTATAAATTCAGGCCGCGGATAGCGGTGCAATAGCGCCTTTCTCGGTTCCAACATCCTTACTCCACGGCGTTCCGTAGCGCCGTGGGGTTTTTTTGGTGTATCATTGGCGCAGAAAAGGCAGCGTTCCAGATACCTGGGTGAATTTGCTTTGGAGGAAAGACACGATGGGAATGTTCGATACTGTTTACGCCGAATTGGATTGTCCCTTCTGCGGCAGGCAATATCGCTATTCTCCCATGAGTTGGGAAGAGGCAGAGCGGGAGGTCAGGCAACACAAACAATGGCAGGTCGAATCACGACGGGACTTTTTGCGCGGCGAGAAGAGGTTCTATTTGCAGGACTTTTGGGCGAAGCAAGATGGCTTCGATGATGTAGACGCGTGGATCGCGCAACTTGACGCGCCCGACAAAATCGAAGCGCATCGCACGCGCCGTCATTTGGGTCTGGCGGAAATTCAAACGAAGGAATTCGAGAATGTTCTCGAAGAGTTTTACGTCGGCGATGAAGTTCCAAAATACTCGGGCCATTACTTCATCTCCGAAGATTTCAAATGCGCGGGATGCAGTTCCGCTGACGAGAGCGTGTATGTCAAAGTCTGGCTGGAAATCGAAGAGCGCAAGCTGAAAGCCGTACTCACGCGCGATCCTGAAACGGGCGAACCCGCACGGGAGACGCTCCAGCGCACGCCTCTTGAGCCGCGTCCGCCCGACCCGCATCCGCCGTTGCATTTCGAACACCACAACATCCAGGCGCATGCAAAGTACAACGAAGAACGCAGCGTGTACGATCTCCAGGTGACGTACCTGCCTGAGAAATTCACGGTCAGCGGAGATTCCGAAGAAATATTGCGAGAAATGTTCGAATATTTCGTGGAAGGTTATTTGTACCTGTTGGGAAAAGATCCGCGCACCGAAAAGCCACTTCATGAACATTTGCACTCCATCTGCCATCACCTGTCATCGGATTTCCAACCCTATGGCGAGCGCGAACGCGACGGCGCCGACTGCTCGTGCGGATGCAAACACTTCCTCAAACTTCCAGGTAAACTCGGCATGGATTGGGGCGTGTGCGCGAATTCCGCCAGTCCGCGCGCAGGGCTGTTGACGTTCGAGCATCAGGGGTGTGAGCAGTTCGAGGGCAATGAAGTTATATAATGCGAACATCTCATTCCATGAAACCCGACCTCACCCCCGCCCTTCATACCTACTTCGGCTTCGACTCTTTTCGCGCGGGACAAGAGGAGGCAATTCAATCCCTGCTCGACAAACAACATACCCTCGCCATAATGCCAACAGGCGCAGGAAAATCGCTCATCTATCAACTCACCGCACTGCAACTCGAAGGCACCACGCTCGTCATCTCGCCGCTCATCGCGCTGATGAAAGACCAGGTGGACGCGCTCAATCGCAGGGGGATTCCCGCGACCTTCGTCAACAGCGCCATCCCCGTCCCCGAACAGAAAGAGAGATTGACACTTTTGTCGCAGGGGAAATTTCGACTCATCTACGTCGCGCCCGAACGACTGCGGAGCGTGACCTTCCTCCAATCGCTTCAATCCTTGACCCCTTCGACTTCGCTCAGGGCAAGCTTGGGCCTGCTCGCCGTTGACGAGGCGCACTGCATCTCGGAGTGGGGGCACGACTTCCGCCCCGACTATCTCTACATCGCCGAAGCGCGCAGGCAATTGGGGAATCCGCTCACCGTCGCGTTGACCGCCACCGCGACGCCCAAAGTGCAAAGCGACATCGTGCGCCTGCTGGGATTGCCCGACTCCGCACGTCGCATCGTGACGGGATTCAACCGTCCCAACCTGACGCTCGAAGTGAAATACACAGCGGATACCGAAGCCAAGTTCCGCGCGTTGAACGAATTACTGAACCCGCATCCCGATGGCGCGACTTTGATCTACACAGGCACGCGCCGCGACGCAGAGGAAGTGGCCGAGTTCGTGCGCGTCGTCTGCAAACTCAAGGCGGAGCATTATCACGCGGGATTGCTCGCCGAAGACCGCTCCCGCATTCAAGAAGCCTTCATCAATGGCGCGACTCCCATTATCGTCGCGACCAACGCTTTTGGCATGGGCATTGACCGCGCCGACGTGCGCCAGGTGATCCATTATTCCCTGCCAGGTTCACTCGAAGCGTATTACCAGGAGGCGGGTCGCGCGGGACGCGACGGCCTGCCCGCCAAAGTTGTCCTGCTCTACGATCCGCAGGACCGCGCCTTGCAGGAATTTTTCATCGCCAGCAGCGTCGTCTCGCCTGAAGAGTTGCTTTATCTCTACCGCGCCCTCGGCAGCGCGGACGGTCAAATCTGGATGACCGCCGACGATTTCTCGCGCCGCACCGATCTGCACCAGGTCAAAGTAAAAGTGGGACTTGCCGAACTGGAACGCATCGGCGCGCTCGAACACCTCGGCGACGACGGCCTCCGCATGTTACTGCGAAAAGGCAAATGGGATTCCGCCGCCGTCGAAAAAGCCGCGGCGCGCAGTCGGGAACACACACGTCACCGCACCGACCAACTGGATCACATGGTCAACTACGCGGAGACCAACGCCTGCCGCCGCCGCGTGGTGCTCAAACACTTTGGCGATACGGCCAGCCCCGACGCGCCTGCCTGTTGCGACAACTGCCTCTCGCAAAAGGATATGCCACAAGCGGGCGGGGATGTGGCGCAGATGTCCCACGCTGAACGCGCCGCGCTCGTCATCCTGGATTGCATCCGCCGCGTCAAGATCAAGGTCGGGCGCGAAAAACTGGCGCAGATCCTGCATGGCTCGAAGGCGCAGGATATTCTCAAATTCCATCACGATAAGAACGTATATTACGGCAGGCTGGTGGCGGCGAAGCAAAGCGACATCAAAGGGCTGATCGGGCAGTTGGCGGAGTTGGGATACATCAAGATCATCGGCGGCGAGTATCCGATTTTGAGCCTGACGCCGCGCGGCGAAAATGCCATTCAACAAAAAGAAAGCATCACCCTGAGACTTCCGAAGTCCCTGAAGACTTCGGAAGTCTTGCGCTCCAAAGCCAAACTCGAAGCGGGAGGAACGGTGGAGTACACCGCGCAACTTCTCGCCGAGGGGATGTCTCCCGAAAAGATTGCGCGCCAACGCGGGTTGACGATAATGACCATCTACGGTCACTGCGCGAAACTCATCGAAGCGGGCAAACTCGATATTGACAAAGTCGTCCCCAAAGATGTTCAGGAAAAGATCGAAAAGGCCATTCAAAAAGTCGGCTCGACCCAATACCTCTCCCCCATCAAAAGCTGCCTCCCCGAAGAGATCACCTTCGAGATGATCCGTTGCGCCATTGCCGCGCACCCCTCGCGACACCTCGACACTTCGACACCTGACCCGCAACTCGCAACTCCTAACCCTCCACCCGTTACGCAATACGCAACATCGCGAAGCATCCCTGTGGGACGCAACACTCCCGACTCCATCGCCTCCTATCTTTCTTCCTCTCATCCCCGCCCCCTCACAGGCAACTGGCAGGCGGGATTCGCGCTCGACTTCCACAGCAGTTACACAGGCGCGGACTGGAATCGCAGTGGGATCGGCGACCTCACCTATCGCCTCAAATACCAGTCCGACTCATCCGCGTTGCCCGCGCTCGTCGAATACACGCTCAAACTTTTCGCCGCGCATCCCGAAATGGCGCAGTTCGACCTCATCCTGCCCGTGCCTGCGTCCACGCAACGTGACTTCAATCCCGTTCATGAATTTTGCAAGGCATTATCAGGGGCGGCCAACAAGCCCATGCAAACCTGCATCACGAAGACGCGCCACACCAGACCGCAAAAAGAAATGAAAACCCTCCCGCAAAAGCGCGACAACGTGGCAGGCGCATTTGCCATAAACGGTGATATAACAGGCAAGCGTGTTCTGCTCGTTGATGATCTTTTTGATTCAGGCGCGACCCTCGAAGAGATCACGCGCCTGCTTCTTCAACATCGCGCCGCCCGCGTCAATGCCCTCACCCTCACCCGCACCATCCACGCCGACGCGTAACCTAACTCACATACACACGTAGACACGCTACACTCTCCACGCAACATGAACCCCGACTCCCTCTCCCTCCTCCTCCTCTGCTCCCAACTTGGATTGGACGACGAGTCCGTCAAGCCGCTGACCCTGCGCGAATGGAATCCGCTCGTGCGCAGACTGCAGGCCGCCTCGCTTCGACCCTCCGACCTGCTCGGCCTCTCCCAGGCAAATCTGCAAACTCGCCTCGACCTCCCAACGGAACACGCAGCACGCATCACGCAACTGGCAGAACGCTCGACCAACCTGCAACATGAACTGCATCGTCTCGAATCGCTTGGAATTTTTCCTCTCACCCGCGCGGACGCGGACTATCCCGAAAAATATCGCCAACGCTTGAAAGATTCCGCGCCTGCCGTTTTATTTTACGCGGGCGAAAAGGCCTTGCTTGGGCAGCCCGGCATTGCCGTGGTCGGCTCGCGACATTTGGATGAGGCGGGAAAAGAATGCGCGGCATTTGTAGGCAACGCCTGCGGCATGTCAGGTTTGGTTCTGTATTCGGGCGGCGCAAAGGGCGTGGACACCTTCAGCATGGAATCTGCACTCGAGGCGCGCGGGACAGCCGTCGGCGTGCTGGCGGATAGTTTAGAGCGCGCCGTCCGAAGTCGGAATGAGGCGTTGAAGAGGGGAGATTTATGCCTGGTCACGCCGTACAGCCCGAATGCAGGATTCTCCGTCGGCGCGGCGATGGGTCGCAATCGCTTGATTTATACGCTGGCCGATTACGCCATCGTCGTCGCATCCGACGCGGAAACGGGAGGCACCTGGGCAGGCGCCACCGAAACGCTCAAACATGGCTGGGTTCCCGTCTTTGTGCTGGAGCATGATGCCATGCCGGAGGGAAACAGATTGCTGCTGCAAAAAGGCGCGCTGGCGTTTCCGCATCCGTTCAAGGAAGCGCCGGTCAAGCTGGCAGGATGGTTGCAGGAGAAAACGAAAGACTTGCCGTCACAACCAAGACAGCCGAGTTTGCTTTAGAAGAGGCACCCCTATTTTTTATTTCCACCGCGTCAAAACTTTATCAATCTCATCGTCCACCTCATCGCGCGCCAGCCAGCGATCCATTCCCTGTGCAAGCAGTCCATCGTAATTCGTCTCGGCGTGACGGATGTGGGCAATCGCCGCCAGCAGGATGAATTTCTCGTCCAGGCTTTTGGCTTGAGCGGAGCGTCCCACGCGCCCGCTGTATTTCTGGCAAGCATGTTCGGCAATAACCTGTTCACGCCCAGCGGGGCAATTGGGCAATAACTCTCGCACTCGCTCTGCAAAGCACAACACATATTCCTGGTCGAGTTCTACGCGGCGCTCGGCCCCACGCTCACGACAGCGGGCGCGCGCCTCGGCGTCATCCAAACACTCCTGCTCGGCGCGTTGGAGCGCGGCCTCTTCCACCAGCAAACCTTGCCGCTCGTAACGTTTGCGGGCGCGGCTCCACTTCAGAACGACAGCCGACAACGCGGAGTATTTGCCTGCGCGTCGAGTAAGCGCGGCGTCCCCCGACGGAAGAAAGACGAGATGATCCAGGTCGGCGCACGCCAGGCAGAACGCGCCTTTGCCTTCGACCAGCGTGATCCAGGCGTGGCGACCGAGTTTCTCGCCGCACTCGTCGCAGGTTGAATCTCTGTTGGTGATGAAGACTTTTAAATCCACTACGCATACTCCAACATAAGATTTCGTACCACGACATTTATGTCGCCTGCCAGCATAAAGCAACATAAATGTCGCGCTACTGTCGCATTACAAAGTTTCCAGGAGCCCTTTCCCAACCGGGGTCAGGCGTGTTTTAGAAAGTTCGGAAAACTTCATACCGCCGACATCTTTTGTTCCGTATTCGCACTCCATGATTCCAAACCTAACCAGGGGAGAAACCACAAGATGGTCAATGACCGAGTGCAAGATGTCTTTCGCAAAGGTTTGATCAACGCTGGGCCACGTTATGTGAGTCTCTTGGATCAGGCTATCAGCAAAAGTTGCAAAGGAAGTTGATTTTCCTGTTGGCACTTCCAACAGGCGCTTCAGGATGATTTTATTGAAATCGCTTGGCAACCCACGCGCCAGGCCCGAGACGGGAAATGCGATCCTCCAATCTGTCTGATGCCACCAGACAGACAGCATAATTCCCAATTGAATTGGGGCGGCAAGATTAAAAAAGGATTTGCCATCAGGTGTTACCTTCCAGGTACGGGCTTGCCCGCCAGTCGCCAACCCGCCAGTATTGGCAAGCATGTGGAGGAAGAACAACGGCCAGACATCATCTTCACTGCGTAGTTTATAAACCCTGTCTCCAATTTTTTCATCAAGCACAGGCGGGTTGACGAATTGGGCACAAACCTCACGCACGGCTTTGAGCGGCAGGTTGCCAGTGGACTGCGTGCCGACAACGCGGTTGTTATTCAGGTAATTCAAAAGCGCGAGCATATCCCGCCGCACAGCCAGCGATTCAGCCCAGGCGAGTTGCTCTTCGGTCAGCCCATTTGCCCAGGCCGTTATCTTCGCAATAATCCGGTCATTAACTTTCGGGGGCTGGTAATTGTTTTCTTCATCCGCTTCACTCCTTCTGCGACGATGGCGCAAGCCGTCGTTCACCTCCTCCAAGTCGAAACGTTGCGGGTCGAATTTCCCGCCAATCCACTCCAAATATCTATCGTGCTCGGGATGTTTCCGGTTGGCTATCGCTTCCAAAAAGTAAGCATACCCCCCGATTCCGCCCACATCTTCTGGCGGGCAGGCGTTCTTGCCAGTGACGCAAAGCGGATATCGCGCGCCCTTTTCGGCAGGCAGGATTTTTTCCACGATCAAGTCATGCAGCCAACCGTCCCCAAAGTCATATTCATATCGAAACTTAAACCCCTCGCCTCTGACGAACTGATTCAACCGGTAGCGTCTCTCGCTTTTTATGCCAATTTCCCCAGTCTCATCATCCTCCGGGTCGCCGTAGATTTGTCCGTTGATGGTGAACATGTGCAGGTGGTAGTCAGCCCAGCCCATAACGATTTGAAAAATAGTGTGCAGTTGACTCAACGTGGTCGTATCCGCCACCAGGATTCTGCGCCAGATGGGCGGTTTTGAATCGTTCAACGTGACCTTAATTTGGTAGACTGTTTTCGGGGTTGACATGGATCTCCTTTCCTACAAATCGAATATCGCGAGACTATTATCCACATTCAGGAAAACGAGCCGCGTCTTTGCCTGGACGCTTCGACTCGGCTCAGTGCAAGCCCCGAGTTGGGCCGCGATTGCCTGGGCGTAGCGCGCCACCTGACGATCGTACCCTTCGCGGCGGATGGTGAATTGCGCTTCCTCGTCCGAGCGCACTTCGTCGGTTTTGAAGTCAATGATAAACCAACCATCGGGAGTACGGTAGAGTAAATCTATCACGCCGCGTCCCTCTGGCAGGAAGTATGGAACTTCGTGATGGCGCTCGGCGGCATCCATTTCTTTGAAGAGGGAATGGGCGCGGAAGCGTTCCAGCAGGCGGCGGGATTCTTGAATCGCGGCGTGGATTTCAGCAGGGTCAGTGAGTCCCGATTCGATGGCGAAAGGACGCAGGAAGTTTTCGAACCTGTCATCGGGAAAGCGCCAGCGGCGCAAGCACTCATGGACGAGTTTGCCCACCACCCAGGCGGGGGCGCGCGGTCTGCGTGCAGTGGAAACAACGCGCCAGACGCGCTGGGGCGGGTCGGCTTCGCGGGCGCGGGTTTTTTCGTCAGCAACGGGAACAGGAGGGGCAAGGGGGGCAAGCAGATCGGCCATCACCCCTTCGCCAGGCTCACCTGTGCCGGCGGCACTGGCGCAGGCAGGGCGGCGCCCCAGCCCATCCCCCTTTGGGAGAGGGGAGTCTGTCGAAACGGGAGCAGGCAGAGGGGCGTCCGATGCGGTCACTGTCGAAACGGGATGAAGCGCGAGGGAAATTCCGCCCAGTTTGGCGGGGAAAGCCCGGGGCGTGGACATTTCCCCATCCATTCTGATCTCATCCAGCCCCACGACTGCGCCGAAACGTTCCAGCCATCCGTTGAGCGTGAGTGCGCCGTCCTTTTTGAGTTTGACATGACCGCTGATGAGCAGTTTCTCTTTGGCGCGGGTGGCAGCCACGTAGAGCAGGCGGCAATCTTCGGCGTCGTCGAGTTCATCTGCGAGACGAGATGAAAGTTGCCAGGCGGCCGGGTGGAAGTCACCATCTTTCAGGTCGAGCAGGAGGCCAAGTTCGGGATGGAGCAGGGTCTTGCCCGTGCTGCCGCGGTGCTCGTAGGCCGCGTCGGCGATGACGGTGAGGGGAAATTCGAGGCCCTTGGCTTTGTGGACGGTCATCAGTTGGACGGCGCCCCCTGAACCTGTCGCATCGTCCGCGGAGGGGGAAGGGTCAGCGGGAGCTTCGCCCTCGCGCAGGCCAACATCCCGCAGGGTTTGAACGTAGGCCAGGAAGTCGGTCAGGCTGACGAGGCGCGAGCGGTGGGCATCGGCAAGCAATTTTTCGACATTGCGGATCATGCGCGCCCCGCCGGGGAGGCTGGCGAGGCGAAGCGTGGCGCGGTAGTCGGTCAGGTCGAGCAGGCGTTTGAGGACGGCGGCGGCAGGGGCGCGGCCGGCGAGGGCGTGGAGTTCATCAAGCAAGGATGAAAGATGAAGGATGAAGGATGAATCTATTGCGTGTTGCGTGTTCCGTTGGGTGAGAGACGTGTCTACTTGTTTACCTGTGTACGTGTCCACCTGTTCCGTGTTGTGTTGTTTGATGGAGTCGAGGAGTTTGGCAGGATTTGGTGAGGCAGGATCGGGGAAGCGGAGGCGGTAGATATCCGCGTCGGAGAGGGCAAAGACGGGGGAGCGCAGGAGGCCAGCCAGGGCGAGGTCGTCGCTGGGGTCGGCGATGGCGGCCAGGGCATTGAGCAGGTCGCGGATTTCGGGGCGTTCGTAGAATCCGCGCCCGGCGACGGTGACGAAGGGAATGGCGGCATCTTCGAGGGCGGTCTCGTAGACAGCGAAGGCGGTGGAGGAGCGAAAGAGCAGCGCCATCTCGCCCCAGCCGAAGCCTTCGGTTTCATGCAGTTGGCGCAAGCGGCGGGAGAGGGCTTGCGCGGCGGCGAGGCGCCCTTCTTCAGCGTTTTCGCCCAGGCCGAGGTGGAATTCCACGTAGGGCGGCTGGATGTTTTCGCGGACAGGAACCTGGCGATAGGCGCGCAGGGGCGCAAAAGGGACAGCGTAGGGGCGGGCAGGGTCGTCGCTTTCGCCGAGGATGGGGGCAAGCAGGCTGTTGAGCGTTTCGAGGAGAGGCTTGTGGGCGCGGAAGGTCAGGTCGAGTTCGAGAGAGAGACCGCCGGAGGATTGGATCTCGGATTGGACGCGGCGGAAGACGGTCACATCCGCGGAGCGGAATTTGTAGATAGATTGTTTACTATCACCCACCACGAAGAGGTCAACTTTTGCGCTGGACTCCAAAGTCTCCTGACTTTGGGCGTTCGAAAGTCTGGAGACTTTCGAGTCCGGATTGAACCCCGTCAGCGCGTACACAATCTGCCGCTGCCGGTTGTTGGTATCCTGGAATTCATCCACGAGCACGGCGCGGAGTTCGGATTTGAGTCTGGCGCAGACTTCGGGATGCCCGGCCAGCAGGCGGGCGGTGAGGCCTTCGAGGTCATCGAAGTCGAGGCCGCTGCGCTCATCTTTGCGGTGTCCGTATTCGCGCAGGGTCTGGTCAAAGAGACGGAGGAGGGCCGGCAGGTGCGCGGCGACTTGTTCATCGAGGGCGAAACGCGCTTTTTCGGCAAGAAATTTGAGATGCTCGTCATAGATGTATTTCAGCGCGGCCATTTCCTCGCGGACAGCATCCAGGTCAGACTCGTCCCAGGCGTCTTTTTTGCCGCCGCGCGTGTCTATGGATTTGCGCAGGGCGGCAAGGGCAGAAAGGACAGCATCCCAGTTTTGGGCAGCGCAGGCGGACTGGATTTCGTCCCAGCGGAGGAGGACGGCGCGGCGGGCAAGTTCGAGTTTGTCGTCGGGGGAGTCAGCGCGGCGGGAGGAGAGGTCAGCCAGACAATCAAGCCAGGCTGGGGAGTCGAGATGAGTTGTAAGGTAAGACTTAAGGGCAAAAGCAAAACCCGTACACGGATTGGACGGATTACGCGGATTCTCACGGATCTTTTCTTTTTCTAAATCCGCGCCTTCCGTGTAATCCGTGTACAAGAAAGAAACATCCAACCTTCGACTCAACAATGCCTTGAGAATCTCGCGTAGTTCGTTTTCTTTGAACGGCTCGAACAGCGCGGCGGATTGTTCATCGGCGGCCGCCCAGGCCAGGGCGGAGTCAATCGCTTCGGCCTGCATGGCGGCGGCGAGACCTTCCTCCAGCACCTCGAAGGCCGGGTCGAGTCCGGCCTCGGCGGGATGGGCGCGCAGGATTTCGGCGCACAGGCTGTGGATCGTGCTGATACGGGCAGAGTCAAGGTTGGAAAGATGAAGGATGAAAGATGAAGGATGAATTTGTTGGATTCCGCCACCGTGAGTAGAGTCAGTTGAAACGTGAGAAAGCGCCCCGCGAATCTTCGAGCGCATTTCACGTGCGGCTTTCTCGGTGAAGGTAATCGCAAGAATGGAACGCAGGGGATAGCCCTGTTCCAGCAAATGCAGGTAGCGTCCCACCAGTGAAAGAGTCTTACCTGATCCCGCGCCCGCCGTGACGGCAATGGCGGGATTCGGGTCGGTGGCGGCCTGTTCCTGGCGGCCCTTGAAGGAGAATTGGGAGAGGAGAGACATTCAGTTACCAGTAATCAGTGAGCAGTTATCAGTGAGCAGTGGAGCGAGGGCGATGGCGTTTTTTGGGTTTCGATACCGGAGAGGATAGCTTTTCAGTTGCAGACTTCCGAAAATGTTTCGGGTCCACCTTTTCTTTGAACATCTGGTAATGACGTTTGAGACGGGCAACATAAGCCGGATCTTTCAACACCAGATCGCGCATGAGTTCCAGCAAAGCAGGAGCCAGTTCAGACTGATAACTTAGCGGATTCAAGACAGGCCCCTGCAATTCTCGAACGACTTCGGGGTCGTCTTGAATCGTCCATTTACGATAGAAATCCGCGCTCTCCCATCCGTATCCAATCACAGCAATAAATCCATTGCGGTTTTTGGATGCCACATTAAACAGCACGCGGCGACAGTCACAGCCTTCATCGTTGCAATACAATTCAATCAGACCATACTCATCGGGCGGCAAAGTAGGGTCTCCTTCAAAAATAGTGGCTGTGCGAGTCTCTTTCCACGCCAATTCTCGGAATATCTCGTAAAATGGTTGGAATGGCATAATCAAAATCCTTTCTTATATCTCCAGCAAAAATTAACCGCAGGACAATAACTCGGACACCCCTCCTCGAGCGGCTTCGGCTCGAAGTGACCGGCGCGGATGCCCTTCACATGTTTCCCGATGTGGGCGATTGCCGTCGCAAAGGCCGCCCCCACGCCGCCCTCGTATTTTTCCAGTTTGAGACTGCTGGGTTTGGCCTGCTGGATGTGCCAATAGAATCCGCCCGAAACCTCGCCCAGTCCCAGCGCATCGCGCGCCGCCAGGGCGTAGATTGGCAGTTGCAGCCTGCGTCCCTCTTGCAGATGCCTGGCCGAAATCGCCGCCCCGCCTGCCTTGTAATCAATCACGCGCAACGATCCATCGGGCGCGGCGTCGAGTCGGTCAATATAGCCGTGCAGACGCACCTCGCCCGCTTCAGTTCTAAGCACCAGCGACGGCTCGCCCATCCCAAAGCGCGCCTCCAGATAGCGCGGCGTATACCCTTGCGAGACCTCCGCCAGCGCGGTGACGGTCTCGCGCAGGCGGCGCTCCAGCTCACGCTGCTGCCGTTCCCACAGCGGCGTCGGGCGAAAGCCGTACTCCTGCGGCGCGGAGGCAAACACGACACGCGCCTTCTCCGGCAAAACCGCCAGACAGGTCTCCAAATCCGTCGCGGCGCGATACACATCTTCCAAAATCTTGTGCAGCATCGAGCCAAGTATCCGCACGTCGAACCCCTCTTCAGGCGGCGTGCGCGGCTCCAGGCCCAATCCATAAGCGATGAAAAACTCGAACGGGCAAGTCCCGTAACTTTCCAACCGGCTGGCGCTCCAGCCATGTTCCGGCCCAAAGCGGGCAGTCAAGTCTCCAGCCAGTTCCGAAACATCCCCCTCGAATTTTCCTTCCGCATGAGAGTACAAACGAGCCTTCAGCGCCTCGATGCCATTTTTTATGTGGATGTCGAACTCCCGGGCCGTTTCCCGCCACTCGACGGAAGAGGCCGCCTCGGCCGGCTCCAGGCCATCTTCGGGACGCACGCGCACTGTTGGCCTGCTCCCGTTTAGACGGCGAATCTCATCCCAGAACGGGGAAGGTTCCCAGGGTTGGCCGTCCTGCGCGAGATAGGGGCGGGTGAGCAGAAGTCTCTGGCGGGCGCGGGTGACGGCCTGGTAAAAGAACGTCGCCTCGTCGCCGTGCAGGCGGGTTTCGAGCGGCAGGCCGCGTTCCCGCAGGATAGCACGGTCGCTTTCGCGCAAAAAAACATCCTCGCGTTCCTGGCGCGGAAACTCGCCCTCGGATAATCCCATCAGGGCCACAGCCTGGAACGAAAGCCCGCGCGCCTCCAGCACCGAGGCAGCCAGCACGCCCGCCTCAGCCTTGACGAAGTATGTTGCTGTCTCCACCGCCCCGCGCAAGTCAGCGTAGAAAGCGGCATAGTCGAGCGCGCCAGTATTCAGCGCGGATTCTGCCAGCACCAGGCCGCGCAGCACATCCTTGAAGGCGCGCAGGGCATCCACGTCGCGCCTGGCGGTGGATGGGTTGGCGCGGGCGCAGGCGACGATGTTCACCCCGCCCCCCTCGTTCCCCCCATTTTCGAAGTGCGAAAATGGGAGGAGGACAGGGTCATCCCCAATCAGGGTTTCGATAAAGGCCACATACTGACGCACGGTGGCGGTGGATGGCGGGGTGATGGCGTCAACGAAGGATTCAAACGCTGCCCTCACCCCCCACCCCTTCGCGAAGCACCCCTGTGGGGCTCCCAGCGAGAGGGGGGACTCATCCTCCTCCAACTCATCCCCCGTTTTCTGGCGTTTTTCCCACAAATCAAAGGCTTCGCGCCACTGCTCCAGCCCGCCGGTCACACGTCCCTGGCGGGAGATTTCGTCGAGTGCGGAGGCGTCAGGCGGGGTGATGCCCTGCTCCGACCAATCAAAATATGGGCTTCGCCAGGCGTCCAGCAGCGGGCGGCGCGGCCAATCGGAGGCGGGCAAGGACAAAAGTGAGAGCAGCGCGGCGACGGCAGGATTCTCTGCCAGCGGCTGTCCGCCCACCACGTTCAGCGGGATGCCAAACTCGGCGGCGGTTTCCTCGAGAAAAGGACGGTAGGGTTCCAGGTCGCGCGCCAGGATAGCCACATCGCTCAACGACAGGCCGTCGCGCACGATGCGGGCTTTTAGCCAGCGCAGGGCGGCGCGGGCTTCCACGGCGCGGGTCTGGGCTTCGAGGAATTCTATGTCATTGCGAGGAGGGTG
>Ga0163200_1000455_pt1 | contig 17875 bp, 15 predicted proteins | sample PL_2010_200m_FD_113535 | JGI IMG/M metagenome (GOLD analysis project Ga0163200, IMG submission 113535) | Freshwater microbial communities from Powell Lake, British Columbia, Canada to study Microbial Dark Matter (Phase II) - PL_2010_200m | ecosystem: Environmental > Aquatic > Freshwater > Lake ... | reverse complement strand
CGGACGACGAAGCACCACCGCCACGGCGACGTCTTCTATGCGGAGATAAACCTGAATGTTTCAGGAAGAGTTATCCGCGCAGAGAATTCAAATATCAAACTCCAGACCGCACTGGACATAACCAAAGACAAGCTAAAGCAGGAAATATTGAGATTCAAGGAAAAGAGGGTGGAAAAAGTCAAAAATTCTTAAAATAATAACCGCTTACTCAGAACCACCCTCACCTCCGGACTCGATATAATTCATAAGATAGTTCCTGATCCCTTGCTTCGCCGCCGAATCTTTTTTGAAATCCACGGAATTCTTTTCTGCGTTCTCGTATACTACGTGGTATATGTCCAAACTGGCCAAAATTTCCCTGACAACAACCACCGCGAATTCTTTCTTCTTTCTTGCGGCGGCGCTCCCAACTAATTTGCGTACCTTGGAATCCAAATCCTGAATCACAATTCCGATATCGCCGTTTCTTATCTGATTCTCGTATTCCTTCATAAAACCAACAAAAAACTCGTTCACCATAACGTCCGGAAATTGATCGAACTGATCTTCTGCTTTCTCTTTCCTCCCTCCTTCTTCCTCCGCCTTGGGTTGGATAAACGACGGCGGAATCCTTTGAAATCCTTCTCCCTTACGCTCATTCATATGCTAAAAGATACTACGGAATATTGTATAATTCAACCATGAGCCACACCATTCACGGATTCATCGTCGACGGCGACCCGGACGGCATCCGCTATCTGGAGGAGGACTTGGGCGAGAACGAAGTAAAAACGCTCTTCAAGGAAGCGCACGACCACGGCAAATCCTATTTCGAGCACAACGACAAGCATTATGAGATTACCCGCGTGTCGCAAACCAATAAATTCATCGTGGCTCACGTGCACCAATCCTCCAGCTTCTTTTAAAAAATTCTTATTGAGGAGAGTTAACTTAGCCAGCTAAAATCTAAGGACGTCTGACGTCCATATATTAAATCTAAAATGATTTTTTATCATATTCTTAGTCGGGGAGTTGATAAGCGAAAAATATTTTTAAATGACGAAGATTATCTCCGGGGAATTCACGACTTATTTGAATTTAACGATGTAGAACCAGTTAATAATCTAACTTATTTTTTCCGGAAAGAATCTAAGGATGTCGGACGTCCTTATATTAAAAGAGAGGCGAGAAAATTACTGGTAAAAATTCACGCTTTCTGTTTTATGCCTAATCACTACCATTTACTTCTATCGGCTGTGGTCGAAAATGGCATCCCGCTCTTTATGAAAAAATTTAATGGCGGATATGCCAAATATTTTAATGAAAAATATGAGAGAAAGGGGACTCTATTTGAGGGAAGATATAAAAAAGTTATAATAAAAGACGAGGCGCATTTTATTCATTTGCCGTATTATATACATCTCAATCCTCTGGATTTAATAGCTCCTGAATGGAGAGAGCGAAGATTAAATAATTTTATAAAAGCAATGAAATTTCTTGATTCGTATCGTTGGAGTAGCCATCTGGATTATGTGGGCAAAAAGAATTTTCCGTCAGTCACCCAAAGAGATTTCCTGTTAGAATTTTTCGGAGGCCACGAGCAGTATAAGCGCGGCATTGCAAAATGGTTGAAAGAATTATCGCTGGAGGATATGCACAGTTTAGTGCTTGAATAATAATATGGACGTCTGACGTCCATATATTAGGGAGAAGAGAATAAATATGAGGATTATAAAATTTTTCGTAATATTTTTGATAATTTTCGGATGGATTTTTTCCGGCTGGCCGCAGATTTTTAATTTTCCGCCGAAAATTCAGTATGCGCAGGCGGCAGTACCAACTTATAAAGGTTCTGGCACTTTCACAGCGGTAACGACTGCTGCGATGACGCCGCCGTATCCGACTGGCGGGTTGGCTCCAGCGGCCAACGATATTTGTCTGCTTGTCATTGAAACGGAGAACCAAGCGATTTCACTCTCGTCCGCGCAAGGTTTCGTTGAGGCGTCAAGCTCACCGCAATTTGCCGGCACTGCAGCAACAGACCCCGCGAATAGGATAGCCGTTTTTTGGAAACGCGCGGTCGGCGGTGACACGGCCCCGACATCGGCAGCCGTTGGCAACCACCAGACCGGCCAAATACATTGCTTTTCAGGTGTAATCACCTCCGGGCTTCCCTGGGATGTTACGTCCGGCGGCAACGACAACGGAGTGAATAGAGCGACCAGTACGATTCCAGGCGCGACGACAGCGGTCGACGGAACCCTCGTTGTCCTCATCCAGGGCAACAGCAGAAACGGCACTGGCACCGCTAATTGCTCGGCTTGGACGAACGCGAATCTGGCAAACTTAACTGAACGGACAGATAACACCAACACGGCCGGCCTAGGTGGCGGACACTGTATGGCGACCGGAGAGAAAGCGACGGCTGGCGCCTATGCCAGTACAACCGTAACCCTCTCCGCCGTTTCCTACAAAGGCGTTCTTTCAATCGCGCTCAAACCTCAGCCCACTACCATCCTCGGTGACGGTACCAACCCTCCCGGTAAAGCGCTGATTCCGGGAGCGACTGCCACATCAAGCGACATTTTCACCTTTCGAACCGACTCCGGAACGGAATCAATTACGAACGTTACTACGACTCTGGCCGGCACCGGTCAATACGCCGGCATTAGCAAGGTGGAAATAGTGGATGAAGCGAGCACAACCGTCTACGGCTCGGTGACCAATCCCTCAACCGATGCGTTTTCAATTTCATTGACCGGACTCACGGCCAGTACGGCCACATCGACTTTGCAAATAAGGATAACGCCGTTCAGTCATACGGATATGCCTTCACCACCGGGAGCGCTCTACACGGTAACGAGCACCATCACGGCTTGGACCGGCGCAAGCGGGAATACACAAGCGGGGAACGACAGCGGAAGCGCAACGATAACGATAGATAACCTTTCCCCATCGGATGTGACGAACGCGATATCAACGCCAAGCGATATGCAAGTTATCGTGAATTGGACGAACCCGGGCGGCGGAGAACACCACAACGACACTAATCGCCACGACTGGCGATAAATTAAGATTGCGGTTTAACGTGGCCGAGCTCGCCGGCGGCACCCAGACCGACGCCCGGAAAAAACTTCAGTTCACTTCCTCAAGTCCGGAAATCGCGACTTCGACCTGGGTCGACGTCGGGAATGCGGCGAGCTCGACCGAATGGACCTATTTCGACTGCGATACCGGCACCACGGTCTGCAACGACGGCGTGGCGATGTCGGCGAACGCCCTCACAAGCTCGACGGTTGTCGGCTGGTGGAATACGACCCAGATAGTTACCGCCTCGACGACGATGGACCACGCTTCAACGACCGTTCGGGAATTGGAATTCCCGATTCAGTCGAACGGAGCAATGGGTAACACGACTTATTATTTCAGGATGTTTGATATTGATCAGAACAGTCCTGTGTGGAGGAAACAAACGTCTTTTCCGGCGACGTCTTGCGCGGGAAATACCGCATGTTCTTATCCACGATTAACCACTGCGACCCCCGCGGTATTGACCCAAGAGAACTACCACTGGTACGCCAACGCGGATTCGATTACTCCGGGCGGCTCGCTCGCGAACGAGAACACAACCTCAACGGGCGTCGCCGACGGAACGATAGTGCGTCTCCGCATGAACGTTGGCGCGACGAGCGCGGCATACCCGGCAGGGAACATATTCAAGCTCAAGTACGCGACATCCACGGGCGGGCCGTGGTTTGACGTCGGACTCCAGGCGTCAACCACCGAGTGGATAGGGTACGACAACACGAACAGCACGACGACCGACGGGTTGACGATTGTGACAACGCAGCTTTCTCTATCCACTGTCGGGGAAACCTACGAGGAAGAGAATCCTTCGGCGGTAACGCCAAATGCGATTTCGGCGAGCGGGTACGGCGAGTGGGACTGGGTTCTCAAGGCGAACGGCGTCCAGCCGAGCATATATTACTTTTTCAAGATGGTGAAAGGGAGCGATGCCGACATTGATGTTTATACCCGATACCCGGCCCTCCAGACTTCGGCGGCGACTCTTTCTATCTCCGGCACCTGCACGCAGTGGGATATGAGCACGGCTTGTTCGGGCGATACGGTGGCGGTGGCGGTAAACGGCTCTCTCCAGGCGCAAACCGGCGCGAACGGCGCCACTTGGACGATTTCCGGCTTAACTCAGCCGACGGCCGGCGATGTGCTCACCGTGTTTGTTTCGAGCACCACTGCTGGCAATCGCGCCATTGCTATAACGAAATACACGAGCGGCACAACCCTTCCGGGCGTGAGTTTAATCCAGCGGACATTGGTTATCGGCGGCGGCAGCACTGCCCAGACGATTACAAACGCGAGTTCGAGCGTTTATGATTCTTCGGCTTCGGGCAATCCCAATATTTTCTTTGACGTGAGCGGCGCGAATAACGATTTGGCAGTTGATATCGCCGGATTTTCCGATGAGCGGCTCCTCGTGCGTTCTGGCCATACTTATCAGCCCAATCCAACGGGGGCGCAAGCTGTAATCACAACCGCCAATTTTTACGCATCTTCCACCGCGACGGTAACGGCGAACGGCAGTATCTGGCGCCTCGGCGGCGGTTTCGTGAATAACGGCACTTTCACGGCTGGCACCTCCACGGTGGAGTTCTCTGGTTCAAGCGCTTCTATCGATTGCGCTAGCTGCACGTTCTACAATCTCACTGCCTCAAGCACTGCGACGGTCACCCTAACGACCACTTCGACCGTTTCAAACATTCTTCAAGTGGAAGGAACCCTAAGCATCAATTCCGGCAGAATGCTCACGGCGAACGGGACGATTACTTTGAACGGCATTATTTCCGGCGCCGGCACTTTGGATATTGACGATACCTCAACCGGGCCGGGCGCGAATGGAACGCTTTCGTCGGTTGTGCAATATGACGCTTCAGCCGCCGATATTGCCAACACTACTTTTGACGCCCGCGACTACGGCGGGCGAGTGGATGTCTACACGTCGAGTGCGACAAACCGGGTACTCAATTTAGCCGCCGGTAATTATAACTTCAATGGTGGATTAAATATTATTGCCGGCGGCACGGCCTCAACCACGCTCCAAGCCACTACTACCAACCCTACGATTAGTATTATCGGCGATTTGGATTTCACCGGAACGGGTACGGGGCAGGAGACGATTCGTTCAGGCACGGGAGCATGGTCAGTGACGGGCAATGCCGATTTTACGGGCGGTTCTTATATCGCGACCGCCGGAAACACCCTGCGGCTTATCGGCGATACTGTCGGGACACTTACGATGACGACGAGTACGCTTCAGAATCTTGAAGTTTCTGCCTCGGCCGCCAAAACTTTTGCCGCTAACGCAACAACGACAATAGCGGGAAATTTCACGATAACCTCGACAAGCACCGCGCCGGTCTTTACTAACACCACCATTCTTATGTCTTCCACTTCCGCCGCGCTGGATGGCGGAGGAATGACGCTCAACAACCTGACGATTAATCCGACTTCGGCCGGGACCATAACTGTTCAAAATACCGACGTGACCGTAGGCGGCATCTTGAATGTGGCGGCCAACGACACTCTTTCGATCGCTCCCAGCCGGACCCTCACCCACAGCGGCGCCACCCTTACCTTGCCCGCAACCGCAACAATTTCCGGCACTGGCCGGCTGACTTATCAATCTGCGACGGCGTTTCCAACAACCGGCAATGCTTCTTCTACTGTCCGTTTTGACGCGACGAACAATGCTCAAACGATGTCAGCGCGAAATTACGGCGGGAACGTGGAAATATTTAATTCAGGCACGACCAATCAGACCGTTACAATGGGAGCGACAAATCATGTAATTTCCGGCTCCTTGGACGTCCAGTCAACGGGTACTGGAACCATCACTTTGAATGGCGCAACGAACAGCGCTTCATCAAGCATCGCCGGCTCGGTCACTTTCACCGGCGTGGGCGGCACGCGGACGATCACGACCGGCGCATCAGCTAATATTTGGACAGTGTCGGGGAATGTTAATTTGACCGGCGGGACATACACGGCTGGCGCGGGCAACACATTAAAACTAACCGGTTCTTCGCCGACTTTAACTACGAATGGCCAGACATTTGCTAATTTGGATTTTACTGGTTCGACGGGCTCGCCATCAATTTCCGGCAACGCCACTTCAACCGGCAACGTGACCTTGGTTTCTGGCATGACCTTGACTGATGTGACTCTAAAGATGACCGGCCAGAACAAGACCCTGGTCGGCGCCAACAATACTCTTCCAAATCTCACGATTGACGGTACGGCGGCTTCAACCACGATTGCTACTTCTGATTTCATTGTTTCCGGCATCTTGACTCTGGGCACTGATGATATTTTGACGATTGCGAGTGGCCGGATTTTGACGGCGCAGGGGACGGTTGTTTTGCCGGCTGGCGGCACAATTACCGGGACAGGCACGCTGGTTTATAGCGGTTCGGCTGATTTCTCAACCACCGGTACGCTTTCGCCGACAACAATGAGGTTTGATGCGACGGCGAATGACCAAAATGTCCCGAACCGAACTTTTGGCGGCGCGGTAGAGGTGGAGAACACCGGCAGCTCGGTGCGGAACGTGGTACTTGGCACCGGCGCGGGGCAGACCATAACTTTCGCCGGACTCACGCTCAAGAGCACAGGGAGCGGGGGAGTAACACTCACGGGGGCGACCAATAACCCCCGAGTTTCCCTCTCAAACTTCGCGGTCACCGCGAGCGCGAACGCGAAGAATTACACCACTGGTTCGGGAACCACGACGATTTCGGGAAACTTCAATCTTTCCAATATCGACACCTTCACCGCTTCCGCTGGACATACTCTTGTAATGAACGGCAGTTCGCCGACTCTTACGACCAATGGTAAAACTTTTGAAAATATTGATGTAAGCGGCGCGACAACGCCGATTGTTTCCGGCAATTTAACCGCGAGCGGCAATGTGATTTTGGCTTCTAACACGAATTTGGGCACTATAACCATTACTATGACCGGCCAGAACAAGAATTTGACGGCGGCGGGTAATACGATACCGAATCTCACGATTGACGGCACGACAGCTTCCACAACGATTGCCACTTCGGATGCGATAGTGTCCGGCACATTAACCTTAGGCGCCGATGACATTTTGAATATTGCCAGCAGCCGAACTTTAACAGCGCAAGGAACCGTGACATTGCCGGATGGCGGTACGATTATGGGTGCGGGCACTCTCAAATACACTTCCGCTACAACTTTCCCAACTACCGGCACAGTTTCGGCACCCGTGACTTTCGATATGACGACTTCTGCCCAGACGATTCCGCAGAGAACTTTTAGCGGTGCGGTCATTATTGAAAACAGCGGCACTTCAGCCCGGATAGGGACTTTAGGCACGGCCACGAGCCAGACAATTACTTTCGGCAACTTAACGATTCAGTCAACCGGTTCAGGCGGCACGACCGTAACCGGCGCAACCTATAATCCGGCCATTTCTCTGGTGAACTTGGCGATTACTTCAAGTGCCAATAGTAAAGTTCTAACCACCGGCTCGGGCAACTGGACCGTTTCGGGCAATTTTAATCTTTCAAACATAACCACTTTTACCGCTTCCGCCGGCAATACATTAATAATGAGCGGCAGTGGCACGTTAACCTCAAACAGCAAAACCTTAGGCAATGTTACTCTTTCGGGTGCCATTACTTTGGCTGATGCGACTCACACAATCGGAGGCAATTTAGATATGACTAACGGTACAATCACACCCGGCGCTTCAACCATTACCATGTCAAGCACAAGCGCTTCAATTGTGGGCGGCGGCGCGATTTTAAACAATTTGACGATTGACCCGACTTCGTCCGGCACGATTACGCTCAATACTTCCGACCTCACGGTCTCCGGTACTTTGAACGTGGCGGCGGATGACACGCTTTCCATTGCTTCCGGCCGGACTTTGACTCATAGCGGCGCGACATTAACTTTGAACAGCGGGAGCGTCATCTCCGGCGACGGACGCCTGACTTATCAATCAATCAACGAATTTCCGAATACCGGCACGGTCAGTTCCGTTTTGAGATTCGATTCGACGAACGGCGCCCAAATAATGAGCGCCCGGACCTATGGGGGAGCGGTGGAACTGTACAGCAACAGCGGTTTGGCCCGGACGGTGATGATGACGACCGGTACTTATGCCTTAAATTCAACTTTGAACCTTAACGGAGCGGGCGGTGGCACGCTGACCTTGAACGGCGCGACGAATAACGCGACCGGCACAATAGCGGGGAACGTTAGTTATACTGCCGGCGGCGGGAGCGAAACTATTACTTTATCTTCGGCCCCTTGGACCTTGGCCGGCGCTTTGGACATTTCGGGCGGTTCTTTCACCGCCCCGGCCGGCACGCTGAATCTCGCCGGCAACTATACCAATAACGGCGGCACTTTTACCCATAATTCCGGCACGGTAGTGCTGAACGGTTCATCCCAGCAGACCCTCTCCGGCACGTTCTCAGGTGGTTCGGCTTTCAATAATCTAACCATTACCAATAATTCCGGCAGCAATCCCGACACTTCACCGTCAGTTATCTTCACCGCTACTTCAACGGCTAATGTTTTTACGGCAATAACCGCTTCGACCACGATCAGATTCCAGGCCTCTTCGACTTTTGCATTTACCGATATCAATTGGAACGGTCAGGCCAGCACTTCTCGGGTGGCTTTGCGATCCTCGGCTTCTCCCGCGACTTGGCTTTTAAATGCCAATCCGAGCGGCAGTCAAATTGTTTCCTACGTTGACGCCAAAGATTCGGATGCGTCTGTTGGTGATACAATATCCGCTGCGGACGGCACTAACTTTAATTCCGGCGGCAATATAAACTGGGATTTCGTTATTTCTGCCCCGATGGTCAGTTCAACTGACGATGATGTTTTTGATTTCGGGGGAGCGACTACAACCGTTTCTGATATCAATATAAAAAGCGGCACCGGCAGTCCTGGCGGCCGGATTACTTCTTCAAGCGATATAAGAGTGGTGATTCCGGGATCGTTCAATGCCGTTTGGGACGCCACAGTCGCTTCTATTACCTGCGCCGACGGCAATGCCTGCGCCAACATTTCCACGACCGGCGTTACTTACGAGTCCGGCAATAAAATCGCCGTCATAAACGTCTTGCAGAATTTCCTGTCGAGCGAATGGGTCCAAATCTCCGGATTAAAGATGGGCAATTTTACGGCCGTTAACGCTTCGACGACCGTTCTCGGTTTGAGGGTGGACGGCCCGAGTGATGTGGTGAACGACGCGACGGACACACGTTCCAAAACCATTCGCGGCACCCTTGCTCTCCAGGGCCATTCCTTGGGCCAGGCGACGAACCAATTCGCCGATTCGCCGGGCTCTTTGACGGGTGCAGTGTTTTTCCGATACAGGGCGGCGCCGACCGGCGAAAGTATGAACATGACGACGACGACCGTTTCCATAACCCAGTCAAGCGGATTTTCGAGCGGCAATATCACGAATGCCAAGCTTTTCATGGACCTGAACGGCAACGGCAGTTTTGATGCCAACGAACCGCAATTGGGTTCGGTGGGCACGACCATCATCAGCAATGGTTCGGGCACAATAGTTTTCGGCGGTTCCTGGCAGGCGACCACGACGCGGGACATTATCCTTCAGGCTGATGTTTCTAATATCCAGAGCGGTTACAATTTAACCTTGGCGTTGCTTTCGGCTAACACGAATGCAAACGGTTCAACGACTCAAGCCATTGTGCCGCCTTCAGGTACCGTTTCGAGTGTTAATCACGCCCGGCCTAACATCAGTTTCGGTGGAAGCGGCGGCGCTCAAGGCGGCGGTGCTCAAGGCGGCGCTCCGCCCGAAAGCGGCGGCGTTGGCGGCGGGACGCCGGCCGGCGGCGGCTGTCCCGAAGGCGGTTGTCCGACTGGCGGCGGCGTTGGCGGCGGGACGCCGGCCGGCGGCGGAGGCGAAGCACCATAGGCCCGTTTTCATAGAGGTTAAAATATGCTATGATTGAATTTAATCCCGACAGGGAATAAAAAATGGTCGAGTGTTAAATCAAAAAAATAAAAAAGTGGTAAGCAAAATTTTGAAGATAGTGGGAGTAATCGTGGTAATCGTCATCCTTTGGTGGGCGCTGTACGCGCTCGAGGTGCTGCCGGCCGGATTTACGCCATTCGCCAGTGTCGGCTATCAAGCCGTCTTTCTTACGAACGGGCAGGTCTACTTCGGCCATCTTTACTGGCAAAATCACCAGTATCCGGTACTGCGCGACGTGTTTTACCTCCAGGTTACCCAGCCGCCTCAGCCAATCCGAGCCGGAGAAACGCCCCCGACAAACATCAATCTGGTCAAGCTGGGGGGAGAACTTCACGGCCCGACCGACGAGATGCTGATCAATCGCGATACCGTCCTTTTCATTGAGACCTTAAAATCCGATTCGCGGGTGGTTTCGGCCATTGAACAACTGAAAGGCGCCCAACAGTAGAAAAAATGGATGATAAAATGTCCCCGAGCTGTTTTTACAATTGCGCTCATTCTCGCAATTCTCTGCGGGGACGTTTTTGTTGCGCTCGCCGATACGGCCAGTTCGACGAACTTCACGATTGAGTCCGGCATAATCAATTCCGGCGGAGGCCAGTTCGCGACCTCAACCAGTTTCGGCTCGCCCGGAACCCTGGGCGAGCCAGCTCTCGGCTTCTCTTCCAGCACCACCTTCAGAATTGAAGCCGGGTTCTTATCATTCATCCAGTCAAATGAGGCAAGCACGACGACTCAATCTCCGCCTGCGCCGCCAAGCGTGAGTGGAGGCGGAAGCGGTACTTATCCTTCCCAAGAAATTATCCGCGTACTGGATTTCAATAACGATGGCAGGGTTGATATCGCTGATTTAAGCGTCATTCTTTACTATTACGGTCGGACCGGACCAACGGTTGCGCGTTACAATTTGGACGGTAGCGGCAAGGTGGATTTTGTGGACATTTCAATTCTTTTCTATTACTGGACCGGGTAGTGAAAACTCGACTACGATTATGTTTTATTATATTTATGTATTACAAAGCAAAATAACAGGCGAGTTGTATAAAGGATATACAGCTAATTTAAGACAACGATTACAAAAACATAATCGCGGATTAAATTTTTCAACAAAAAGCAAAAAAACATGGAACGTAATTCATTATGAAGCATATCGTAATGAGAAAGATGCCAAACGGCGAGAAAAATATCTTAAAACAAGCCAGGGAAGCCGTTTATTAAAGCGCATGCTTAAAGAATATTTTTATGCCCAAAAGGTTGAAAAATTAAGTCGAGTTTCTACTACCCGGTGGACAGGATAACCGCTTCGCGGAATTTCCAATTTTTAATTTACAATTTACAATAAATTTTCAATGACTCAATTTTCAAACAAAGCTGCCTTTATCGCCGGTTTCTTGTTGCTTGTTGCTAACTCCGCGATGGCCGCCGCAGGGCCGACGGTTTCTTTCAAAAGCGAAACTTTTAATGTTGCGCCCGGTTCGGTGTTCAAGGTTATTGTTCTCATCGGGAGCAACGAACCCGTGAACGCAATCAATTTGGAAGTGAGTTATTCTTCGGATATCGCCGAACTGACCGATATTGACACTAAAAATTCTTTGATCAATGCCTGGCAGAATAGCCCAAGAATTTTATCCGCCGGCTCGCTGAAACTGGAAGGAGGAATTTTTCAGCCCTTTAAGGGACAAGACGCCCAGGTTGCCGACCTTGTTTTTCGGGCACTGAAAGAAGGCACCCTTAATTTAAATTTAATGGGCGGCAGTTTTTATCTGGCTGACGGCCAGGGGACCGATATAAAAACAACCGGGGAACCCTTGGATGTTAAAGTGAGTGCAAGCGGCGCAAAAACAAGCGTTTCTGTTCCGCCCGACCAAACGCCGCCGAACCTTGAAATCCAGATAGCCGAAACGCCCGTTGAGAAGCAACTGCTCATCGTTTTTAATACCGAGGACAAGGAGTCCGGCATTAATTATATCCGGATGAGAAGCCGAGAGTGGCTGAACTGGAGCGACTGGGTGGTCGTGCATAACCCGATCCCCGCACCCAAAAGCGTTTGGATGGCGGAGCTGCAGGCGGTCAATAAGCAAGGCGAGGATACGATAAAAACAATTTATATCTGGCCAGAAATCTTGAAGAAGGGCGCCTTGATCGTTTTCGGGGCAGCGGCGCTAATCGGCTTGGCACTAATGTTATACAATAAATATAAGCACAAAACATGAGACGTATCTTATTAGCATTTGTTTTAGCAATTTTTTCTTTTCTAATTTTGCCCAATTTAAGCTCGGCGGCCGTCATTTTAGTCGGCCCGACAACCGGCACTTTCACGGTGGGCAGTACTTTTAATGTTTCAATCTTTTTGGATACTCAGGGTGCTTCAATCAATGCCATTGATATATCCTTGCTCTTCCCGCCGGACAAGTTGCAGCTTGTTTCGCCGGAAGTAGGCAAATCGGTCATCGGCGTTTGGACCAGCCAGCCCAGATTTAACAATCAGGCGGGCACCATTGAACTGCAGGGCGGCATTCCCGGCGGCATTAATGTTTCAAGAGGCCTGGTATCCAATTTCACTTTCAGGGTTAAAGCGGTGGGCCAAGCCATTCTAAAATTTATGGACGGCACTAAAATCCTTTTAAATGACGGCTTGGGCACCAATGTTTTATTTCAAAGTCAAAACGCGGTTTATGATCTCGTTTTGCCGCCGCCCGGCGGCCCGATCGTAGCTTCTGAAACTCACTTCGATCAAAGCACTTGGTATTCCAATCAGACCGCCATTTTAAAATGGGCGGCGGGCAGCGATGTTGACGGTTACAGTTATATTTTAAATCAGAATCCGGTTGATATTCCCGATGACATTTCCGAGGGAATACGGACCAGCGTTGCTTATCAAAACCTAAGCGACGGCCTTCGGTATTTTCACATCAAGGCCTTAAGAAACAATCTGTGGGGCGGAACGACTCATTTTGCCTTAAAAATCGATGCGACGCCGCCGGCTGAATTTCCCGTAAATATAGTGCCCGATTCAAGGATTACCCGCCGCGACCCGACTATTGTCTTTTTAACCACCGATGCGTTGTCGGGCATTAATCATTATGAGTTGAAAATCATACCATTGGATATTCAAAATGCCAGCTCAACCAGTGGAATTTATAATGACGGTTTATTTTTTGAGGCCACCAGCCCTTACTTGTCTCAACTCCTTAACCTCGGCAGTTATGATGTGATTGTGCGGGCCTATGATAACGCCGTAAATTATCGGGAAGAAACGCAACGCTTGGATATTGTAACCGCGCTTTTTCAATTTGTAAGCAATCAGGGTGTCATAGTAAAAGGCTGGTTTACGATACCTTGGCTGTGGATATGGGTAATTTTAGCTCTTCTCATTGCCGGCCTTGGCATGGCATTATGGCGGCTAACAAAATGGCATCGGACCCTGGATATAAAGAGAGCGGCCAAAATATTGCCTTATCACATTGACCAGCAATTGTCAGAACTTAAAAAGTACCGGAATAAATACGGCAAATTGACCTTGTGGTTTTTGATCTTTGGCTTGGCCGCATTTCTTTCGGCGCATCAGGCCTTCGCCGTATCGGTAGATCTGCCGCCGCCCCTCATAACCACCTTGTCGCGCAACATCTCGAACGAAGAGATATTCTATATCGGCGGTCAAACCGATGCGTCCAATATTCCCGTGACCATTTATTTTCAAAATCTGCAAAACGGGGAAACATTGAGCGAAACCGTTACCTCCGACAAGAAAGGCGAGTGGTTTTACCGCCATGACAGCTTCCTTCCTTCGGGTAATTATGTTTTATGGGCGCAGGATAGGTTAGGGGACCAAACGAGCCCTCCTTCGCCGCAAGTTCAGATATCCGTTCAATCTACGGCAATTCAATTCGGCACCTCCAGATTAAGCCTTGAGACGGTTTATCTGGTCTTAATGATTGTTTTGCTGATCGCCGTTTTGATCCTGGCCGCTTATGTCGTTTCACACGGCGTAAAAACGCGGAAGAAACATAAAGCGCTTATGAAAGAGATAAAAGAAGCGGAAGAATCCGTTCGGCGCGGTTTTGCAGTATTGAGGAGAGATATCGAAGCCGAACTTTCCATCGTAAGAAAGGCAAAATTAACGAGGGAGTTATCTGAAGAAGAAAAACTCAAGGAAAAGGAAATTTTGAAAGATTTGGATGCGGTTCAATCGTATGTCGGCAAAGAGATTTGGGAGGTAGAGCAGGTAGAATCCTCCAGTTAGATTTTCTGCTATACTGAACTTGCTAATGCTAACTTTTCCCGTCCGGATAAACCGCTATCTGGCGCTTAAACAATACTGCAGCCGGCGCGAGGCCGACCGGCTCATAGAACGCGGCATAGTTTTGGTTAACGGTAAACCGGCCGTATTGGGGATGCTCATAAAAGAGGGCGACGAAGTAACCCTCAAGTCCGGCTTCAAAAAAGTGGAAGAGAACAGGGTTTATCTGGCTTTCAATAAGCCCGTAGGCATCGTTTCCCACAGCCCGGAAGGGGACCAGGAGAGCATTAGCGACATTTTCCGCTATAAAACGCGGGTGTTTCCCATCGGCCGCCTAGACAGGGATTCCCACGGCCTTATAGTCCTCTCGAATGACGGACGGATAACCGGCCGGCTCCTAAACCCCGAGTTTGAGCACGAAAAGGAGTATATCGTCGAGGTGGACAAACCGATCGAGGACAACTTTCTGAAAAAAATGGGCGCGGGCGTGAGAATAGGGGATTACGTCACCAAATCCTCCAAGATAAGAACTATCGGCCCGAAGAAATTCGGGATTATCCTTACGGAAGGGAAGAAAAGGCAGATTCGGAAAATGTGCCTGGCGCTGGGCTATAACGTAGTTGACCTGAAACGGACGAGGATTTTGAATGTCGAACTTGGCAATTTAAAACCCGGCGAACACCGGGAAATAAAAGGGGAAGAGCTTAAAATATTCCTTTCCGCTATCGGGATTAACCCCCACACCTAACAAAGATTGCGGAGCCGGTATATTCGCTAGGCCAGAGTATAATTCAAAAACCTGTTTACATAAAAATCAGCACCAGATATCAATGCTAGCGCTCCGACTAGAATACTAGTCTTCGTTAGGTGTGGGGGTGAAAAAATAAAGAAAGGGTAACCGCTATGCGCGATTACCCTCTCATGAAAAATAAATCTACTTCTTGCTTCAACCCTGCGCCGGACCGTCAGACCTTGAGAACTAGATTCGTCGTCCTCGTTGCCTGCACGTTGCGGTCCACCGTCAATGTGACTTCTGTTGTTCCTGCCCGAATGTTCGCGCCGGCCGTGAAGGTCGTTGCGAAGTTGTTCGCGCAGTAAGCTTGCTGCATAGCACCGGTTTTTGTTTGGGAGATTTGATGCCGCTTAATACCCCATAGCTCCGGAGATCCTGGAGAGAGCGACAATGAACGCCGCCCGCCGCAAATCCGTCCTCGTTTCCAGAGATACTTTATGGACCTCATCCGATTCCCGAACCAATATTTCCTTCAATTTCTCGAATACTTCCTTCTCGCTCCAATGTTCATTTTTCAGATTCTGCTCCCATTCAAATGTGGAAACAACGACCCCGCCGGAATTCGCAAGGATATCCGGCACGACCGAAATGTTTCTCTTAAGCAGGACATCGTCCGCCTCGGGCGATATGGGACCATTGGCCAGTTCCAGAACAAATTTGGCTTGGATTCTTTCGGCATTCTCTCCGGTGATCTGATTCTCCAATGCCGCCGGAATAAGCACGTCACAGGGCAATTCAAGCAGTTCCGCGTTCGTTATCTCCCGCGAGCCGGGGAAACCGCCGATTCTTCCGTTTTCCGCCTTATACGATGAAAGCGCCTTAATGTCCAAGCCATTCTCATTCACAATCGCGCTCTTTGAATCGGAGAGCGCGACTATTTTATGGCCGTGCTCTCTGAATATCTCCGCCGCGTTTCCTCCCACGTTTCCGAAACCCTGGATTACAATTTTACTTCCTTCGGAAATGCCGTACTTGGAACGCAGCCGGTCAAAAACGTAGAACCCTCCGAGTCCGGTTGCCGAACCCCGGCCCTCGGAACCGCCCAAAGCGATCGGCTTCCCGGTGAAGGTTGCTCTCGTTTTGTCTCCGGAGATTTTTTCGAATTCGTCCGCCATCCAGCCCATAATTTCGGGTGTGGTGTTCACGTCCGGCGCCGGCACGTCCTTACGGGGACCCAAGAATTCTGCCATTCCCCGAACCCATCCGCGCGAAAGTTCTTCAAGTTCGCGCTTCGAAAGTTTCTTGGGGTCGACGGTCACACCGCCCTTGCCTCCGCCCATCGGAATGTTCGCGACGGCGCACTTCAACGTCATCCAAAAGGCGAGCGCCTTCACTTCATTGATATCGGTATCCGGATGAAAACGGATACCGCCCTTATACGGCCCCCGGGCGTTATTGTGTTCCACGCGGTAACCCTCGAATATCTGAAGGTGTCCATCATCCATTAAGACGGGAATCGAGATTCGGACTTCGCGGTTAGGCCGGGATATCTGCGCGACGAATGCCTCGGGAAAGGGTTTAACGGCCGCCGCTCTCATGAGCTGTTTTATGGCGTTTTCAAGGGGGTTTTGCATCGATGTTTTACTTACCGCTTATTTCCTTCTTGTACTCAAGATACGAAAAGACGATGAGATACAGGGCGGATGCGATAATCGGTATCAGGATCAGGTAAATCGCGGCCAAGGGGAAAACCACGCCGAGAAGAGAAAGGGCGGCAACCGCCTTGAACAGCTTGCTGCCGAGCTCGTGGGTCTTATCCCAAACGCTGTCGCTCTCGAGCGTCCAGGGCGTCCGGATGCCGATGAACCAGTTCCGTTTGGCTCGGCTGATAAGTACGCCTGCATAAAAGAAGAGCAGAGCGAAAGCGGGGGAGAGGAATTGAACGATGTTGAAGTAGTATCCGAGATTATAGAAAATGCTCAGAATATAGATGTAAAAGAGAAACGCCATTATTCCGACGATGAAATTGTTGTAATGGCCCCGGAACAAGTCGATATTCTGCTTTTTCGGGTCTATCTTCGGCACGAAGATGAAGAGCAGAAAAAGTACGAGCGAGATGATGGGCATGAGGAACAGGCCCCAGAATTTAGAGATGGTCCCGTCGGGGTTGCCCATCGAGTTCCAATGGGACGTCACGGTCTCGGGGAATTGGGGATAGAGGTAAATCCCGATCACTACCGACAAAGCGATTATCGCCAAAACCGCGATGCTCGCGTTCTTTGTGGACATATAAAAACTATAACACAAGGCACAATATTGACAAAACTACTCTTTTGGGTTTATTATTCAATCAGTACCACCAACAATTGAATCTAAGATACGTACGCATCCAACAACAATCTGGGGGATCTATGTCTAATACAAACACAGGGAGATGGTTAGCCTGGATCGTCCTCTCGTTCATGGGAATCATTGTTTCCTACATACTTCTCTGCGAATTGCTTCCGGTGAAATACACCGAGATGGCGGAACTGGGAGGATGGGTACCGGCAGCTGTTGTCGCCTTGGTATTCTGGTTCAGAGTACGGGCGAGAAACAGAATGGAAAGTTATCGCCGCCCGGTTCAACGAAACTCGCAATATGTACAGCCGGGACGATAGAGAGATATCTTCCTCGCATAAAATGCCTCTCCGGAGCGATTCGGCGGGGCATTCATTTTTTGCTGACCGTCCTGGACGATTTTCGAACAAGTCTAGAATCCTTGGTTAGTTTATCCTAATCTAGAAAAATCTCACCTTTTTGGGCTAATGGAAGACAGTAAATTGATGTGTTTTGGTCTTCTATAATGCTG
>Ga0163200_1000453_pt1 | contig 17889 bp, 28 predicted proteins | sample PL_2010_200m_FD_113535 | JGI IMG/M metagenome (GOLD analysis project Ga0163200, IMG submission 113535) | Freshwater microbial communities from Powell Lake, British Columbia, Canada to study Microbial Dark Matter (Phase II) - PL_2010_200m | ecosystem: Environmental > Aquatic > Freshwater > Lake ... | reverse complement strand
CCATAATAAATAGTATTAAATAACACCTGCCCATAACATAGTATAACCGAAATTGGGGGCTGGTTTGCCAGTTTGCAGTTATGTGCTTCAAATATAATTTATTTCCGTTAGATAGGGCGAAGCTACTTATTCCCCAACTTCGGTTAGCCTCAAACGTTACCAAACATTAAAACGATTTGGTAACAAGGGCTGTGAACTACCCATCAACTGAAGATTGATGGGCTTCTCGCTTCATAGCTTGCGCCTGAAAATCAGGTCTTATTTCGGCTCTGCGAGTGTGATCGACCGTTCCTGCCGATTTTATTCTCATGCCTTCCTTTAAGATATTGTTTGCTGCCAGAATATCCCTGTCATGGGTTGTTCCGCAATGGCTGCAAGTCCATATCCTGTCGGAAAGTTTTAGGTTCTGATTGATCCAACCACAAGAGCATAGTTTACTGCTGGGAAAGAACCGACCTATTTTAATGATCTGCTTGTCGTTCCATTCCGCTTTATACGTCAGCATTTGCACGAAATATCCCCAACCTGCATCGGATATATGTTTGGCAAGTTTATGGTTTCTTACCAATCCCTTAATATTCAAATCTTCCAATGCGATCACATCGTACTCTTTAATCAATGCCGTGCTGACTTTTTGTAAATTATCCACTCTTGAATTGGTTATTTTCTCATGTAATAAGGCAACTTTCAGTCTTTGGTTTTCATACCGATTACTGCCTTTGTTTTTATGAGCGAGATGTTTTTGTGCTAACCTGAGTTGTTTTTCATACTTTTTGGTGTATTTGTTATTTTTAAACTTAACTTCATCTGAAGTAATGGCTAAATGCTTCAATCCTAAATCAATTCCGCATTCCTTTCCCGTTTTTGGTAATGGCTCATACTCAACTTCGCACAGTATCGAAACGAAGTATTTACCCGTTGTGGTTTTACTGATGGTGCAATGCTTTATTTCGCCATCAATGGGCCTGTGAAGATTGATTTTAATGCCTTCCCTGAACTTCGGGATATGCAATATACCATCTTCCACGGTTACAAATTGTGGGATGGTAAAGCTGTTTTTATCCCTGCGGCTCTTGAATCTGGGGAATTTGGTTTTCGCCCGGAAGAAATTCAGGTATGCCGTATCTAAACAACGCAGCGAATATTGAAGGGTCTGGCTGTTCACTTCTTTTAACCAGTCGGTTTCTTCCGCTTTCTTTAGCTGGGTCAATGTCGCTGCCTGTTTATAGTAACTATCCGATTTACCACCCAGCAAATATTGCTCTTTGCGCTCATTTAGAAAATGATTGAAAACCCATCGCACACAACCAAAATGCTTTGCCAATAAGGTTTTTTGATCCTCATTGGGTACAAGTGCGTAGCGATATGTCTTATGAATCGTTTTCATTTCATTGCAAAGATAATGATACTTTTATATATTTATGCAGAATTATGTTATTTTGTAATTTTAATTATTAACAATGCTATGGAAACAAATTATGTCACCACTAATCGCTGTAAGCATTATCTTAAGTGTCATCTTGTTTTTGTTTGCAAATACCGCAAGAAATTACTAATCGGACAATTAAGAGATGACATGAAAGCGATTTTTATATCCATTGCCAATATCTCTGATTTTGAAATCGAGGTAATGGAAAGCGATATTAACCATATCCATTTTCTAATTCAATACATACCACGCTTGTCAATTACTGCTATCGTTAGAAAATTGAAACAGTTATCCACTTTTGAAATATGGCGGAAACATGATTTGTTCCTGTCAAAGAACTTTTGGAAAGAACATACTTTCTGGTCTGATGGCTATTTTGCTTGTTCTATCGGTGAAGCATCTCCAGACACCATTCGTAATTATATTCTTTCACAAGGTTAATTTTTATCGCTTACATCCCACAGGCTAAAGACCTGTGGGTTTTACGCTCAAATTTATAAATTGATGCCAAGTAAGTTTTTCACTTGTTTTTGTTGGGGCTTTTTTCTTTGCCCACGCTTTTTTCATTGATGCACTTTTTTTTTCTCTCGTTTCTTTTGAAATTGTCATGTTAATTATATTTAATTATGTGTGATTTAAAACCCAACCACACTAAGGGTTTTACTATTCATAGCCCATACGTTAGTAGCAATGCTAAGACTGCTGCTTACGTTTATTATTCATCAATATCCACTTATCATTTGGGTAAAACCAAGTGCAACCACATTGCCCCTCTTTTGGATGTCCAGAACTATGACACCAACCACCTCTATAATGGTCTTTTATCGTGTGTCCACAGTTGCACTTTACATTTTTAGGTATAGAAGCACTGCTACTAACAACAGGTTGCTTCAATGGCTTAGTTTCGTTCTTTTTTAACATATTATCTATAATGTGAACTACCTCCATGTATTATGGATCAAACCCCAGTCCTGATTTTCATGAAAAACCCTGATCGAAGTATCAAGATAGGCTGGAATTCCCTGATAAAACAAATCCGTATAGAAGAAACTATCTGCGTGCGCTACCTCACCCTTCTCAAACCGAAATGGCGTGTTTTCTAAAATTTCACGCTTAATCAGGCTGCATCCGATCCCACACTGGTTGACTTCCTTTACTGTGCTGTCCATTAATAGGAAACTATATTTCATTGGTAATACAATTCCAAAAGCAGCATTCTTTGCCACAAAACTTTTCACCAGATACCCGATTAATAACTCACTTTCTTTACCCTGACCGATAAAATATGGTGCTGAAACAATTGGTAAAGCATGTGCCATTAACCGTTCTATCACATCAGTCTGCTGTGGGAAAATATCACTTTCGAGTGAAAACCAGTAGTCATAACCTTCATTTAAAATTACGTCACGGATCATATTCTGGCTCTCGGTGATAAATTCCTGAGTTGTGCGGTTTCCGGGATTGACGTGCATTACCCGGACACCAAACTTTTCCAGATACTCCATATTATCTAACCCAACGCTGTTATCAACCAACAGAATATCCAGATCAGGATACGTGAACCGTTTTAGGTTCAACCACCAGTCAATGAAGCAATAATTCTTACTCGAACTGGTTGGCGCAGCTAACAGGACTTTTGGGTAGGTCATTCTGTTTAATTAATTTAATTTCACTTAGAAATCCACCTCCTTTAGTGGTGGTTGTTCACATTATCTCAAGATCAGGATTTGCTTTAAAGATATGAATCTCAAGCGTAAAGTTAATAAAAGGATTGATACTAACAACGGGTATTCCACGTCCACGTATTGCATTTGCCATCTTTTTTAATTGGTGTGACACATTGCTTGGATGCTGATTTGGCGTTTCTGGTGTATACCCAGCATAATTTATTTCACCGTCTAATGTCCCGCCATCAACCCCAGCGCAAAGGATCGAACTAGCCCCTAAAAAATAGGCAAAATGTAAAGCGGTCGTTATAATACTTCCACCTGTAACTAAATAACCAGGTGTATCGAACACGCTCAAGTCAATCCGTGTGAATTGCTGATTTAAGTGTCGGTAAACATAGTAGTCTCCTGTTAATACTTCATTGTACCACGTAGGTTTAACCCAATCTTCAGCCGTACTATCCATGATGCCCATTTCCGCATGGGAGGTCACCACGATACTTTTCCCACTATCAATAAAGGGTTGCAACACAAAATAGTGATGACTGATAAGATACTTACAAGGTACTCTATTGGGTACACTATTCACACCGATAACAACTTTACCTTCCCAGAATGTATCTGGAATATAATCAATTGACCGTCCAGACCCAATCACGTAAATGTCTTTACCTTTTTCCGATCCACGTAATATTTCAATGTTTTGTATCATTAATCACAATTTTATTTCCAATAAATAAAAGTATTGAATAACACCCACTCCATTCGTTATTGACCGTAACCCGTTATCCTCACAAATAGTCCAACTTCGGTTATGATCGTCAGGCCTAGGTAAATCAATCGGAATAGTAAACCTTTTAAATGCAAATGATTTTACCTTTTTATTTTTTTTAAGAAAATCTGATATGGTTTGTTGTGAAAAAATATTCCAGTTTCTATCATAGTCAAAATCAACTGATTCTTTATATGTTACCAGTACATCAACTGGATAAGGATTAAACATCTCTGTAATATACATTGACCCACCCGGCTTAGTCCATTTTATCAGGTTATTAAAACAAGTTTTAAAATCGGTTAACATACATAGTAAGCCAGACATAAAGGTTGTATCAAATTGATCATCCGGTAGCAGGTGATTATCTAAAACGGAACCATTCTTAAATTGAGCCGATGGGACATATTTTATAGCCTTATCCAAAAGTGGTTTTGAGCAATCAACTCCATGAAGTGTTGCTGATGGTGCTATCTGATTGATATAATACAGAAATTCTCCTGAAGCGCAGCCAAAATCACAAACCGATCCGGCAAAATCTCCATTAAAGGCATGGGCAGCGACAAACTTAAACATTTCTTTTGGTTCGTCATACCTATTTTCGTGTAGGTAAATACTGTCGTTTTTTTGTTTTTCTTTTGCACCCAACATTTTGCTTGGTTCATATTTATGACCTTCTAATCTGAAATTATTGAATGGATTTAAGGAATATACACCTACCCCTCTTTTCCTGACTTCATTGCATATTAAATCAATTTGTGGTTGCATTTCATAGGTGTGCATATAGGCCGTTGCTATTACTGGTGGGTATCCGTCTTGGTTTCTTTTTCCGTCCAAATCGCCACCATCTATCCCAGCAAGGATAATTGATGTTGCACCCATTCTATAAGCGAGGTGAATAGCTGAGGTGGTTATTCCACCGACAACTAATGTCTCAGGATTATCAAAATCACTTAAATCAATATCCAGATACCCTTTGTGCTTCTCACTGAAATCGTATAGTAAATTATTAAAATGTTTAAAGACATAATATTCTCCAATTATTTTTTCTCTGGGACGTGAGTATAACCCCATATCAAATTCCGGTGAAATAGCAATCACCCCATCATCTATCATCTCCTGTATTAAGCTGGTATGCTGGGTGATTCCGTACATTATGGGATAATATTTATAAATCCCATTAATTCCAATGGTAATCTTGTTTTTCCAAAAATCTTTTCGGATATACTGTAACGACCTGCCTGAACCTATTACATAGATTTCCGTAGGATGCCGTGGTAATTCACTTATTGACCTCATAAAAATTTTGATAAATCTATTCGTGGTGATTCCAAGTACCCTTTGGTTAATTCGGAAGACGTAAAGGCATCCATTATTCCCAACAGAGATAAAATTTCTTTAGTTACCTCATTATACCGTCCCATCGGATATGCTGCATATAATACTTCTCGTTGAAACTTCCTGATATACGCTAAATTCCCAACCCATTCATCAAACTGCTCGTGTGGCTTTAATGCATCCATTCTACGGGGATGTGTTGAACTATGTAAACCCAAAATATGACCTTCGCCGACAATCATTTGTGGGTCAATAAACAGTGGCTTTTCTACGTCAAAACATGGTTCATCGCCTTGCAACAGAAGTATATTCATGATTTCGTCATGCCTTTCTGGTGCTAAATAATCCCGGTAATAGCGGTATCGACGATCTTCTTCGGTGTAAAAAGAATATTCAGCAAGGAAATCATTAGGAATTGAGAAATAAGGGTCATTTGCTACATTATTCCAGAAATGGTTATAAAACTGGTCACCCAATCTTTCCCTAATCACCCGATATTGCTCCATTTTGTTCTCATTATTCACAAAAAAGATAGCCTTTTTCCCGTGTTTTCTTAATAACTGGAAAGCCAATACCTGACAAGCCAGCCCATCATCAAATGTATATTGGTCATCGGGATAGGCATACATTATTCTGTCTAATTGTTTAATAGAAATAGAACCATTTACCCCATCACCAACATGGTGTATCATTATTGTATTCATAGTTGGTTAGGTCTATCTTGGTCTGAATCTCCCTTATAGATAACGTAATTATCCGGCCCTTTGTAAGCGAACTTGATCGGATGATGTTCAACTTTCAATGGTTCAAACCAATTCGGAAGAATTAGGTTATCTGGCTTTTCATACATACCCGATTTTAGGAATTTTTCTTTTGGTATGCCATAATTCAAGCAGTCTATGTAATCAGCTCCGTAGTGCACTAATATGTTTTGTAGATTGTATTGAATATTTTCAGGAAGTTCGCCGACAATATCCACAATCCTCAGGCAGGAACTTTGTTTAACCCATATCTTGCGGATCACAAACAAGCATTTTTTTATATTATACAAGTGGTAATGATAAAAAGGGTGTAACTCATATCTGTTTGTCAGGTAGGTTCTTGATTTTTGAGGTATCGAATTATTATAAAACCCATTCCCAATCCCGATCCATAATGGTTCTGATGCTTCATAGCTAGCGATTCGACCGATATTTGGCAAGTAGTAATGATTTAGAATTCCAGACTTCCATCCCCGACTTAAATATAGTTGCTCTATCTTATCATTAATACCGATTCCCCCAATGGTATCCGGACAAAAGGTTTTTTCTAAATAGTCTAGTAACTTCGTTCCGGTTCCATGAGGCATTTCCCTATCGGACTTTTTCCAGATAGCTAACCATATATCAGTACGATTAATTTCTGGGTCATATTGAGAGGTGGGAATAAAACCCAATGCACACAGGATTTCACTGTTTTCAAAAGCAGCAACAAAATTATAAGATTCTCCATTATAATGTTGATAATCCATTAAGTCCTTGTTCACCGAAAGAATATGGTTCGGTTGCCAATAATCATGCAGAAACCTTTGCAGTTTCAACAATTCGTCTGTTTTTACAAGTCTAATTTCCATATTCACGTTGTTTCAACATTTTCCCATTTATCACTAAGTATTTTTCTGTATTTTGGATAATTTCCCCATGAACTTCCTAATTTATTCCATGTAAAACTATGGTGACAGAAGAAATTAGCTGAAGTGAGAAATTCCCCCTTAAACTCAAAAGCAAAAGTATCAATCGTGTAAACCCGTAGTCCCCGGTTTCGTATTTCCATACAGTAATTCTCTACATACAAGTGAAATCCTGGAAAGTTTTTTTCATCGAAGAGCAAGCCATGATCCCTGTTAATTACTATGCAACAGGAATCACAAGTTTTCAATTCCCAGATTTGCCCCTGACGTGACCAACGTGTACCGAACCAACTTCCTACCGCCCCCAAAGCCCCGAAATCCGGCACTAACTCGATGGTGCGTTCAATAGCTTCCTTAAACCCTTGACAAGTAACATCTGTATGTAAAAAGCAAATATATTGCGCCTTTGACTTCTTTATATGCTCATTATACACCCGTGCTGGACTGTCGGTTGACGGATAAACGGTCAGGTTGGGTAATACGCTTTTACCCAGATAGCTATTATAGCATCCATTATCAATAGTGCAAAACTCAATTCCATTTTTTTCCTCCGGTGCTTTCCCAATCCACTTTTTTCGTGCTTCCTGATATATTTTCTCTTGCCCATCCGTTAAATAGGCAATGTTCTTTGATTGTAAAAGAGTGGTTGACGGAGTGTGCCTTACCTTACAGTCTGTTATTAAGGCGTGTTTAATGCCATAATATTGCAATACGTCAGCATACAGGTTATCGCTCATCCAGCATTCTACATCGTCTGGGAACCCTCCTATCTTTTTCAATACCGTGCTTTTGACGACAATGCACCAACCACAGATGTGCTTGCCGACCTCATAACCCTCACATACCCCGCTCATTCCTGCTTGCTTAAACCAACTGGGATTCAATGGGCTTACTGAATCATAACCATATTCAATGATTTTATCCCAGCCCGGCAAAAATTCCGTATCATTATTGGCAAAACAGACCCATTCAGCTTTACTACATTTAAACCCATCATTCAGACATTGGTTATAATTAAATGGCTTTCGCTGTTGAATAACCATTGCTTTATACTTTACTGAAAATTCTTCGACCATAATCACGTTCCCAATACAGGTACGCCGATAACTATCAATACAGTTCTGAGTCATAGCCCTGAGCTGATCGGATCGGGTGCTGCTAACAATTACTAAATCTATCATTTTTATGAAAATTTACAGAACTCTATTTGTCCGATTAATTTTTTGTAAATCACATAGTTTTCTTCTACTAATCTGTTTTTCTCCGCCTTTGGAACAGATGATCCGTGATCCCACTCAAAATCTCCATACGACCCGAACATATCCAGTGAATAAATATACTTCTTTATATCTGATGGAGTTATATACGGATAAGGTGTCAGTCCTGCATAAAATATGCGTTGGGAATATTCAGCGTGTTCATAACCCCAATACCCAAACTTATTATCCATGCCTCCAACCTTTCTGAGTACGACTTGGTCAACCATCATAAAGCAACCCAATACGTCTTTCCACCACGTCTTGCCATCAATGTGCTTTTCAATCTCAATGGGTGGATGACAACCATAGGTATAATGATGTTCACCCCCATCAATAAAGGGCTTCCACCAGTTCGCCTGGATTGGGAAGCAGTCATCATCAAACAGAAATATACGCTTGTAACCCTTCAGTAGTGCAAGGCACTTGTTTTTTGAGTTTGCAATACCCAGTCGTACCGGGTTTCGATGGATGCACTTCAGGTCTGGATATTTTACGTTACTACAATCATCTATTACCACTATATCGCCACCAAATTTACTAAATTGGGATAAAGCAAATTCCAGCACTTTGGGTCTGTTGTAAGTCGTTATTCCGATGGCAAATTCCTTCATAGCGATTTTTGTCCGATGATGATATAATCACTATGCGTAAAACTGCTCTCTACAACAGTTAACCCGAAATATTCAAGCATTTCAGTCAGGGTATGAGTATTAAATACATGGTGATGCAAACAACGGTTCTCAATATTTTTCAAACTCCTTGCCTTAAACTGTTCATGCGTACCAGCCGGTGGATCAAGTGGTAAATCATGCAACCTTAATATCTCATCAAGATGCGTCAGGTCACTTTCGTCTACCTTATTGACGTAATCACTAACCAAATGGCTGAATGGAGTGATTTCCCTGTTATGGTCGAAGTTCGATTCCTTACGGGGTGCGACAATAATAATGATCCCTTCCAGATTTAAAACAGATACCCATTGCTGAATAGCCTGCATTGGATTGGCGATATGCTCAATGTTATTACTGCTTAATACAAAGTCATAAGTTTTATGAATAAAGGAAAGGTCAGTTGCTTCTAAAATATACTGCTTACCCATTACCTTGCCACCTGCAATAAAGCCCTTACCATAATTACCCCAGATGGTTGTCTCTGAAAAGTTTACCCCGTCTATGCTTGCCATCAGGGGATAATAGTCATTGAACATCGGGCTTGGCCCACCGACTTCTAAACCATTTTTGCCAATTAGATATTTTTCCATTTTATATTATTGATTTTAGTGTGATAGCCGAAATCTTTCGGGTATATACTAGCGGAAATAAAAATTAGCAATCCACGTTCTCTCCGCTTTTCAGTTTATCCATAAGTTTATAATCGTCATTCAAATAATTTTCTTCTGCTGTAAAATGACTGCCATCGCTCCCTGTTTTTCGCATTTTCAATTTTATAACATTGCAATATTTATCTATTTTTTTTCCTATTCTAATGAGTAGTTTTATTTTCTCGTCAGTCCTTTTATCAATGATATATCCGATTGTCTGCATTTGCTAATTTTTACATTCCACTAACAAGAGATATAAGATACCCGCTATTTGGTTCGTTAGCATGTTCCATCATTTTCAACGCTCTATCTTTTTCTACTTTTGTTTTGCATCCGAGCGTTTCATCTTTACCGTTCACCTTATAGGTTACAGAGTATTTGTAGTTTGGTATTTTTCCCATTGTAATTTGTTTGTGAACAACCACCCCCAAAGGAGGTGGCCTCAAAAAATTAAACTATTTATTAATGCAGTACATAACCACCGTTAAAAACGGTAGTCAGGTACTGATTTTGCTTTCCTTCCCACTCGTTACGAAACTTATCATCTTCTTCTATTTATTCAATGGTTACTCCATAAGAGCCAACAGCACCTCTTGTATCATAAGAAAAATCAATGATTAATCTTGCACTATTAGGCAGGCAACCATGTAAATAATCGAAGAACTTAATCGCTTTTTCATAATCGCCATCGAAGTCAATGATTTTTTGGTTTGATTTTTCTTTGACATCTTTTATTGACATCCAACTCATTTCTATTCGTAACCATTTGAGAATATCAAAATGATTAGCCGATATAATTTTTACTTGTGCAACCTGCTTCATATTGTTTGAATTTTACCCACACATACAAAACGAGAGCATAATAAATGCTTGCAAGAAATTGTGGGTGTGGTGGTTAATTGATATTTTGTAGTTCTAATTTTTATTTTTGATTAATTTAAAAATTATTATTCCGTATTATTCGTGTCGGACTACATTTGATGGCTTTGTATTGTCGCCTTTAAGAATGATTATCAGGTTATGGTAAAAGTGAATACTGAAAATATTCGCTTCGAGATAAGAAGGTGTATATTTTCCCCGCCTGATTTCGGCATGATTTAATCCGTCTGTCAGTCGCTTAAAGTAGTCTGTACTTCGTTCACCGAGAACTGTCTCTGCCCAAAATGCGGTCTGGGTGTCTTCCACAATATAAATTCCATCGTCATTCATGAGTGGGAACATGGTGTTGAACGTCTGGAGAATATCAGCACTGTTGTGGGAACCGTCATCTATGCAAATATCGAAACTACCTAGCGATTTCATAAATGCATCATCGGTCTGGTTGCCTTGCTTGAATGTAAAATGCTCGTCACCTTTCATATTTTTAGGATAAATATCAGTTACGACAATCTCGGCATTCGGGAAAAATTCAACCCAAACTCTAGCTGATTCTCCACCAGAATCCGGATTTCCATAACCACCGTAACCGGTTTCAAGCAGTCGCAACTTATCATTTCGCCGTGGCTCGAAATATTCGCTGTAAATCGGCGTGTAATGGTGAGAACCAAATTTGTCGGTTCCATATTTAATCGCAATCTGTGTTAATGTGTCCATGTGTTAATATCAATTCGTGGTGATTCTAAAAAGCCCTGTGAATTTTCCTTTGTAGTGTAAGCATTTGTGATGCCTAATATTGATAATATTTCCTTAGTGACTTCTGTATAGCGACCCATCGGATGAGCTGCATATAATATTTCACGCTGGAATTTTCTGACCATTGCCAGATTACTCACCCATTCGTTAAATTGTTCATGTGGTTTGAGCAAGTCCATGCGCCGTGGATGAGTTGCGCTTTGTAACCCAATGATATGCCCGTTATCGACAATCTTTTGTGGATTAATAAATAAACCCGTTACATTCAAGTTGCCTGCTATGCCTTGCATGATTTCGTCATGCCGTTTAGTATCAACATAATCCCTGTAATAGCGGTATTTGCGATCTTCCTGAGTATAGAAGGCGTATTCAGTAAGAAAATCTTTGGGCACGATAAAAGCAGTATCCCTCACATATTTCCAGAAGGTTAAATAGAACTGGTTACCCAGAGCTTCCATAACTTGCTTATGAGCTTCCATTTTATTCTCATTGTTCATAAAGAAAATAGCAACTCTACCATATTTTTTTAGCAATGGAAAGGCGAGTTCCTGACAAATCAGACCACCATTAAAAGTTAACTGATGTTCGGACTGAACTGCTTTTTCTAGCAATTCCAGACTGATAGAGCCTTTAACTGGCGGATGTCCTTCACCGTGGATATGGTGGATCATTAAGGTCGTCATGTAATGTTATTTTTGGCGTACCATTGAATCTTTTTGAACATAGCTAAAAGCCCATTATTTCTACTTGGCGTAAGGTTTTCTGTCAATCCGATGATGGTAAGAAAATTTATGTCTGCTTTTATTATGTCGGTAGGCGTTTGATTTGAAAAACATCGAATCATTACAGCAACAATGCCACGGGCTATTAGCGCATCGGCATCGGCTCTGAAAACCAACTTCCCATTATTCCTACTCGGCACAAACCAAACCATTGAAACACACCCGTATATCCGGTAAATATCCTGCTTATAATCAGGGCTTAATTCTGGTAATTTTTTGCCGCATGCGATCAAATATGCGTAACGTTCCATCCATGTATTATAAACGGTAAACTCATCAATAATCTGCTGCTGAATTTGTTGTATCGTCATTTGTTTTTTCTTTTTTGTGTTTTTCCAAAGTGCTACCCATAGCCAGAACAAAACTAAAATAAATAGCCAACTTCCGGTAATATAGTCACAATCCATTATTTCGATTTATGTTTTTCGTTTAAAAATTTCAAGAAGTCCTCTGGTGTACTACCGTGGAAATCAAATATCTCACTCATGGCTTCAGTAACGCAACAACTGGGGAACATATCTTCTGATTCGTCCAGAAAGTAACCCGAATATTTATCCATGAGTTCTTTACAGGTCGAGCAGGAGTAGACAGTATTAATATCATCATAAATATTGACCTGTCGATCCATAATAGTTCCGGGTTTAAATTCCCGGTTGCAAGCAAAGCATCTGTGTGGCTTCCGTGTTTTTACGGATTTGGTTGGTGAAATGATGTCCATTAGTTGTGTCCTCCTTTACTCGTTATAAATCAACTGTCTTTCAGCTTTTTAAATTCTTTTAAATCACTGCTGTATATTGTTTCATCGCTTCTGACCTTCATTATCCATTGCTTAAACTCATCCCAACTCAAACCTAGAAGCATAATTGCATCCTTTTCATCAATTGGAATGCTTTCTATATAACGAATGTCTAATTCCTTGAGTTGCTTGGTCACTTGTGAGACTTTATGAATTAACAGCTCTCGGTAGCTATTATATGTTATCAGTTGCCAATGGTCAGTATCCCAAGTTGAGTACATTCCTTCAGATAGCCTTTTTTTAAGTTCTCTGGCAGTTATCACGATGTCCTGTAATGGAGTCATCGCTTCAAAGAGTAATCCTTCTTTCTCGGCTCGCTCAATCATAGGGGTCAATTCCCGCTTGATATGTTCTTCCTGTTCCTTGTTTCTCATTTTTTCAATGTCTTTAAATGTTTACAATGTGTGAAGTTATAAACTTTTGCAATATAACAATGCAATTTCCCAAAACTTTTTTTCACAATTTTTTTAGTTGATCGTTTTCATCTGCGTAAAAATTTTCATTGACTTTAATACATCTTTTCACCCTGCACAAAAAGCTACGGTTATACAGCATCTTTTTAGCCATTTCCAACCCACATTTAGTGACAAACACACCATCTGTCCGGTAAGCGAAAACCTGGGTTGGCAGAGCTCTTTGAACATCTCCTACGGCATTGTAACAGACGTGGCGAATATTGGCATACATAGTTTCAAAAGGTTTGCAGACTTCAGTAATATCAAAAGCTGGTTCGCCATTAATATAGTAGGTTCGCTTTGTATGCGCAATAGTACAGGCGAGAGCAATATTTCGGAATAGTTTGCTTTCATTGCTCGTTATGTGTGAGTTGTATAGTCCTTCACTGATGTATCCTTTCAGATAAGCAATTCTCCAATAGGCATGGCGCAGGTCTATCAGGTAAAATTCTTCGACATCACCAATACTGTTGTAAATTTCACGGTTGGTATAAATAGGGCCATTGAGTTGTTTGATGGTAGTGAAGTTGTATTCTCCATTTTCGTTTGGCTTCATTTCGTCAAGATGGCTGGTCAGATATTTCGTGAAAGATTTTTTAACGGCTGAAATCAGTCCTAGCCCGAATGGGTTTATTTTTCCTTTGACCCCGGTTTTATTGATTTCGCTATTTGTTATCGCTATAGAACGATTATCCACTTGTAGGATACGGGTATCCCTTTTCTGGTCAATGGCTACCATAGCTTCTGGATGGTAGGTAAGCACATTTGATAAAATCAGGTTGAATCGTTCCTTGTTTGCAGCGAGCATGTGATATTGTTAGTTATTGAGTTTGTGGCGCAAATCACCAATTTGCTTTATGGTATCGTTGTATTCTTTTGTGGTTAATTTTAATGGTTCAGATAGCTTCAATTGGTGCAACCGTTCCATTTTCGTGAGTAGTTTATCACTATACTTATCCAGTCGGCTGATTTGCTTTAATAAGTCAGTGTTTGATATTTTCCGTGCTTTGGCTTTATCTACTTCGGGTTGGTATTTTTTTTGGGGGGTTGGTTCTGGTTCTGTGGGTAGGATTGGTTTGGTTTCGGTAGTTATGTCATGTACTATTTTTTCTGTGTCTAATTGTTCTTCTTCTGGATTCCATTCAAAGCCTTCTAGTGTTGTTCCGCTAGCTGTCGTTATAATCCAGACTGATTCCCAGCGTTTCGTCCCCTGATTCCATGATGGTTGTGTAAGATAGAAATAGGGCATCCGGTCGTCTCCGCTATTATTGATCAGGTTAAACCATCGGTCAATATTTTGTACCAATGGTCTAAATATCGGATCATAGCTATACTCGCCCGGATAATAAGACTTGCCATCTATTGCCGTGCTGTCAATCCATACGTTAGGGGGAATAATTTTATCACTGTCTGTCAGATCATGATCAATGTAATAGAAAGGAATTGGATCAATGAATGGGTGTTGGGGCTGGACTTCAGTTGAGAGCCACTTACCCAGCCCTCCAATCACCTCATTTATCGGCCTATCTTTCGTGGAGTGATATATCTGCCTGACTAATACAGTATACTGACCTTTTTGCAACTTCACGCCAGATGCCCTGACCTCTCTGGACATTGCGGAACGTAAGTAGTTCCACCGTGCAAAGGGAGTCATGTTATCCAGCGAATGTTTTTTGCCCATACAGTTATTCGTTTAGAAAGGCTGATAAATCTAAAAAAGGGATTTTAAAAGTAAGTCAGGAACCAACAGGTTGTTATTCGGATAGCTGTTTATCTTTAAAGAATTTTTTGCATGGTTAATTTGCAAAATTTTCAAAATCACCACACAACCTTACTGTTATTTGATTTTTTGGTTGAGTAAGTCAAGAATAGCACCGATTTCAACCCTTCGGGGATCGTCTATAGGGGTTTTCCCGATTGCCCGGATTACTTTCAAGCTATTATAGATCACGGTATGATCCCTACCACCAAAATATCTTGTTATGTCCGCACCTGAATATTTCGTATACATATAGGCTATGTATCGTCCATAGTGCCTTGCATACATCAACTCTTTTGCCCGGTCATCAACAGCCAGCCAGTCAGTCGGCAGTTTTCCTGCCATAACTTTCTGAATAGCATCTGCAATCATTGCAAGTGACATGGATGTGACCTCTTTCTGAATAGCAGTCCTGTATGTTGCAAAGTTTTTCGTTTGCTTGATCTGGTTAAATTCCTGTTCGGTAAGTAGTTTCATTTTGTAATATTTTATTTTATAGAGCGTAAAACCCACTGATGCCGAAGGCTTGGTGGGATGTAAGCGACACTCCTTTTCGCTTGATATTTCAAAATTAAGTTGTATAATGGACTTTTCGATTCTAATGTTACCTTAAACTTTTTCATAACCTATTGATTATTAATTTAACAATATTATAAATGACTCAACTGTATATTCTTGTATGTAATTTTAATTTCACTTAGAAATCCACCGTCTTTGGCGGTGGTTGTTCACAAAATATGTCAATGAGAGATTGCATTATATTCGTTTATTGTCTTAAAAATTTGATAGGCGACTTCTTCTTCTTTCCATTTCCTTTTTCCAATTACAGTTTCTGCATAATAATTGGTAATTATCTTTAGGATAACCAAGTTTCTTTAAAAGCATATAAAACCTCCAGCCATGTATCCCGTTTTTTCTATGAACCGAACCACTATCGTCAATATGATCAATATCTAAAACATCAATATCGTCAATTCCACATCTAATGCACTTACCACCATAAGCATCCACCATTTCCCTTCTTATTCTAATTCTCTTTTTTCTACTCCATTCTGTAGTAATACCAGGATGCTTGGCTTGAAATCTTTTTGACATTTCAGACGACTTCTCTTTATTATTATGCCTCCACTCCCTCATTAAAGAATTGTTGCAAACCTTACAAATTGATGACCCTCTTTTCTTTAGTGATGGAAACCAATTGTCATCAGTTAATTCTATTTTACAAATTCTGCAAAATTTCATATTCGTTTATGGATTTAAAGATTTGTAAAGCTACTTGCGGAACCCATGCGTTTCCCATTGCCTTTATGGATTCGTTTCGCCACTTTGGAAAGGTAATATCAGCCAATCCACGGGGTATCCCATCATTTCGGTCACAAACAGGGGATTGAGTTGGGAAGTTGTCCCAGTTTGGTGGAAATGATCTGGTAAATTGTTGGTTTCGGTTCGTCCCGATTCTTCTAATGCTTCCGTTGATCTCGCTCCCTTGTAGTCCCGTGTCGCCGGGGTCGGAAGTAATATTTTCGAGTATTCTGGTCGTTTGCTGCTGTGGAATTTCGCCTGCTCGAAGTCCTGATAGGTTACCATTGAATTGGTTGGAGTTGGGAGTAGTCCCATTATCTGCTCCGTCAAGTTCCCTGGTACATAATGCCTCCCGATACTCTCCCGATAGACCGTCCTGTCTTCTATCCGATTCTCTGATATTCCGATGTCCACCGTTGATGGCGTGAGCAACAATCCAGACCCGATCCCTTCGATGTGGCGCATTTTTGGATACAGCTGGAAGTACGACCGGCCATACTTCGTATGCTTCAGCTTCCAGATCAGCCAGCACTTGCTCGAATACCAATCCTTCTGACCAATTAATAAGGCCAGGAACGTTCTCCCCGCATACGAAGAGCGGCTTAGTTTCTCGTACAATGCGAGCAAATTGCGGCCAGAGGTGTCTGTCATCTTCTGTGCCTTTTCTTTTCCCTGCGAGTGAAAAGGGTTGGCATGGTCAGGGGAACCCGCCCACAACGATTGTTGGCAGGGCAGGTTCCCATCTTGAGTTTTTAATGATCGTTTCATAATTCAATGTGTGTATGTCGCCATGATGATAGGCATTTGGCCAATAGTATTCCAAGACTTTCCTTCCAAACGGGTTGATTTCACAGGATACAACTACATCCCAACCAACCCATTCCGCAGCGAGTTCTGCCCCTCCAATTCCAGAGAAAAGACTAATTACTTGCATTATAGATTTCCGGGATTATTAGTTGTGAACAACCACCCCCAAATGAGGTGGATTTCTAAGTGAAATTAAAACGTATCTGGTATGTGGATTCGCATCGGGCCAGATAATTAAGTCTTGAATTGTGTTCATTCTTGCATAGGTGGTTTTTTGAATCCTGTTTTATTCCCAGTAATCCTCCGGTCAGTTAGTGCATCTGATTTTTTAAACATCCCCGATTCGGGTCTAACTCGATTCCCACAATCTGGGCAAACAAACCAATTAACACAGAAACCTAGTTTTTTCTTTTCGGGTTTCATTTCCGTTCCACAATTTTCACAGTTCATAGCTTGTTGACTCACCTCCTTAATTCACATTCATCAACTCGGATAGTCTTTTTGTTGTGATGTAGGCACAAATTATACTTGCCGTTTTTAAACTTCTTAACGATCTTCCCGTAGCAAGGATGCACGCCAAATATTTCATCGTCAAGTTGGTCGGGTTGCCAGATATAGATTGTATCCCCTACCTTCCAGATAGGTTCCTTTTTGGGCTTCGGCTTCGGCTTAATCAGTAGCACCAGTACGATGAGTAGGAAAAGAGTGACTGCGAGTATGTCAAAAGTGTCCATTGTGAAGTTTTCTATTCTCAAATCTAAATACTTTTTTAACATTTTTTACACTAACTGGAAAATTATTTTTATGGTAGTGGGTAGTTCACAACTTTACAATGGTTAATTTCTCAATCTTCCAATCACAGTCTTTCGTAAACTCATTATTCACAATCAGGGTTATAAGT
>Ga0163200_1000452_pt1 | contig 17889 bp, 16 predicted proteins | sample PL_2010_200m_FD_113535 | JGI IMG/M metagenome (GOLD analysis project Ga0163200, IMG submission 113535) | Freshwater microbial communities from Powell Lake, British Columbia, Canada to study Microbial Dark Matter (Phase II) - PL_2010_200m | ecosystem: Environmental > Aquatic > Freshwater > Lake ... | reverse complement strand
GTTCCGGTGGCGGCTGGATTTCGCAGGGATGCGGGTGTTGCTGCGCGAAGGCGTCCAGATCATGCTCTCGCGGGCCGCCGGGCAGTTGTACCTTGGCTGCGGGATTCTGTTTCTGGGGCTGACCTCGACCACCGCGCAAGTCGCGCTCTACAGCGTTGGCTACCGGCTGGTGGGGCCGTTGTGGCTGCTGCAGATGACGCTGATCACAAGCCTGAACCCGACGTTTTGGCGGCTGTACGTCGAGTCCAAAGAGGAACTGGCTGCATTGGCGAACCGCATCGTGCGCTACTCCGCCTGTGCGCTCGTGCCGGCGGCGACGGCGATCACGGTGTTGTCCGCGCCAGCGGTGCGCCTGATCTTCGGGCCGGCGTATGAAGGCGGCGGGCCGGTGTTGAGCCTGTTGAGCTGGTGGCTGACCGTGACGTTCCTGAACATGAGCGGCGAAATGATCCTGTACGCCGCCGCCCGACAGGACGCCGTCTTGAAACTCAGCGTCGGCGCGTTGCTGCTGGCGGTGGGATTCAATTTCTGGCTCGCGCCCCGCTGGGGAGCGCTCGGCGCGGCGGCGGCGATGTTGTTGACGGAGCTGCTCTGGCTGCCGGTGCGGTTTCATCTGGCGCGCCGGTGCGTGCCGGTGGCGTTTTGGCGGAGCCTCGGCAAACCGTGCCTGTGCGCTGCGGTGCTGGCCTTGTGGCTCTGGTGCTTCCGCCACGGCAATCTGCTGGTACACGTGCCCATCGCGCTGGGATTGTACGTGGCGGGATTGTTCGCGACACGTGCGGTGATCGTAAGCGAACTCCGCGAGTTGTGGCGGGCACTGCGGCCGGCTCAGCCGTTGGCGTTCGGATAGCTGCCGAGGACTTTCACGAACATCGTGTGTCTGGCCAGTTCAGCCAGCGCCTTCTTCACGCGGGCGTCGTCGGCGTGGCCGAGGAAATCCACGAAGAAGTAATACTCCCACGCCTTCTGCCGGTTGGGACGCGACTCGATCTTGGTCATGTTGATCTTGAACTTCTTGAACGAAGCGACGCAATCGTACAGCGCACCGACGCGGTCCTTGACGCTGAACATGATCGAGGTCTTGTCGTCACCCGTGCGCGGTGGCGATTTCCGGCCGATGACGAGAAACCGGGTCACGTTTTCGCTGGAGTCCTGGATGTGACGGTCGTGGATGGTCAACCTGTACATCTCGGCGGCCAGCTCGCTGGCAAGCGCGCCCGCGCTCGGGTCTTCCTTGGCGATTTGGGCTGCGCGGGAACTGCTGGAGACCTCGACCAGTTCGGTGTGCGGCATGTTGAGTTGAAGCCACTGGCGGCACTGGGCAAAGACCTGCGGGATCGAGTACAGCTTCTTGATCTGCTCGCGTCGGCCCGCCGACATCAGATTGTGCCGGATCAGCAGTATGCCCTGTGCGCACACTTTCAGTTCGCTGTGGATGAACATGTCGTAGGTGTGCGTGACGGCGCCCTCGGTCGAGTTCTCAATCGGCACGACGCCATAGTCGGCGCGTCCCTTGGCGACCTCGGTGAACACGTCGGCGATGTTCGGCAACGGCTCGTAGCGCAGGCTGGCGCCAAATTTCCTCACCGACGCCATGTGCGAGTAGGTCGCCTCGGGACCGAGATAGGCGATCACCAGCGGTTTCTCCAACGCCAGCGCGCTCGACATGATCTCGCGGTAGATCGCCCGCAACGACTCGTTCGTCAACGGCCCCTTGTTGCCGCCTGCGATCCGGCGCAGCACGGCCTCCTCGCGTTCCGGCGCGTAAATCTCCTCGCCGGCGGCTTGTTTGATCTTGCCGATGTCCAGAACGTGTTTCGTCCGCTCGTTGAGCAGACGCACCAGACGCTCATCAATGGCGTCAATTCGACTGCGTAGGGTCTTTAGTTTGTCCGTCATGGCTGGCTTTCGCTTCCGCCGGTTGTTCCTGTTTGTGCTCCGCCTTTTGTTCCGCCGTGCGCAACGCCGCGGCTTGCAGGCGAAGTTCGGCGGCTTTCGGCATGTCGTCAAGTCCGCGCAGGCCGAAATGCTCCAGGAACCGCTGCGTTGTGCCGTAGAGCAGCGGTTTGCCGAGCACGCTCTCGTTGCGGCCGATGATGGTAATGAGGTCGCGCTCCAGCAGCGTCTTGATCACGCCGTCCACCTCGACGCCGCGAATGGCGGCGATGTCGGCCCGTGAAATCGGCTGGCGCAACGCGATGATCGAGAGCGTCTCCAGCGACGGTTGCGAGAGCCGGTGCGGGCGCGCCTCGTCAAGCAGCTTCTTCAACCACGGCGCATACTCGGCGCGGCTCATCAATCGCCAGCCGCCCGCGATCTCAACGAGTTGGAACGCGCGCGTCTGCGTCTCCAGTTCGATCTTGAGTTCTTCCAGGACGGCGACGATCTGGGCCTCGCGCACGTTGCGGAACGCCTCGGCCACACCGGGCTGTTCCTCGTCGCTCGCCTCGGCGAAGATGGACCGCATTTCCCTGGTCGTCAGCGGACGTTCCGCCGCGAACAACATCGCTTCGATGATTCGTTTCAATTCCAATGTCATATTCAAACCGTGACGTCAGCCTACAACCACCGCCCGCCTCTTGACGAGAGATTTTTCCGCGACGGCGACGCACAAAAACACCAAGGGCGTCCCGAAGCTTTCGGGACGCCCTTGCGGTAAGGCTTCGTCGTTCCGGTTACTGCGGCGGCGTGAGTGGCTTGGGCGCGGGCTTTTTGCTGCCGCTGCCGCCGCGATCCACGATCACGCGCGCGGCGAGATAGCCCGCGTAAAATTCCCCGTTCGACCGACGGAACGCCGTCATCTGCCGGTCCAACTGGCGACGTAGCGTGCTGCGCAAGGTCGCAATCATTCCCGGTAACATGCCGGGCTACGAGAAGAAAGTGCGCCCGTTGCGGGATGCGCTGGAGGAAGGCATTCTGAGTTCGATTCCGAACACGGATTAGGGGGGCAGGACTTGGCGCAAATAGTCGGAGGGGATGTGGTCCGCAATATCTGTCTTCAACTCGTCTCTTAGAAATCGCCGAATGAACTGCATCGCGCGTTCAACATGGAATGCCGCATCATCGGGACTCGGATTCGCGTACTTATGCTGGATGCTGTTTCTCTCTTCGTGGAGAAGCTCCAAGTCGGCTTTCTCAGGAATCTTACACCCCAGTTCTTTCTCAAGGATGTCATACGCACCCCAAATTGTGATTGTCTCTTTGGGATTCCTGTAGATGGACTTGCCGGCGCTTCGCACCCGTTCCTTCAACAGTAATTCAATCGCTTGATCAACATGAAGCAGGGCGAACTTCATGTCGGGAGTCGAATCGCTTCGAAGGAAGTGCCATAAGCCATGCTCAAGCACCTCGAAGGCAGACCGAAGAAGAGGCGAGAGTTTCGCGGCTTTCGCGCCCTTCTTCGACTTTGGCGGGGCTATCTTGGCCTTACCCATCGCAAGGCAGTTCCTACTTCGAAGGCTTCTTCGCGCAGTTCTCTATGTATTCTTCTCCCGGTCGCGTTAGTGTGTACGCCTTCTTGCCTGCTTCTTTGTCTCGTTTTGCGGTCATCATGAAGCCGCGCCGAATATTGAGGATGATCATCTGGCTGGTGTTTGAGTTCTCCAACTTGGCTTCGTAATAGCAGGTGTTGATGTCCGCTGGCGTGAATACTTGAAGTCCTGCGTGTTTCTCCAAGTAGTACCCGAACGCGAGCACCAAATCTGTGTGTTTCTTGAGACCCAGCGACCTAATGAACTCACCCACCGAAGTTCTCTTTCCAATGCCGGCAGGTTGAACCGTGGCTGTTGATGCACCCTTTGCCGGTTTGGCGGATGTTTGAACGGATGGCGTTGCCGGTGGCCCGGCTGTCTCATACCGGGCCAACATATCCAGCACAAACTTCTTGTCGCCTTCGGCCTCGAACTCTTGGCCTGCCTTAACGATCTTCACTCTGTATGTCATCGACTTCATTATCTTGTTCTCCTTTCACTGTAGAGTTACCGAGAACGAACGCCGCTACTTCTGCCTCCTTCGAGCGCGATACCTGATCGCTGACTCTTTCAGAACCAGCTCGGACTGGCGTTGTGGAAGCTCCACCGGCAGGTCGCCAGACAGCAGACGACTTGAAAGAACCGCGAGTTCCTCCGCTGGCAATTCCCCCACGAAACGCAATGCCGATGCTGCTAGGTACGTCCGGTCTTTCTCAAACGCAATCCAGCGACGGCCAGCCTTCTCCGCGGCGCTGCCTGTCGTGTTAGATCCCGCAAAGATGTCCAACACGGTGTCGCCCGGATCGGTCAGGAACTCGACGAAAAACGCTGGCAGCTTTTCCGGGAAGCGTGCTGGGTGAGGTTTAACTTCCAGCGTCGCGCAGTGACGGAGGTACGGCGAGTTGCTTTCCGTGTTGGAGATTTGAAGGAGGTTTGACGGAATTGCCCCGCCGTTGCTGTCGGCGAATCTGCCGCTGATATCATGACCAGAAGGGCGCTTCTTTGGGGTATAAAAACGCCGGCTATCCTGAAGAAGCTTTTTCATCCGCTCGGAATACGGGGTGAGCACACGTCGAACGTCAGCCTTGGGGAAGTCGGACTTTGACAGCCACCAAACAGTGTTGACGGAATCTTTCGCCCGCAGCTTTCGTTTGTTGACCCATTCAATTGGTGACGGGAGTTTAGCAGGATTATGCCAGAAGAATTCTTCAGCCAAACGGAAGCCGTGTTCATCGCAAAGGCGCATGAGGACGCGGAAGTTGTATAACGAGCGAACCGGGCGGCCGCTCACGTACGCGCCACCGAGATCGAGCACGAAACTGCCGGTAGGTTTCAGAACGCGTTTGACCAGCTCGGCGAACTGAAGCAGCCAATCCACGTATGTGCTCTGGTCTTCGTTTCCGTATGCCTTTTGACGCTGGAGAGCAAACGGTGGCGAGGTCATTACCAAATCAACCGATTCCGTAGGCAAAGACGGTAGAAGCTCCAAGGAATCTCCCGTGTAGGCCCGTCCCCACTGGGTTGTGTAAAGCGGCTCTGGCAAATTCATCGCCATCTCAGTATTCCTCAAGATCGTAAATCCAGCTTGCGAGGATTTTCCACAACACTGTGACGGCAAAGTACACTTCAGGATCGCGTGCCCGAAGCTCCTCGATCTTCCCCACGAGTGCTTTCTCGTCCTGTGTGCCTAAAATATACGCAACCCACCGCCGCGCATCATCGTCTTTCATGACGCTCACGAGTTTGCTGACATCAACTTTCCCTGACCGGCTCACCGCCCAAGCAATCCCCGCTCTCTGGTCGTCCTGAGCCGCCTGCAACCGCGCGATGACATCGGCTTCTGTTGAAGCCGCGATTTTCCGCAACGCCCGCGCCGCTTCGATGCGAATGGGTTCGGCAAGATCAAGAAACGTCTGCACCAAAGCATCCACGCTTGCCGGTTGTTTCAGTTCGCCCAAGGCCCATGCCGCGCCAGCCCGTATTTCGGGATGCTGTTCCCGGTTCAGCAGAACTCCGGTCAGCAGGGATTGGGATGAATCCGAGGGAATCTCCCCCAAGATGATCACGGCTTCTAGCCGATGCTCAAGGTAGTCGGCTTGGAGCGTTTGCTTGATGAATTCCATGCCTGTCGAATCACCACGTCGCATGAGGCCCGCCGCGCATTCCAATCGAACGTAAATGTGTTCACTGGAATCGCTCATTCGCTGGCGCAAACCAGTTCCAATCGCACCGGCATCGAAATGGGACAATGCCTTTGCAGCAGCGTACCGGTCGGCGACTGAGGTAGAGCCAAGCAACTCGAGAAAACTCTGGGCTGTTGAGCTTGGCCGACAAGCGAAAGTGGAAGTTACCGGCACAACTGACGCGATTATCTGCCCCTGAATGATCTTGGTACCGGTACTCACCAAGGGTTGCAGAGTGATGTTTTTCTTCTGAAGGCTGAGCGAAATCGTCCTTTGATCGCCTGCCCTCTTAAACTGAAGGCGCTCGCCGGTAATTTGGCCCACAATGCCCGCACTGCTGGCGACCGCGCTCGGCCAAGTAACGCGCATCTCGAACCCTTCGCCGGCGCCTTTTGGCTTTTCCTGAATAACTCTGTTGTCGCGAAACGCCTTTCGTAAGGCACTGACAGGTACATACTGAATAAGCGACGACGCTTTCCAATCTATAGGCCCGTCGCCGATCTTCGCGCATTCTGACAGAGCAACAACATCGTGATCCATCAGGCCGGCATCCCATCCTCGATTGGGATCGGAAATCGAATGAGACATACTGATCTCCAAGTTCGTCTTGGCACGCGCTTCCACACGCGTCGCACAGGCGAGGCAGAGGAGGTCCGGCACTCTCAGCCGTTTGATCTTGATTTGCTTCCAGATTTTGTAGCCCATCGAGCCACGCTCCAACTCGATAGGCTTGTGGGTCTGACGTGCGAGGTCTTGAAAAACAGCCCGCGTTCCGATTGCGCCAATGGCCAGCTTTTCGAGAAAACTTTCGTCGGTTTTGAATGATCGTCGCCCCGGCATGACTCAGTTCCTCCCGGTATGCAATGGCCTGAGCGAGTCCTTAATGAACTGAAAATCTGAATTCCCCATCGGCGCGGAGTATGCCAACGTGAGCCGGTCGGTGCAAGCTCTCTTTCGCCGAACCAGCCCGCAATTGACTGCCGGTAACATTGCCGGTAAGCCTTCGCCGCGATTCCGCCAAGACCCTTCGCTTCGCTCAGGGTGATGTGACGTCACCACGTCACTTTCACCACCTGGATTTCTCCAAACGCTTCCGGCTGGCGCACCCGCAGTCGTTTCAACCGGATCAGTTCCAGCAACGCCAGGAACGTCACCACCACCTCGGCCCGGCTCGCGCTCTCGGAGAACAACTCCAGAAACCCGATCTCCGAACGGTCGCGCAGAGTATAAAGGATTTCCTCGATTTTGTCGCTGACGGTGAATCGCTCCTCGTAGATTTCGTGGAAGTCCTCGCGGGCGTTCGCCTTTTTCAACACCTCGTTGAACGCCGCGATCAAATCGAAGATGCTCACCTCGGCCAGCGGCACCTCCTTCGCGTCCACCTCGATGCCGCTGTCACCGGTGCGCGTGAACACGTTTGCCTGCTCCTCCTCGCGACGGGCGAGCTGGACGGCGGCTTCCTTGAACTTCTTGTACTCGACGAGTTGCCGGATCAACTCCCAGCGCGGGTCCTCGCCCTCCTCCGCCTCGGCGTCGGTGACCTGCTGGTCGGCGGGCAGGAGCATCCGGCTCTTGATGTACATCAACGTCGCCGCCATCACCAGGAACTCGCCCGCGACTTCGAGATTGAGCAACTGCATCAACGAGAGATACTCCATGTACTGGTTGGTGATCCGCTCGATGGGAATGTCGTAGATGTCCACCTCCTCTTTCTTGATGAGGTAGAGCAACAGGTCCAGAGGTCCCTCGAACACCTCCAGTTTGACTTTGTAGTCGGATTCCATTGGCCAGCGTGTCAGCGGCTGCATTACCTATCACAAGCCCGCGCCCGTCGGCAACAGGTGTTTGGCCTGCAGATGAAGCCAACCGTGTTGAAGTCGCAACTCTCCGAGGCCATGTAACCGGGTTTACCCGTGTCGGAGAAAGACGGAGCTTGAGCGGTGGGTGGTTCTAGTCTATGCTGTGGCGCAATGAAGACCCTGACTCGCATCACACTTGACCCTGCCGTGATGGGCGGTAAGCCGTGCATCCGCGGCATGCGCATCACGGTCGGCACGATTGTCGGATTGGTTGCCTCTCACCACGCCAAGACCGAGATTCTCAAGCTCTACCCGCATCTTGAAGCAGAGGACATTGACGAGGCGCTCGCCTACGCCGCGTGGCGCGCCGAGGAAATCGAACTCCCGCTCCAGCCAGCATGAAGCTGCTGGTGGACATGAATCTGTCACCCGATTGGGTGACAACCCTCAACACCGCTGGACACGATGCGATTCATTGGTCAACCGTCGGTGATATTCGTGCGGATGATGCGGTGATTATGGCGTGGGCACGGAACGACGGACGCACGGTATTCACACACGATCTCGATTTCGGGACGACGTTGGCGCTGACACGCAATGGGACCAAGTGTGATCCAAGTCCGAACACAGGATGTGACGCCGTCGGCAATTGGCTCTCTCGTATTGCAGACGCTGCGGCAGTTCCAGACACAACTGGAACAAGGCGCGCTTGTCGTTCTCGACGAAGTGCGAGGGCGTGTCCGTATTTTGCCGGTCAAGTAGCGCCGTGCAACTGACTGTGAAGATTCCGTAGCAACGGATAGAGTTGCTCGAAAACCTTGAACCGCTCCGCGTACTCGGCGGTCAACGCGTAGTTCGGTTCGTACACGCGGCCCGGACGATACACTTGCGCGAAGGCGTCCTGTTCGTCGCGGTAAATGCCGACGCCGATGCCCGCCAAAATCGCGGCGCCGAGCGGCGTCGCTTCCTCGACTTCCGGAACCTCAAACGGCTGGCCGAGCATATCGGCCCGGTTCTGCATCCAGAATTGATTGCGCGTGCCGCCACCGACGGCGACGAGTTTGTCGCAACGCAAACCGAGACCTTTGTCGAGACCGGCGAGGATTTGGAGGAACTGGTAGTTGAGGCCCTCGACAACGGCGCGGAGCATGTGGCCCTTCGTCGCCGTGTTGCGCAGGCCGACAAACGCGCCGCGCGACTGCGGATCAATCACGGGAATCGTGCTTCCGGACATGTGCGGCAAAAACATCACGCCGTCGCAACCGGGCGGCGTTGCGGCGGCGGCGGCCATGAGGTAATCCCAGTCAACACCGCCGTCGGTCTTCGCCTGTTGCGCTTCCTCGAACCCAAAAATCCGGCGGAACCATTCGAGCATGTCGCCAGCGACGGCGGAACCCATCGGCGCGTACATGTCGCGCGCGACGTGCGAGTCAATCCACCAACCCATCTCTCTCGCGGCGTCGGTGAGAACCGGTTGCGACGCAGCGGTCACGATGATTTCCCACGTGCCGGTCACGTTGAGGACGACGCCGGGTTTGAACGCGCCGACGGGAAGACAGCCACAGAGGAAATCGTGTCCGCCGAGCACAACGGGCGTGCCGACGGGCAGGCCGGTGACGTTGGCGGCGGCCTGATGGACGTTGCCGAGGAGTGTGCCGCTCGGCCTCGGCTCGCAGAGCAACCGGCGGTCAATGCCGGAAAGTTTCAGCAGTTCGTCGGAGTAGGTGCGGGTGCGTTGGTCGAAGAGCAGCGTGTTGGACGCCATCGAGTAATCGGTGGCGCGTTCGCCGCAGAGTTGGAAGTTGAGGAAGTCCTCGATGAGAAGCCATTTGTCGGTCTTGTCGAGGATGGCGGGTTCGTTCTCGCGCATCCAGAGCAGGCGCAACGCGGTGTTGATGGTCCAGACCGGATTACCGGTGATGGAAAATTGTTTTTCGGCGCCGATGTGCTCCAGCCACCATTGCTGCTGCGGCGCGGTGCGCGGACAATGCCAACTGATAAACGGATAGAGCCACTTGCCATCCTTGTCCACCGGCACACCGTCCATGCCCATGCCGGTGACGGCGACGGCGCGGATGCCCGAGGGATCATCGAGATGCGCGATCGCTTCGCAGCAAGCGTCGGTGACGCCGCCCCAAATCTGTTCCGGCTCCCAAGTCGCCCACTGCGGGTGGTCGGGGTATGGATGGAACAGTTCGGTGGGCCGGTTTGCGGCGGAAACGACGCGTCCGTCGGGGTCAAAGATGACAACTTTGAGGCTGGTGGAACCGAGATCAATGCCGACGAGGTAGCTCATGGTTACAGTGAGACTACGTGCTCACACGAGTACACGTCAAGTGTGTGATATGTGGTTGGATTGGACGTGGCGCTGGGTTTCGGGTAGAATATCCCCGGTCAACTTGGGACGTCCAAGTGATGAATGGAGGTTATCAGTGAGAATAGTTTTATTGGCGATGTGCGTGATGTTGACGGCGGGATGCGCCGCAAACAAGGCGACTCAATCCCCAAACCCAACCGGCGCAGCGACGGCACAACCAGATGAGATAATCGGAAAGGAAGTGCGCTACCGGATCGAGACCCAGTGTCCCGGCGACGCCGCGGCAATCAGAATCGTGGTCAACGACGGCATGGTGACGTTGCAGGGAGTTGCGTCGTCGCAGGCCGTGGCGTGGCGCGTGCAGGCGGCGGCGGCGGCGGTGCCGGGTGTGAAGGCGATCCGGAATGAGTTGCTGATAAGGCGATAGAGCGGCTCTGTTGGGTCACTTGCAAGAATGTTCCTTGTGCCGGAATCTCTTCGCCCACCACTGGTGAAAAAAGGACTTTACAGGGGTGTGAAACCGTGGTTATGCTCACCGCCGTACTTCACAGAAAGACCGAACAGAACAGCATATGATCGCCATAGACAAGAAGACGCAAGTCACAAAAGAATTTCAGTTGCACCCGAAGGACACTGGTTCGGCGGACGTGCAGATCGCGTTGCTCACCGCCCGCATCAACGAGCTGACCGAGCACCTGCAGTCGCATGTCAAAGACCACAGTTCCCGCCGGGGGCTGCTGAAAATGGTGGGCCAGCGGCGTCGCCTGCTCGATTATCTGAGCAGCACCGACACCAAACGCTACCATGAACTCATCAAGAAACTGAACCTCAGAAAATAAGGAGCGCACCAGAGGACGGGCGGATGGGTGGAATGATGCCGAGGCGCCGCGTTTGACGCCACGCTTCGACATCATTTCATCGTTTCAACCGATCCCCCCTCACCGGTGCCTCCACAGAACAGGAGTCACATGACGCATCGTATCAATCCCCAAATCGGGGACAAACCACTCATCATCGAAACCGGTAAACTCGCCAAGCAAGCCGACGGCGCCGTCACCGTCCAGTACGGCGAAACGGTCGTGCTCGTCACCGCCGTTGCCAGCGCCGGGCCACGCGAAGGACTCGATTTCTTCCCGCTCACGGTTGACTACCGCGAGAAGGCCGCCGCCGCGGGCAAGTTCCCCGGTGGCTACTTCAAACGCGAAGGCCGGCCGACCGAGAAGGAAATCCTCACCTCCCGCATGGTGGACCGGCCCTGCCGGCCGCTGTTCCCGGAAGGGTTCTACAACGACACCCAGATCATCTCGATCCTGCTCAGCGCCGACGGCGAAAATGACCCCGACGTCCTCGTCATCAACGGCGCCAGCACCGCGCTGACCATCTCCGACATCCCGTGGCACGGCCCCATCGGCGCCGTCCGCGTCGGCCGCGTCAACGGCGCGTTCGTCGCCAACCCGACCCACGCCCAGCGCGAGCAGAGCGACCTCGACCTCGTCTATGCCGGCAGCGAAACCGAACTCGTCATGATCGAAGGCAGCGCCAAGGAAATCTCCGAAGCCGACATGATGAAGGCCATCGAGTTCGGCCATGCCGAAGTGAAGAAAATCATCGCCGGCATCAAGGAACTCGCCGCCAAGGCCGGCAGGGCGAAACGCACGCCGCCGCTGCGGCTGGTGCGTCCCGAAGTTCTCGCCGCCGCGCAGAAAATCGCCGGCAGCGAAATCCTCGGCGCCATCCTCACGCCGGGCAAGCTCGACCGCCAGGCCAAGGTCAACGCGCTCAAGGCGAAAGTCACCGAGGCGCTCAAGGGGCAGGTTCCTGACGTCACCGACTTCGAGATCAAGGAATCGTTCTACAAGATCGAGTACGACGCCATCCGCACCTCCATCCTCAAGAACAACAAGCGGCCCGACGGCCGCGGCGCGCGCGACCTGCGCCCGATTGTGTGCGAAGTCGGCATCTTGCCGCGCACCCACGGCAGCGGTTTGTTCCAACGCGGCGAAACGCAGGGTCTGGTCCTGACCACGCTCGGCGCCAAGGCCGACATGCAGTCAATGGACGCCTGGACCGGCGGTCCGACCGGCAAACGGTTCATTCTCCACTACAACTTCCCGCCGTTTAGCGTCGGCGAAACCGGCCGCACCGGCGGGCCTGGCCGACGCGAGATCGGACACGGCGCGCTCGCCGAGCGTTCCCTCGCCCCGATGATGCCGGCCGAAGCCGACTTCGCCTACACGATCCGGCTGACCTCCGAGATCCTCGAATCCAACGGCTCCTCCTCAATGGCCGCGATTTGCGGCGGCACACTCGCCCTCCTCGATGCCGGCGTGCCGATGAAAGCGCCCGTCGCGGGCATCTCCATCGGTTTGTTCACCGACGAGAAAACCGGCCAGACGTTGACCATCACCGACATCCTCGGCTCCGAGGACCACTACGGCGACATGGATTTCAAGGTCGCCGGCACGACCAAGGGCATCACGGGGTTCCAGACCGACCTGAAACTGCACGGCTTGAAGTTCGAGCTGGCACGTCAGGCGTTCGAGCAGGCGCGCGAAGCGCGTCTCGTCATTCTCGACAAGATGGCTGTGGCGATCAGCGAGCCGCGCAAGGAAATGTCCAAGTACGCGCCGCGCATCACCACCATCAAGATCAATCCGGAGAAAATCGGTGCGGTCATCGGACCGCAAGGCAAAGTCATCAAGCAGATCGTCGAGACGACGGGCTGCCAGATTGATATTGAAGATGACGGCTCGATCCACATCTTCTCCAGCAGCGGCGAAGCGTGCCAGATGGCGATTGACCAGATCCGCGGCATCACCGCCGAGGCGGAAATCGGCAAGATTTACCGGGGTAAGGTTGTCGGCATCAAGGAATTCGGCGCGTTCGTCGAGATCCTGCCCGACAAGGATGGTCTGCTCCACATCAGTGAGATTGCCGATCGTCGCATCAACCGCGTCGAGGACGTCCTCAAGATGGGCGACGAAGTCTGGGTGAAGGTGCTGGAGATTGACGACCGCGGCAAGGTCCGGCTGAGCCGTAGGGCGGCGATGGCCGAGAAGGATGCCGAGGCGAAAAAGGCCAACTGAGGTATTGCCAAGACAACAGGGAGTTCGTATAAGTTCGCTTCGCAAGAGCGAGTTTAATTCCCAGATGGAGGAACACATGCAAATTGTACCCACCAAGAGTAATCACCTGATCCGCAACATCGCCGCGTTTCTGCTGGCGTTCGCCTTCCTGGGCGTCGTTGCCGCGTTCGCGCAGGAGGCCGCCCCTGCCGCCGCGCCCAAACAGGTGGAAGCCAGCTATTGGGACATGATCAAACACGGCGGTCCGACGTTGATCATCCTGCTGCTGTGCTCGGTGTTTACGATGACGTTGATCATCGAGCGGTTCATGTTCTACCGCAAGGCGACCGCCAACACCGCTGCGATGATTGAGAAGGTCAAACAGGCTGGCACGCTATCAGAGGCGTTGACCTCCATCGAGGCCGAGCCCGGCATCTCCGGGCGTGTGTTGCGGGTTGCGCTGACAGCCGCGCGCGACGGGTATCCCGCTGAGCAGGTCGAGCAACTGGTGCAGGGCGAAGTCACCAAGGAACTGATCGGCATGGAACGTTGGCTGCCGCAGATTGACTCGATGGTTACGATGTGCCCGTTGATTGGATTGCTTGGCACCACGCTGGGCATGATCCGCTCCTTCAGTATCGTCGCCAAGATCGGCATGAGCGACCCGACCAAGCTCGCCGGCGGCATCTCCGAGGCGCTCGTCAACACCGCCGCCGGCCTGGCCGTGGCGATCCCGGCGCTGTTCGCGTTCAACTATTTCACGGGCCGCAAGGAAGCCATCTTGATGGACATGGAAAAGGGCCTCAGCGAACTGATGGTCATCCTCAAGAGCTCCGAAAGCCAGGAATAATTTCATCCCCGGTCTTCCGCCATGAGGATCAAACGCCGAATCGTCAAGCGCGGTCGCATCGAGATCATCCCGCTGATTGATACGATCGTCATCCTGTTGATCTTCTACATGACGTTCTCCCGGTTTTCCGAGGCGCAGCGCGAGGCATCGTTGAAGCTGCCCGAATCGCGGGCGGGCGACGAGTTCAAGAAACTGCCGCAACAGCTCATCGTCAACATGCACTCCAGCGAGCATGCGTCCATCGGCGGCATGAAGTACAAGGTCACGGAACTGCCCGGCGTGATCCGCAACTACTACATGAACCTGAGCCGGACCGATCCCTCGCTGGCCAAGAAGCTCAAAGACGGCGATGTCAAACCCTCCATCATCCTGCGCGGCAGCCGCGACATGGCGTACAAGGACCTCAGCGATTTCATGCGGGTCTGCGCCAAGACCGACCTGCGCGACTTCCTCCCGCCGAACTCGCCGGCGGGCATCACCGAAGTCACCTTCACCGCCGAGGAGATTCGCGGCAAGTAATGAAAATCAAACGCCGAATCGCCAAGCGCGGGCGCATCGAGGTCATTCCGCTGATTGACACGATCCTGATCCTGTTGATTTTCTACATGAGCTTCTCCTCCTTCGAGACAAAGGAGAAACGCATTGACGCCAAGATGCCGCTGATCAGCAAGACGATGAACCCCGGCACGAAATTCGAGTTGGACCTGACCTTGCATGTCTATAGCCAGAGCAACATCCTCGTCAACGGCGCCTCCTACGATGCCGAGGGGTTGCGCGAGCAGATGAAACTGTTCACCACCACGCCCGACCAATCGGTCACCGTGATCATCGAAGGCGAACCCGAAACCAAGTATCAGGCCATCATCAGCGCATTGGACGCCTGCGCCCAAGCCAAACTCACCAAGGTGGCATTCCGCCCGTTGTCGGACAAACCGGCCGCTGGCGCTGCGGCTCCCGCCGCGCCGGCTCCGTGAGGCCGCCATGATGCGTCACGGCCTGCGCATACTGGTTTGTTTGCTGGTTGTCGCCGTTGCCGGCGCGCAACACGCGGCTGGGGCACAGGCACAGAAGAAAGCGGACCCAAAGAAAGCCCCGTCCAAGACCTCCACCAATAAGCCGCCGTTGGTGGCGCCGATCAAAGCCCCTGTTGGCCCGCCTCCGCCCGCCTCCGCCGCCCAACCCACGGGGCCGACGCCGCAAAGCGTGTTTGACGAAGCAGAAGACCTCTACCGTTCCGGCGACTGGGAAAAGGCGTTGAAGGCGTTCCAAGCGTTCGAGACCAAGTACCCGTACAGCGGCGCGCGGCCCGTCTCCCAATACTATCAGGGTTGGTGCTACTTCAACCTCAAACGCCACGACGAAGCGGTCAAAGTCCTCACGCGCCTCGTGATGAACTACAAAGAAGCGCCGATCGTTCCGGAAGCCACGTTGAAACTGGCCGAGTGCTACCGCGAGCAAAAGGATTTCAAGGCGGCCACACAATTGTACCGGAACTTCCAGGAAAAGCACAAGGACAGCGCGTTCCTGCCGCAGGCGATGATGGGTGAAGCTTGGGTCCTTTACAAGAGCAACAACCGCGACGCCGCCAAGAAAGCCATCAACGAAGTCAGCCGGAAGTACGCCCACAACCCGCAGGCGGTCCTCGACGCCACCTTCCTGCTGGGCCAGATCCTGACCGATGAGAAAAAGTTCAACGAAGCCCGCGACCTGTTCCGCCGCATCGCCGAACAAAGCAACAACCCCAGCGCCACCGCCGCGCTCTACTCGCTGGCCGATTCTTTCTACGAAGCCAAGAACTACGCCGATGCCATCAAGTACTTCAAGCGCGTCCAGTCCAAGACCGCCCTGCTGGCCAACATTGCCGCCCAGATCGAATCGCTCGTCGCCCAGCGCAGCGAACGGCTCCGCGCCAGTTCCGACCTCGGCACCATCCCGTCACAAATCCAGCAGTTGCAGACACTCGCCAACCAGGTCAACCAGCGCGAGGACCTCCGCGCCGTCGCCCTGTTCCGCATCGCCAACTGTTACCAGGAACTCAAACGCCCGGAAGAAGCCAGCATCGTCTATCGCACGCTCATCGAAAAATATCCGAAACAGAAAACCACTGAGTTTTCCATGTTCGGCCTCATCCAGTCCCTGATCGAAAGCAAACGCCTCGCCGAAGCCAATGTTGTCACCGAACAGTTCAAGAAACAGTTCCCGGAGAGCAAGATGCTCGAGAGCGCCGGTTTCATGCAGGCCATCTCCATCTTCAGCACCGGCGACTTCAAGGATGCCCTCCAGCGATTCGAGAACTTCCTCACCACCTGCAAAGACCCGCAGATGATCGAGTCCACCGAGTTCTACATCGCCGGCTGCCACTACGGACTGGAGGCGTATCCGAAGGCCGCCGAACTGTTCAACGCATTCCTCAAGAAATACCCCAACAGCACGCTGGCCCCCGACGTTCTCTTCCGCCTTGGACGCGCCAGCTTCGAACTCGCCCAGCGCGCCAAGAAAACCGAAGAGATCAAACAACTGCTCGGCAACGCCATCCAATACTACGAGCAGGTCCGCTCCAAATTCCCCAAGTACGAGAACCTGCCCGAAGTCATCTTCCAACTCGGCTATCTCTACAGCTACTACGGCGCCCACAACGAACCCACCGCCTACGCCAAGGCCGTCAGTGCCTTCACCGACTTCGTCCAGAAATGGCCCAGCCAACAATCCCCCAGTGGCCGACCGCTCGCCCCCGAAGCATGGTACCAGATTGCCCGCGCCAATCTCGCCGCCAGACAATTCGACAAAGCCATCGAAGCCTACCACCAAATCACTGAGAACTATCCCGACAACGACCTTGCTCCTCACGCCGCCCTCGAAGCCGGCAGCGCCTACTACGACCTCAAAAAACCGGCCGAAGGCCTCGCTGCCCTGCGCGCCTACGTCGAGAGATACCCGACCCACGTCAAGATCGGCGATGTCCTCTTCGCCATCGGCGCCCAACTCGAAGCCACCGAGCCCGTCGAAACCAAAGCCATCTACAAAGACATCGTTGAGCGCACCACCAAGGCCGAAGGCGCCAACCGCGACGCCTGGCTCAACCCCGCCATCGAAGCCCAACGCCGCCTCATCAACTTCTACGAGAAAGACAACGACATCAAAACCGCCGTTGCCGACTGCGAAGCCTTCCTCGCCCACTTCGCCGACGAATCCATTGCCGTTCGCGAAATCTTCGCCCGCCTCTCCGCCCTCTATCGCAAAGCCAAACTCGTCACCGAAGGCTATGCCGAGTTCGACAAACTCGCCCAACAAAACGCCAAGAACCCCGCCTTCCGCATTGCCGCCGCCACCGGCAGCATCGAACTTGCCCTCTCCGAAAAAGATTATCCGCGCGCCGCCACCGCCGCCACCAAGCTGCTCCAAGACCCCGAAAAAGATCGTCTGCCCGCCGTCACCTACGTCGCCCTCGGCAACACCTTCCTGAAGACCGACAAACCCGACCTCGCCCGCGATGTCTTCCGCAAAGTCCTCACGCTTTACCCCAACGACAAAAACGCCGTGCCGCTCGCCAACCTCGGTCTCGGCCAGGCCCTGCTCAGTCTCAAGGACTTCGCCGGCGCCGAAACCGCTTTCAACAAACAGATGCCGGCCGACCTTGCTGACGCTGCTCCCGAAGCGCTCCTCGGCCTCGCCAAGATCTACGAAGAAAAAGGCCGCAACAAGGCCGCCGCCGACCCGATCAACGTCAAAGCCGTCGAGTTCTACGAGCTCACCGCCAAGAGCGGCCGCCGCGACCTCAAGAACGAAGCGTTCTACCGGCTCGGCATGTTCCTCTTCAACCACAATGAGAAAAAAGCGGCGCTCCCGTTCCTGATGCAACTGTTCGCCGCCGCCGAACCGATGGCGGAAGAAGGCACCTTCCGCACCGCCCAATGCCACGAGGCCCTTGGCAACCTTTCCGCCGCCCTCACCGCCTGCAAGATTTATGTTCGCCGGTACCCCAACGGTAAATTCAAGGTTGAAGCCAACAACAAAATCGGCGAACTTACGCCAAAGGTTCAGCCGACCGCACCATGAAAGTCATCACACAACAGTTTCTCTCCTGGCTGATGGGCCTGACCGGCTGGATGCGCTACCTCGTCATCGCCCTCCTCGCCCACGCCGGCATCCTCTTCGGGCTGGCCACCATCAAGATCGCCATCGCCATCCCCACCATCTACGCCACC